>Ga0307516_10005391_pt1 | contig 15352 bp, 8 predicted proteins | sample 19_EM_MG_FD_203310 | JGI IMG/M metagenome (GOLD analysis project Ga0307516, IMG submission 203310) | Populus trichocarpa ectomycorrhiza microbial communities from riparian zone in the Pacific Northwest, United States - 19_EM | ecosystem: Host-associated > Plants > Roots > Unclassified | place...
ATCGCGATGGCGCTGGCGCCGGAGCCAAGACTGCTGCTGCTGGACGAGCCGACCGGCGGCATGAGTCTCGAAGAGCGGCGGGTGACCGGCGAATTGCTGCAACCGATCAAGAAAAAATGCTCGCTCGTCATTGTTGAGCACGACCTCGATTTCATTCGCGACATCTGCGATCGCTTGACCGTGCTCGATCAGGGCAGCGTGCTCGATTGCGGTTCGGTTTCACATATCCAGTCGAGCGTCCGGGTTCAGGAGGTTTATCTGCGCCGTGCCTGACCAGGACAAATATCTCGATATCCAGAATATCGACGCGGGCTATGGCAGGAGCCAGGTGCTGTTCGGCGTCACGCTGACGGTGCCCTGGCGCGGCGGCGTCGCCATCCTCGGACGCAACGGCGCCGGCAAGACCACCTTGATGAAGTCCATCGTCGGCGAATTGCCGCTGCTCGGCGGCTCCGTCGGTCTCGATGGCCGCAGTGTCGGACAACTCCCGACCGAACAGCGCATTCGCTTAGGCCTGGGCTACGTCCCGCAGGAGCACTCGGTGTTCGGCAGGCTTTCGGTACGCGACAATCTCGCCGTCGGTGCTTTGACCAACCGCGACAGCCAGGCCGTCAATCGCGTGCTGGAAATATTTCCAAAGCTCGGGCAGCGGATGGATCAGGTCGCGGGCACGCTGTCCGGCGGCGAACGCAAGATGCTCGCGATCGGCCGCGCTTTGTTGTCGGACCCTCGGGTGTTGTTGCTGGACGAGCCGACCGAAGGCGTCTGGATCGGTGTGATCGAGGAAATAACCGAGCGCCTGATACTGCTGGCCAGGGATATAGCCGTGGTCATCGTCGAGCAGCATCTCGATCTTGCGCTGCGCGTCGCGGATCGGGCCTTCGTGCTCGACCGCGGCAGGGTTGCAATTTCTGGATCGGCGCAGGAGGTCCGCGACGATCCAAGGCTGTTGCAGTATCTGGCGCCTTAGTATCAGCAGACGAGTAACTCGCGTCGGTCCCGTACACGGGATTGTCGTGCTGCTTTGCAACAGACCAGGCAACCGAGCACGGCCGGTATCACGACAGTGGTTATGTGATGGGCGACATGCGGTCCGCGCCCTTGTCTCGCGGCCCATTCGGCTTATTTTCAGGGCTTCATGACAGCCGGGAGACACCGATGAGCACGTTAAAGCCGCTGAAGATCGACATCGTCTCCGACGTGGTCTGCCCGTGGTGCTATATCGGCAAACGCAGAATCGAGAATGCGCTGGCGCTGGTGCCCGACGTGCCGGTGGAGGTGCGCTGGCGGCCGTTCTTCCTCAATTCCTGGGTGCCGCGCGAAGGCATAAGCCGCGACGAATATCTCACCGCCAAGTTCGGTTCGGTCGAAGCCTATAAGGGCATTGCCGGCCGCGTGGTCGCAGCGGCGGGCGAGGAAGGGCTGATCTACCGGCCCGAACTCGTAAAACGCCAGCCCAACACCATCGATTGCCACCGCCTGATCCACTGGGCCGAAGTGCCGGGCAAATCCGCCGAGATGAAGCAGCGGCTGATGGAATTGTATTTCCGCGATGGCGGCGATCTCACCGACGTCAACGTGCTGGTGCAGGTGGCGGCCGATGTCGGGCTTGATGCCGACGAAATTCGCAAGCGCCTTGCCACTGACGAGGATGTGGCGCTGATCTCGGGGCAAGCGCAGGAAGCCTCCGAGAAGGGCATCTCCGGCGTGCCGACCTTCGTGTTCGCGCAGAAATACGCCGTCAGCGGCGCACAGCCCGCCGACCAACTCGCCCGCGCCATCCGTGAGGTATCGGGCGAGATCAACGCGCAGGTGGCGGAGTGACGGCGGATTAGTTCGCCATGGCCGGGCTTGACCCGGGCATCCATTTCCATGTCCTGATAGGGCTGCATCACCAATAAACCTTGGGGGAAACACCATGATCTATGAGTTGAGGACTTACACCGTGAAGCCCGGCACACTCGGCGACATGGTGAAGGCCGCGAGTATCGTGTCGTACGAGATTCGCGGGGACAATTATGGCAAGCTCGAAGGTTACTGGATGACCGAGATCGGTCCGCTTAACCAGGTCCTGCACATGTGGAGTTTTGCCAGCTTCGAGGAGCGCGCGCGGCTGCGCGCCGAGCTTGCCAAGATCCCGCGCTGGGGCAGCGAATACGTCTCGTTGATCCGTCCGTTGCTGATCCGCCAGGACGTCCGCCTGATGAATGCGGTGCGGCCACCGGTGGCGCCGGCCTCGACCGGCAATGTCTACGAACTGCGCAACTACCGCGGCAAGCCGGCCGGCGGGTTGAAGCAGTGGCTCGAAGCGTTTACCGCGGTGCTGCCGGCGCGCGAGAAATATTCAAAGATCGTCGGCCTGTGGCAGACCGAAGCGGGTCAACCCAACGAAGCATGCCACATCTGGGCCTATCCCGACCTCAACGCCCGCGCCGAGGCGCGCGGCAACGCCATGAGGGATCCGGCCTGGCAGGAGTTTTTAACTCGAGGCCCCGGCTTTCTGGAAGAGATGCACTCGACCATCATGCTGCCCACGCCGCACTCGCCGTTGAAGTGAGCGGGGCGCGCACGGCGGTTCTGAAACCCTCGCGCGACCAACTCCGCCGTCATCCCTGCGCAACGGCGAAGCCGTTGCGCAGGGTGACGGTACGGGTGGCTGCCTCAAGTCCCCTCCAAATAATAATTCGCCCGCTTTCCCAGCGCGACCGGCGCAGCACGCGGCGCATCGCCATCGAGGCGCGCAGCGGCTTGATTGTCGTCGTCACCGTGCGATGTGGCGGATCGCGAACGGCTTTAATGGAAAGTCGCGCCGCAGCGCGTCACGATCGGCAGTAACCGCGGGCGCGACTGACGTGACGGTGTTTATGCGGATTTCTCCTGACGGTTCCTGATCAGGCGAACGGCGCGGCGCGCCCGCTCGCGCGCCAGCCTGCGCAGCGTCAAGGCGGCCTGCACCAGTGCTGCGACCGGGTCACCTCTACGCAGCGGAATCAGGACGTCACCGATCGCGAGACGTTCGCGCCACATCGGATTGATCATAGGATGATCGGGATTGGCGGTGGAATCGGCCATCGCTATCGCCGGATCGGCGCAGAGATGCCGGGTCAGTTCCAGCGTCAGCTGCACGCCCGGCGAAAATTTTGAAAAGCGCTCGTCGACGCCGAGCTTGAAATAGAAGGCGCGGTCCTGATGGCGCAGCACGATGGCCGAGGCTACCGCTGTTTCGCCGGCCTTCAAGGTCATGATCTCGCACTGGCCGTTGGCCGCAAGCGCCGACGTTGCACGGCGGATAAAGGCAGCGTCACCGTCGTCCTGCACCAGCGCGGTGCCACGCTTGCCTTTCCAGCCGCTCGCTTCCAGCTTCAGGAAGGTCTCGATCGCCGCCGTGACCTCGCCAGGTGCGCGCGCGACATCGAATTGAACGTTGCCATGGTCGGCGAGGCGATTGCGCTGGCGGCGCAGTTCTTTCAGCTTCTTGTGCCCGAGCGATTCGCGCAGCAATTCATCGGCATCGCGCCGCGCATCGAGGGCGGCGCGGACATGCGACTGCAACACGCGCGGCGTGATGCCGTCGCGCCGCAAGACCTCGGTGAAGGCATTCATCGCTGCGCCATGAAGCGAGGTGTCGCGCAGGATCAGCACGTGGGCGCCGGCGCGCCGCGCGCCGTGCAGAATGTCGGCGGCCGCGGCTTCCGCAAGGCCGCGGTCGAGCAGCGGCGTGGAAAGCGTGCCATAGGGATCGGCGCTGACCAAAGCGGGCAGGGGGATCTTGTAGGCGCGCCACATCGAAATCACCGGCAGCAGCCCGGTCAGCTCAGTGGCATCGCTCCACGCGCTAAGCGCCAACGCGCCGCCGCGGCCCGGCGCTGAAGCGTTGATCGCCAATTCCCAGTCCGGCAGATAGTAGCCGTTCGGCTCGGCGGCGCGCTCGGCGAGCACGCGCCATTGGGGGGCAGGGATTTCTGTGAGCGCCGTCAGCGCATCGGCAGGCCTTGTCACTGTCGCGCGCGCGGCCGTGGCATCCCTTGGGGATGCGCGACGAACCACCGCTGGCTCAGCAATCTCGGCCACTTCCCCGTTTCCCCGCTCGCGATTTCGCAAGAGCACACCAGGTGCCTGCTTTCATCGCGTTCACAAGGGCAGGTTATCCGAGAGAGGTGGAAAATACCGTTGGGGCCGCGGCTCAATTTGAGCGGTAATGTTAACGGATGGTTCAGCATGTTGGCGCGTGGGCGCAAGCTGCGCCAAACCAATTCCGCGGAAGTGGCCAGTCAGGCGACGACCGCCTCGGCTTGATCGTGGACGAACTTGGCTTCGAAATCCGCCGCCGGCATCGGCCGGCCGAAGAAATAGCCCTGGCCCTCTTCGCAGCCGATGCTGACCAGGAAGTCGGCGGTGGCGCGGTTCTCGATGCCTTCGGCGATCACCGACAGGCCCAATTGCTTGCTGAGCCCGATGGTCGAGTTGACGATCGCCGCATCGTCCGGATTGGTCAGCAGCCCCAACACGAAGGAGCGGTCGATCTTGAGCCCGTCGAGCGGGAATTTCTTCAGGTAGCTCAGGCTCGCATAGCCGGTGCCGAAATCGTCGAACACGATGCGGACACCGAGCGCCTGGATCTTCAGGAACGTGTTCAGCGCGCCCTGTTCGTCGTGCAGCAGGATGTCCTCGGTGACCTCGAGTTCGAGGCTGGTCGGGCTGAGAGCGGTGCGCGCCAGCGCCTGGGCTACCGCGGCCGCGAGGTCCCCCGACTGGAACTGCGACGGCGACAGGTTGACGCCGATGCGAAGCTTTTTCCCCGAGCGCTCCCAGGCGGCGGCCTTGGCGCAGGCGGTTTCCAGCACCCATTCGGCGATCGCTTCCGAAATCGGCGAGGTGTTGACCACAGGCATGAATTCCCCCGGCGACACCAGGCCGCGCACGGGATGACGCCAGCGGATCAAGGCCTCGGCGCCGATCAGGCTGTTGTCGGCCAGATGCAGCTGCGGCTGGTAGAACAATTCGAATTCGTTGCGCTCCACGGCCAGCGCCAGCTCTGCTTCCAGCGTCAGGCGGGTCTCGAGTTCGCGCCGGATCGAATCCTCGAACAGCGCATGGCCGCCACGTTTGGTGGCTTTGGCACGGCTCAGCGCCAGATGGCTGTTGCTCAAGAGTTCGTCTGCGCTGCGACCGCCGGCAGGGAACACCGCCGCGCCGATCGTTACCCTGACACGGTGCTGGCGCGTGCCGGCGAGTAGCGGCGCCTCGAAGGCAGCCCCGATCCGCGCCGCAAGCGCGCTGATGCTCTCGCCGAGTTCGTCCACCGCAAGTGAGACCGCGAATTCATCGCCGCTCAACCGCGCCACCGTGCCGGCGCCCGCCATCGTCGCCGCGAGGCGCTCCGACACCGCGCGCAGCACGAGGTCGCCTGCGGCGTGGCCGAGCATGTTGTTGATCTGCTGGAAGCCGTCGAGGCCGAGCACCAGCAACGCGACTTCGCCGCCATCGCCCTCTGCGGTCGCAATCATCGTGGCGAGTTTGGCGTGCAGCGTGTCGCGGTTGATCAGCCCAGTCAGGGAATCATGTTCCGCCAGATATCTGATCCGTTCGGCCTCGCGCTTGCGCACCGAGATGTCGCGCAGGATGGCGCCGAACTGCAATCCGTCGGTGCCTTGCCAGCCGGAGAAGCTGGCCTCGACCGGAAACACCTCGCCATTGCTGCGTCGTCCGTCGAATTCGATCACGGTGCCGGCGGCCATCTCGGTTGCTTTCCGGATCGAGAACGCGGAAGCCGCGAGCGCCTCGTTGCGGGCGCAGATCGTGTCGAAAGGACGGCCGATCGTCTCGTCGGGCTGGTAGCCGAAGATCGCGGTTGCACCGGGATTCCATACCGTGATCAGGTAATTGGAATCGGTGCAGATCAGGCCGTCGCCGAGCGACATCGCCACGCGCTGAAAACGGCTCTCGGCGACGCGGCCGAGCAGATCGCGGATATCGATCTCGTCGAGCGCGATGGTGGCGATGTAGACCACGATCGCGAGATGAAACAACGAGGTGTCGAGCATCAACGGGAACGCCGCCTGTAGCGCAAATGCAACCGCTTCGATGGCGACCGCCATCCCCAGCAGCATCGCCACGCGCTTGCCGGCGGAGACCCTGCGCCACGACAGCATCATGATCAGCGCGAGCCCGCACAGTCCGGCCAGCGTGACCAGGCTGGAGGTCCATTGCAACGCGCGGTTCTGTAGCAGCGATTCGGCAGCCAATGTTTGCAGCACGGGCCCGGACACGATGGCGCCGTTCGGAACGCTGAAGCGGTCACCGAGTTCGAGCGCGGTCCCGCCGATGATGACCTTCTTGCCCCTCAGTCGTTGCAGCGTTGCCTTGTCGCCCCGCAAGACGTCGATGAAGGAGACTTTCGGGATGCCTGCGGTGCGGATGCTGAAATCGATCAGGAACGGCGCGCGTTGTTCGGCATATTGCCCGGCGAGTACCGCGGCCATCGAGGGCACGAATTTGCCGTCCAGCTTCTCGCCGAACGGATAGCGGCGGACCAGGCCGTCGGAGCCGACCTCGACGTTGACGAGCGCCGGCCAGGAATGATCGGTGAATTGCGGCAGCGGCCGGTTGACGTGCAGGCTGGTGCGGTCGGTGCCGGGCTGCTGGAACGATGGCAGCACGACCGAGCCGCCGGCGCCTTGCAGCGCCTCGGCGAAGTTCTTGTCCGACGGCGCATCCGACGGGGTGCTGAAATCGACATCGAGCGCGATGTCCTGTACGTCGGCGTTCTGTAGCTGCTGCAGCAACTCGGCATAGAGCTGGCGCGGCCAGGGCCAGACGCCGATCTTGTCGATCGAGGGAGCGTCGATCGCGACGACCACGATATCGCCGGTGGCCTGCCGCGTCTGCCAGGCAAACCGCAGGTCCGCCAGCGCATGGCGGAGTGCGCCATGCCAGCCGCACGACAGGACGATTGCCAGCGCTATCACGGCGAAAAAATGCGGCCGATATTGTTTCACTTGTTACCGTCCCCCAACGGCAGATCGATTTTACGGGCAGGCTGGCTATTTGTTCTTGCCGTGGCCGTTGCCGTTTCCGTTATTCCCGTTTCCGTTATTTCCGTTTCCGTTGTCGCTGTGTTTGTTGCCGTTACCATGCCCATTGCCGTTGGCACGGTTCTTGTTGCCGTTGCCGTTGTCGTTGTTGTCGCTGCTATTGCCGCTGCTGGTGGCGGTGACGGCCGCCATGGTCGTGGTCGTGGTGGATGCGGTTGTCGTGCTGGCGTTTGTCGTCGTGCCGGTGTTGGTGGCTGCGACATTGCCGGCACTGCTGCTCACAGCCGAATTGCTGCCCGAGCCGGAATCCCAGATGGTGCCGTTGTTGGCGGTGTTCCTTGAACGGCCGTGCGACGACGATGGGTCGCGGGCAAGCCCGTGGGTGACCTTGTGGAAGTTCAGGCGGACTTCACCGATCGAACTCGAGATCCGCGTGATGCCGGATTTTGCAGTGGCCGTGCCGGCCTGCCGCAGCGAGGCCTTGTCTGTATTGCCGCGCGCGTTATGGCCCGACGGCTGGATCGCCTGTCCGACGGCGGTGTTGCGCGGCGCGGTGAGGCCGGCTCTGGGAACCTGTACCCGTTCAATGGTGGGTGTGCGCGGCTTGCCCTGTTCGATCGGGCTGAATGCGCCAGTGCCGCTCAGCGAAAGACCGCCATGGCCATGCGCAAACGTCGTGGCGTGCTGGCCCGGCTTGACCTGCGCGATTTGCCCGGTCTTGAAGTCCGCCACCTCAACCTGGCCGCGGATCACGTCGACGCTGGTGCTGGTGGCGTTCACGGTGACGCGAAACTGCGTGCCCTTCACCACGGCGGCGAGATAGGGGGTCTCGACCTCGAAATGCTTGACGTTGCGCTTTTCGACTTCGAGCAGGATCGAGCCGGCCTGCTGCTGAATCGTCGTCGACAGCCCTTCCTTCTTTTCCGAGGGCACCCCGACCACCGAATTCGGCGAGATCATCATGCTCTCTTCGCCGCGCTGGAGCAGCACGCGCCCGGTCCGGCCGGTGCGGATGGTGTCGCCCGGCTTCAAAAACTCTTCCTGCTTCAGCGAGGCCGGCTGCGCGCCGCTGCTCGTGAGCCAGACCTCGCCGGAGGATTTGCTGACCGTCCAGGCGCCGTCATCGGCAGCGTAGGCACTGCTCGCTGCCGCGAGTACGAATGTCGCCGCAAGAAGGCGCGAGAGGTAGTGGTCCGCACGCATGATGTTCTCCGGTTTCCGGTTTCCCCGAAGAACTACTGGAAATGTTTCAAGATTGAGTGAGCGGGAACTCGGCTTTCGGGGGCCCGCGTTAACCGTTCATTGACCATAAAAATCTATTAAAAATCATATGGCTAACGGCTTCTCTCCAATCGAGACCATGCCGTCCGTAAAACTACGGACATGCCGTTTTGCGCCTGTTGCCCGGCACTGCGTTTGGGCCGCCGCCCTCAGCCTTCTCGCCGCCATGATGGCCTCCTTGCCGGCGCCGGCCCAGCAGGCGAACCCCGGCTATGATCCTAGGCAGACCGAAAAGCGCTTCGAAACCCCGCTGCAGTCCGATATGAGCCCGGTGGCGCGGCCCCGAATACCGGGGGCGCCTTTCGCCCGACCGGAGGGGAAGGCGGATGCCACGCCATTGTTCGTGCTGCATCACGTCTCGGTTGTCGGCGCCGTCGCGATCCCGCGCGACCGGCTCGCAACCGCCTATCAACCCTATCTAGGCAAAAAAGTGTCGCAGGCCGACCTCGCCGACATGGCGTCCGCGGTCAGCGATATCTATCGTGCCGAAGGCTTGCACCTCAGCCGGGCGATCGTTCCGGTGCAGGATATCAAGGACGGCACACTCCGCCTTCAGGTCGTCGAGGGCAGCATCACGGAAGTGGTGCTGAAGGGCGAGGGCGCCGGCCAGTTCGGCATCCAGCCGATGCTCGACATCGTGGCGGCTGAACGGCCCTCGCGTCTTGCGACGCTGGAGCGCCAATTGCTGTTGATCAACGGCCGCCCCGGCGTGCGCATCCAGGACACCGCGCTGGAGGAGATCGGCACCGCCAGCGGTCGCTTCCGCCTGATCGTCGATCTGAAGACCTGGCACATCTACACCTCGTTCGGCGTCGACAATCTCGGCTCGTCGTCGGTCGGCCCCTGGCAAAGCTATGCCTCTGCCGCCTGGAACTCCTATCTCGCGCCCGGCGATTCCCTGGTGCTCAATCTCTCGACCACGCCCGGCGATCCGCGCCAACTGGCGTTCGGCCGGCTGTCCTACGAGGTGCCGGTCGGCACCGACGGCGCCCGCATCGGCGCGTCCGGCTTCTACAGCGAGGTCTGGCCGGGCGACATCAGGCACCTCATCAACGACAACACCAAGACCGAGTCGTTCGAATTTCACGGCAGCATGGTGCCGCTGCAATCGCAGAAATCCACCATGACGCTGACCGCGGGCATGGCGTTCAGCAACGTTTCCGAGAACGATTTCTTCGGGCCGGTCTACCGCGATCGCATCCGCACCGCGAACCTGACCGCGGACTACCGGTTGCAGGACAATTTCGGCGGCAACAATTATCTGACGCTTGGCCTTCGACAAGGGCTCGACATCCTCGGTGCCTCGCACCGCGACGACGACTTCCTTTCGCATGACGGCGCCTCCGGCAAATTCACCGCGCTGAATTTCTGGTACACGCGCTATCAGACGCTGACGGATGCGTGGTCGGTGAAACTGTCAGGCGCCGGCCAATGGGCGTCGGGCCCGCTGTTCACCTCGCAGCAATTCTATCTCGGCGGGCTGGCGTTCGGCCGCGGCTATGGCAACGCCGAGATCAGCGGCGACAATGGCATCGCCGGCTCGCTCGAACTGCGCTTCGACCAGAAGCTGAACTATCGCTACTGGAGCGGCTACCAGCTCTACAGCTTCGTCGATGCCGGCACCGCATGGAACGCCGGCTATAATTTTGGCGAGGGCTTGTCGCTCACTTCCGCCGGCGCTGGCATGCGCCTGTTCCTGTTCGACGACTGGCAGGCCGATGTCGGCGTCGCCGTTCCCCTGAGCTACCGCGCGCCCGACAATTCGAGCCGCAGCGCGCGGCTGTTGTTCTCGCTCTCGAGCGCATTCAAGCTCTGTCCGGCGCGGCCGACGACGCGGTGTTTGTGAGCGGGCTATTGGTCCCGCATATCCCAGTACCGTAGAGGGCACGCCTGGGCTTTGAGGTCGGCTGGCCGCTTCAAGGCCGCCAGCTTGAAGAGACCGATGACCACAATCGTCGGGAACAATACGGCTGCAACGACAGCCAGTAACGACGTCCACATGACAGCACCCAGTGTTGCTGCCCGCGAATAAAACAGGGACGGGAGGGGGCTGGTTCCCCAGATCAGAACAAGCCAAGGTGATAGGAACCTTCGTTTTCGCTGGAACTTTATTCAAGGCACCGGATGCTTTCCGCCGATGGCGTCCGGTGTGGAAATGGCGGCCTCAGCTCGCCCCCGCGCTGGGGCCGTTTCTTTGGCAGGGGGCCGCCAACAGCTACGGTCTGACCGCGGCCGTCCGCGCGAGGCCACCATCGCGACATAGGCGTCGGCAAAACCAGTCAGCGCGACGCAGCGATGCGGGATCGCCTCGATTGCGGCGCGGTCTTCCGGCGCCCGGATCCGTCGCTTCTCCATTGAAAGCTCGAAACGATCAAGATGATCGGCCAACGCCCTTGAACACGTGCACGACATCGTAGACGACATCGGAGCGCGTAAAACCCAAATGGTCACCGGCAGCACAGCCTCGGCGATCGGCACGGAGCGGCCTTGATGTAGCCGGCGCCCTCGGCGAACAGTGAATGGTTCATGCGTCATGTCCGGGGCGGCTGTTGTTATGGCGGCGTACTTGCCGACATAGCATATGGTTTTGCAGGAAAGTGCGTCGACGAGAGCCGCCAATTCTTCAGCAGCGAGGGAGCTACGGCTTTACGGCGACGATGCGGACGAGGCCCGCTTGCACCCTCTCCAGCCGCGCGCCCTTGATCAGCGCGTAGATCGCCGGAATTACGATCAGCGTCAGCAGCGTCGACGAGATCATGCCGCCGATCATCGGCACCGCGATACGCTGCATGATCTCGGAACCCGTGCCCGTGCTCCACATGATCGGCAGCAGGCCCGCCATGATGGCTGTCACCGTCATCATCTTCGGCCGCACCCGCTCCACCGCGCCTTCCATGATCGCGTCATGAAGGTCCTGCCGTGTCAGCGTGCGACCTTCGGCTTGCCTTCGGGCGCGCGCCTCATCGAGGGCCTGATTGAGATAGATCAGCATCACGACGCCGGTCTCGGCGGCGACGCCGGCCAGTGCAATGAAGCCGACGACGACCGCGACTGATAGATTAAATCCCAGCCACCACATCAGCCAGAGCCCGCCGACCAGTGCGAACGGCAGCGACAGCATCACGATCATGGTTTCGGTCAAAGAACGGAAATTGAGATAGAGCAGCAGGAAGATGATCACGAGCGTCACCGGAACGACGATCCTCAGCCGTGCGGTAGCGCGTTCGAGATATTCGTAACTCCCGCTCCACATCACGTAAGTGCCCGGCGGAAATTCGACGCTCGCCTTCACGGCCGCCTGCGCGTCGGCGACATAGCTGCCGATATCGCGGTCACGGACGTCGACATAGATATAAACCGCGAGTTGCCCGTTCTCGGTGCGGATCGATGTCGGTCCGCGCGACGGCGCGACCTTGGCGACTTCGCCAAGTGGCACGGCGCCGCCGCCCGGCATCGGCACCAGCACGTCACGGATGATCGATTGCATATCGCCGCGCAAATCGCGTGGGTAGCGCATGTTGACGCCAAAGCGCTGGCGACCTTCGACAGTGGTGGTGACGGTTTGGCCACCGAGGGCGGTCCCGATCACGTCCTGGACGTCCTGCACCATGATGCCATAGCGCGCCAGCGCGGTGCGGTCGGGCGTAATGTCGAGATAGTAGCCGCCGATGCCGCGCTCTGCATAGGCCGACGAGGTGCCGGGGACGGCCTTCAACACCTGCTCGATCTGTTTCGCGAGCCGGTCGATTTCGGTGAGATCAGTGCCGATCACCTTGACGCCGATCGGCGTCCGTATGCCGGTCGAGAGCATGTCGATGCGGGCCTTGATCGGCTGCGTCCACGCGTTGGAAACGCCGGGGAATTGCAGCGCCCGGTCCATTTCTGCGGTCAGGCTTTCTACCGTCACGCCCGTGCGCCATTGCGCCTTCGGTTTGAGGTTGATGACCGTTTCGAACATTTCCGACGGTGCGGGGTCGGTCGCCGTCAACGCCCTGCCGGCCTTCCCGTAGACGGACTCCACCTCCGGAAACGTGCGGATGATGCGATCCTGGGTTTGCAGCAATTCACCGGCCTTGGTGACGGATATGCCCGGCAACGTCGTCGGCATGTACAGCAGCGTGCCTTCATTGAGGTTCGGCATGAACTCGGTACCGAGCTGCCGCGCCGGCCAGATCGTCACCGTGAGGATGGCGATCGCGATCAGGATCACCGGAATCTTGGCGCGCATCACCATCTTGATCGCCGGGCGGTAAATCCAGATCAGGAAGCGGTTGATCGGGTTTTTGTGCTCTGGAATGATCTTGCCGCGCACGAAGATGATCATCAGCGCCGGCACCAGCGTCGCCGACAACAAGGCCGCCGCCGCCATCGCAAAGGTCTTGGTGAAGGCGAGCGGGCTGAACAGCCGGCCTTCCTGCGATTCCAGCGTGAAGATCGGCATGAAGGAGACGGTGATGATCAACAGGCTGAAGAACAGCGCCGGCCCGACCTGCGAGGCCGCCTCGATCAGGACGTCGACGCGCGACCGTCCGGGCTCGGCCCGCTCGAGGTGCTTGTGCGCATTCTCGATCATGACGATCGCGGCGTCGACCATGGCGCCGATCGCGATCGCAATGCCGCCGAGGCTCATGATGTTGGAGCCGAGGCCGAGCAGCTTCATGGCGCCGAACGCCATCAGCACGCCGACCGGCAGCATCAGGATCGCGACCAGTGCGCTGCGCACATGCAGCAGGAACACGATGCACACCAGCGCCACGATGACGCTCTCTTCGAACAGCGTTCGCTTGAGCGTGTCGATCGCCGCATTGATCAGGTTGGAGCGGTCATAGACCGCGACGATCTCTGTCGATTTCGGCAGGCTGCTGGCGATCTCCGAAATGCGCTTCTTGACGTTCTGAATGACATCCAGCGCATTGACGCCGAAACGCTGGAGCACGATTCCGCCGGCGACTTCGCCTTCGCCGTTGAGTTCGGTGATGCCCCGGCGCTCGTCGGGACCGAGTTCGACCCGGGCAACGTCGCTGAGCAGCACCGGGGTGCCGCCGCTGCTCTTGAGCACGATATTGCCGAGGTCGTTGATGCCTTTGATGTAGCCCTTGCCGCGAATGACGTGCTCGAATTCGGACAGTTCGACGGTGCGACCGCCGACGTCGGCATTGCTGGCGCGGATGGCGTCGCGCATCTTCTGCATGGTGATGCCGAGGTCGCGCATCCGCTGCGGATCGAGGATGACGTTGTATTGCCGGACGAAGCCACCGACGCTGGCGACCTCCGCGACGCCTTCTGCCTTGGCGAGCGCAAACTTCAGATTCCAGTCCTGAATCGCGCGGGTGTCCGAAAGATTCAGCTCTTTCGACATCACTGCATATTGGTAGACCCAGCCGACGCCGGTGGCGTCCGGTCCCATCGTCGGCGTCACGCCGGCGGGCAGACGGGAGGCGGCGCTGTTGAGGAATTCGAGCACGCGCGAGCGCGCCCAATAGATGTCGGTGCCGTCTTCGAAGATGACGTAGACGAACGACACGCCGAAAAACGAGAACCCGCGCACCACCTTGGACCGCGGTACCGTCAGCATCGCCGTGGTCAGGGGGTAGGTGACCTGGTCCTCGATCACCTGCGGCGCCTGGCCGGGATACTCGGTGTAGACGATGACTTGCGTATCGGAGAGATCGGGAATGGCGTCGAGCGGCAGATGCGCCAGCGCATAGATGCCGGCGGCGGCGGCAAAGCTTGCGCCGAAGAACACCAGCAGCAGGTTTCGTGCGGACCACGCGATCAGGCGTGCGATCATTGTTGCGCTCCGTAGGCAAAACCCTTGAGCGCGGTCTTCAAATTGCTTTCGGCGTCGATCAGGAAGTTCGCCGATATCACCACCGGCTCACCCTCGCTGACGCCCTGCCGCACCTCGACATAGCCGTCGCCGCGGTGGCCGAGCTTGACCTCGCGGGGTTCGAAGCGGCCTTCGCCCTTGTCAACGAACACTGCCTGGCGTCGGCCGCTGTCCATCACGGCGCTCTCCGGGATCGACAACACCGGCGCAGCGCTGCCGACCTCGATTTCCGCGTCGACATACATGCCGTGCAGCAACACCAGATCCGGATTGGTCAGTTCGATCCTTAAGCGCGCGGTGCGCGTCTCCTTGTTGATCTCGGGATAGATGACGTTGATTTTTCCAGTGAATTCCCGGCCGGGAAAGCCGCGGGCCTTTACGGTGGCCGATTGTCCTACCGCCAATGCGCCGAGATCGCGTTCGGCGACGTCGATGACGGCCCAGACCAGCGTGTGGTCGGCGATCCGGAACAGCACGGCGCCGGGCTGGGCGCGCATGCCCTCGATGGCGTTGCGCTCGAGCACGACGCCGTCGCGCGGCGAGGTCCACTCGATCCCGATCGGAACCTGTCGGCTCTTTTCCATCGTTACGATGGCCGCATCGGGCACGTCGAGATTCATCAGCCGCTGCCGCGACCCCCTGCCGTAGGGACCGTCACCCGCGATAGTTTTGGAGTTGATGGTCGAGATGTATTCGGCCGCCGCCGACGATATCGCCGGACTGTAGACTTCCATCAGGGGCTGGCCCTTGATGACGTGCGTTCCGATGGTGACGTTCTCGACCTTCTGCACGTAGCTTTCGGCCCGCATTGCGATGACGGAGATGCGGCGCTCGTCGAGCTGGATGATGCCCGGCGCGTGGATCATGCTGCGGATGGAGCGCGAAGCCGCCGGCTCCGACTTGACTCCGGTGCGCTGGATCTTGCCCGGCGATACCTTCACCGAACCGTCATCGTTGTCCTCACCCTCATAGACCGGGATGTAGTCCATCCCCATCGAATCTTGTTTCGGCACGGGCGAGGTATCCGGCAGTCCCATCGGATTGCGGTAGTATTTGATCTTGCGTTCGGCGGCGGTCGCTGTGGTGTTGGCCGCTTGGTCGCCGTGATCCTTGATCTGTGCGGCCGCGAAGCCGGCTATGCCGGTTATGGCAATTCCTGCGAGCGCACCCCAAAGGGCGCGTGAAAATTGCATCGTCTTCATAGTCG
>Ga0307516_10005392_pt1 | contig 15351 bp, 15 predicted proteins | sample 19_EM_MG_FD_203310 | JGI IMG/M metagenome (GOLD analysis project Ga0307516, IMG submission 203310) | Populus trichocarpa ectomycorrhiza microbial communities from riparian zone in the Pacific Northwest, United States - 19_EM | ecosystem: Host-associated > Plants > Roots > Unclassified | place...
CGGGGCCTTGACTCGACGACGAGCGGTCCCCAGGATTTCTTTCGATTTTCTAGCATTTTCAGCATTTTTCAATATTTTTGATTGCATCAGACACGCGTGGACATGAATTTCCGAATCCTCTGTACATACTGAACCTGACATCTCCCTTGAGCTCCAAAACGACCAGACTGATGTACACCGTGTACACGTAGCATTGGCTTCAACAATCCCAAAACTCAATTCTCCAAAATTGTTGCAAAGTGGTTAAATAAATGTTGCTTCGAAACTCAAGCAAACTTCACCATGTGCGGCGCGAACAGATAGTAATACGAGAGGCGTTGCACGAAAAGGCGGTCTTGAAATTAGGAATTGACCTTGTCTCCCCTAGACAGACTATATATGATCTATTGATGGGACAGTCGATTGGCTGCTGACGGCATGGAGCCTTCGAATGGCGGCAGGAGTGGAGCTTCTGGTCGGCGGGGAGGCTGTGTGTTGTATAGCGTGTTCCTTAGTCACATCAAGCTTGTTGTTTCCTTCAAGCTCGTTCTCTTCGGATTCCGCAAGATTTTCCTCGCCCCACACAGTACACTCTTCTCTTTTCTTGGGTCAGATCTCACATTGCTTTAAGACTGCTCTGCTCCCTAACCCTATGCTCCTAGTGGATCGCCCGCTCTTGTTTTGTTCTCAACCATGTCCTGGGATCTTAATATCCAAGGCGGCACATTCTACAACATCGAGGGGAATCTGAACAACTTTACCATCCGTGACAAATGTACGAATTTGAGCACGATTTAACCATCCCATCTACTCATTCCGATTATCTGCCTCAGCTATCGATGAACTTCTTGCTCCCGTCCACCACGCTACCTATAACCGGGAAGGACCCGTAGCCAGATGCCACCCGGGCACTCGACAGGATGTCATCGCAGAAATTACGAGATGGGCTGACGATGACAACGGCTTAGCGATATGTTGGCTCAGTGGACCTGCAGGCTATGGAAAATCGGCGCTATCGCATGCCATCGCTAAACACTATGATGATCAGGGCAGACTCGTTGGAAACTTCTTCTTTTTCCGAGGCCACGGCGATCGAAGTACGATTAGTCGCTTCGTCCCTACGCTTTCCTATCAGCTATTTCATCGTGTACCGGCGACGAGGGATCCAATTCACTGTGCTATTGACAAGTATCCGCACATCACTGCTATATCCTCGACGGACCAATTCCAGAAACTGGTTATTGAACCTATTCGGGCGGCGGGCGACGCGCTGGTGACGATAAAACCTATCATTGTCATCGACGCTCTTGATGAGTGCGACGATAGGGAATCGATGAGGAAGTTCATTAAGGCTATCATTGGTGCATTCCAGGGTGATCACCAACTACCGCTTCGGGTCCTCATCACCAGCCGAGTCGAGGAGCACATTCAAGATGCCCTTGAAACCACTGCGGCCCTTTCAGCAGTCCATCGTTTATCTTTGACTGACTTCGATGCTCGTCGCGATATCCACGCCTTCTTTCAGAAGCACCTTTCCGATCTTTACGACCAGGAACGCCGTCTCATGCGGGGCGTGGCACTTCCTTGGCCTTCCTGCAAAGACCTCGACGCCCTCGCCGACAAATCGGACGGATCCTTTCTCTTCGCAACTATCTTGATCAATCTCATCGGTGCGCGGGCCCTTCCCCAAGACAATCTGCAGAAGGCGTTGACAGCAGAAGATGGCCTCGATCCCCTCTATGCGCAGGTCTTAAAAGATGCTCCCCGTGACGGCCATTTCGAGCGCGTCATCGGCACTGTAATGCTTCTCACAAAACCCATATCGATCGCGTTCCTGGCTCATCTTCTCCAGCTCCGATCTGCAGACATTGTGCAAACATTGGCAGGACTACAGTCAGTTCTCCTTATACCTGAGCGCGACGACGAACCCATTCGGCTCTTCCACACGTCGCTGCGGGACTTCCTGACATCACCTGAGCGGTCACGCGATTTTTTCATTCCTCAAGTTCGGCACCTCTGGATTGCAGCTGACTGCTTAAGGGTTCTAATGAAACGGCCAACAGACGACATTTTCTATGGTGACAGGGACAGATATGCATGTTTGAACTGGTGTCACCATTTGGAAGCAGGCGCAACACTTGGAGGCAGGGACCTTCATAGGTTTCTGGAAGAGGTTCCCCTGGTTGGCACCCTGAAGGAATTTGCATCTAAATCAAAGGATGTTTGGCTTAACACCTCACTATTGGAAGGGCATGCACAACTTGGCACCTTACATTCAGCAATATGGAAATTGAAAGTCGGTCACAAGTTCCATTGGGTGATAGGGAAATTGAAAGTAGGCCAGGTCTTCAAACTCCCTAAGAGTCTAAATCTGACAAATGATTTCATTACAGGCCATACTACACATACCAGAGCTGGAATCAATGTTGGAAAGTTTAGAGAGTGATGCAAGGGTATGTGCCACCAGCATATTGAAGGGTGGTTTACTGAGTGTGAGCTGTACTTTGTGGAATTTCAGAGGGTATGTGGGATTGCTTAATTGTATTATAAATGCTGATATCAGTTTCAGGATGTGAGTAGTCATTCAATAGGAGACGAAAGAGAAATGCTTATCAAGATACTTATACCTGTATTTAGATGGTGAGTGGATCATAATTACAAAGTTCAAAGCAATCTGAATGTGCTCAGAATGTATGTTATGTCCATTTTGTCTCATATGCTTATTGGGGAAGGTGGTTGGATGTTGATGTGATTGTGCTCAATCATCAGGATGTAAGTCTTGTTATAAAATCACCAGAGGGCATCTTGACTAATGAACTTCTGGCCATACATCATCTTTAGTTTGTATGTTATATGGTTTATATGTAAAATGACACATGACTGATGCTTGTGTGGCACTTTGTGGTTCTCAGTATGTGCGTTGTATAATTTCTTAATAAAAAAATTAGCTTGATTGACCTTCTTGTGGTGCTGTTTTGCCATCAGATGGTGCATTGTCTTGCTATCTCCTTCTGTAAATCCACTCTGCTGATTCCTTGTGGCACTGTTCTATCACCAGTTTGTGTGTTATTTTGTCTTCTCTGAGAAATCCATCATGCTGACCCACATGTGGTGCTATTCTGCTACCAGAGAGTGAGTAGTTATGTCTCCTTTTAGAAATCCACTCTGCTGACCCTTTTGTGGTGCTGTTCTGCCACCAGAGAGTGTGTTGTTTCATCTCCTTCAGGAAATCCATCTTGCTGATTCTTTTGTGGCACTGTTCTGTCATCAGAGAGTGTGTTATTTTGTTTCTTCTCAGAAATCTATCTTGCTAACCCTCCTATAATGCTGTTCTGTTATCAGAGAGTATGTTGTTTTGCCTTCTTGTGAAAATCCACTCTGCTGACCCTTCTGTGGCACTGTTCTGCCACCAGTATGTGCGTTGTCTTATCTTCTTCTGGAAATCCATCTTGCTGACTTTTTATGTGGTACTGTTCTATAATCAGAATGTGCATTGTCTTCTCCTGAAAATCCATCATGCTGACCCTCATGTGGTGTTGTTTTATCTTCTTTCAGAAATTCATCTTGCTGACTTTTCTGTGGTGCTGTTTGGCCATTAGTTTGTGTGTTGTCTTGTTTTCTTCTGGAAATTGACACTGCTGACTCTTCTGTGGTGCTCTTCTATTATCAGGATGTATGTTGTCTTGTCTTCTGCTGGAAATCAACCTGGCTGACTCTTTTTTCTGTTGTATTGTTTTATTATCAGGATGTGTGTTGTCTTGCCTTCTCCTGAAAATTCACTCTGCTGACTCTCTTGTGGCATTATTTCATCAGCCAAAAGTGCGTTGTTTTGTTTCTATTCTTAAATTCATCATGTTGACTCTTCTGTGGTGCTGTTCTGCCATCAGAGAGTGTGTTGTCTTGTCTCCACTTGGAAATTCATACTGCTGACCCTTCTATGGTTCTGTTTTGCCACCAGAGAGTGTGTTGTTTTGTTTTCTTCTAGCAATCTATACTGCTGACTTTCTTCATGGTGGTGTTTTGCCATTAGTTTGTGCCTTGTCTTTTCCCTCCTGGAAATTCACATTGCTAACTTTCATATGGTTCTGTTCTGCATCCAGTTTGTATGTTATTTCATCTCCTAGAAATCCACCCTGCTGACACTTCTTTGGTGCTGTTCTGCTATCAGGATGTGCGTTGTTGTGTCTTCTTTCAGAAATCCACACTGCTGACACATCTGTGGAACTATTTCATCATCAGTTTGTGTGTTGTCTTGTCTTCTTTCAGAAATTGACTTTGCTGATTCTCCTGTGATGCTGTTCTGCCACCAGGATGTGCATTGTCTTTTTTTTTTCTTTCAGAAATCCATCCTGCTGACTATTCTGTGGTGCTGTTTTGCCATCAGGATGTGTGTTGTCTTCTTTTCTTCCAGAAGTCCATTCTACTGACCTTCTTGTGTTGCTGTTTTATCATCAGAGGGTGCATTTTTTCTCCTTCTGGAAATGCAACTCACTGACCCTTTGATGATGCTGTTCTGCCATCAGGATGTGTGTTTTTCTGTCTTCTTCCAAAAATTCACTCTGCTGACCCTACTGTGGTGCTGTTCTGCTACCAGTTGGTGTGTTGGTTTATCTTCTTCTGGAAATCCATTCTGCTGATTCTTCTGTGATGCTGTTCTGCTATTAGGGAGTGTGTTATTTTGTCTCCTTCCAGAAATCCATCCTTCTGACTCTTCTGTGGTGCTGTTCTGCTACCAGAATGTGCATTATTTTGTTTCCTTTCAGAAATCCAATCTGCTGACTCTAGATTTTCTGTGGTGCTGTTTTGCCACCAGTTGGTACATTGTCTTTTTTCTTCTCAGAAATTCATACTGCTGACTCTCCTGTGGTGTGCCATCATTAGGGAGTGTGTTGTCTCCTTCTGGAAATCCATCCTACTGACTCTCCTGTGATGCTGTTCTGCCACCAGGATGTGTGTTGTTTTGTCTTCTTCAAGTCCACTTTGCTGATACTTCTGTGATGCTGTTCTGCTATCAGAATGTGCATTGTCTTGTTTTCTCCTAGAAATCTACTCTGCTGACTTCTTTGCAATGCTGTTCTGTCACCAGAGAGTGTGTTATCTTCTCTACTTCTAAAAATCCACTCTGTTGATCCTCCTGCAATGCTGTTCTATCATTAGGCCGTGTGTTGTTTTGTTTCCTTCTGAAAATCCATTCTGCTGATCTTTCTGTGGTGCTGTTCCACTATTAGGATGTGTGTTGTATTGTCTTCTTCTGGAAATCCATTATACTAATTCTTCTGTGATGCTGTTCTGCCTCCAGGGAGTGCGTTGTTTTGTCTTATTCTGGAAATCCATCTTGCCAATCCTTTTATGATGCTGTTCCATCATCAGGCTGTGTGTTGTCTTGTTTTCTTCAGAAATTGATCTTGCTAATCCTCTTGTGGTGTTGTTCCAATACTAGAATGTGTGTTGCTTTGTCTTCTCAGAGAAATCCACTTTGCTGATCCTTCTATATCTCCTGTCAGAGAGTGTGTTGTTTTGTCTTCTTTCAGAAATCCACACTGCTAACCATTCTGTGGTGCTGTTACACCACCAGTTGGTGTGTTGTTTTGTTTTATTCTGAAAATATGTTCTGTTGACTATTTTCTGATGCTGTTTCACTACAAGTTGGTGCATTGATTTGTTTTCTTCTGGGAATCCACTCTGCTGATCCTCCTGTGGTGCTCTTCTGCTACTAGAGAGTGTGTTGTCTTGTTTTCTTCTGAAAATCTATTTTGCTGACCTTTTTGTAATGCTGTTCCACTATTAGGATGTGTGTTGTGTTGTTTCTTTCTGGAAATCCATTCTGCTGACCCTTCTGTGCTGCTATTCTGCCACCAGTTGGTGCATTGTCTTGTCTTTTTTCAGAAGTCTATACTGCTGACCTATCTGTGATGCTGTTCTGTTATCAGAGAGTATGTTATTTTGTCATCTTCTGGAAATCTACTTTGCTGATCCTTTTGTGGTGCTGTTCTGTCATTAGTTGGTGCATTGTCTTATCTTCTTCCAGAAGTCCACTCTGCTAATCATTCTGTGGTGCTGCTCTGCTATCAGAGAGTGCATTTTTTTGTCTTCTTCTAGAAATCCATTTCACTAACTCTTTTGTGGTGCTATTCTGCCATCAGTTGGTGCATTGTCTTGTCTTGTCTCAGAAGTCCATCCTGCTAACTCTTCTGTAATACTGTTCTGCCATTAGTTGGTATGTTGTCTTGTCTTTTTTCAGAAATCCATTCTGCTGATTCTTCTGTGGTGCTATTCTGTTATTAGGGAGTGTGTTATCTTGTTTTCTCCTGAAAATCTGTCTTGCTGACCCTTCTGTGGTGCTGTGCTGCCACTAGTTGGTGTGTTATCTTGTCTTTTTCTAGAAATTTATTCTGCTGACTCTTTTTGCCATGCTATTCTGCTATCAGAGAGTGTGTTGTCTTGTCTTCTCTTGAAAATCCATACTATTGATTGATGCTGTTCTTTCATCAGTTGGTGCATTGTCTTGTCTTCTAAAAATCCATACTGCTGACTTTTCTGTGGTGCTATTCTGCCCCCAGTTGGTGTGTTATCTTCTTCTTTTTCAGAAATTCATTCTGCTCATCCTTATGTGGTGCTCTTCTGTTATTAGGAAGTGTGTTGTTTTGTTTCTTTCTGCAAATCCACTCTGATAACTTTTTTGTGGCACTGTTTCATGATCAGGATGTGTGTTGTCTTTGTTTTCTCCCAGAAATTCACTCTGCTGACTCTCCTGCCATTCTGCTATTAGGATGTGTGTCATTTCATTTCTCTTCAGAAATCCACTCTGCTGACAATTATGTATGTGGTACTGTTCTGCCACAAGGAAGTATGTTGTCTTGTCTATTTCTCAAAATTCATTCTGCTGATTTTTCTGCTATCTTGTTCCATAATCAGATTGTCTGTTGTCTCCTGTTTACTGTTTATAATGTGCCTCACAACTGCTTTTGCTGTCTTGTCTGGTTGTCAGATCGTATGTCCTTTGGTCTTTAGGCAACAATTGTTTCACATAACACATTTTATACAATGTCTTCTTTTAGCGTATAAGTTGTTGGTCCATTTACTTGCCATTCAATTATGCTGTTTACAATTTTGGTTTTTGAATCTTCAGGATGTAAGTTGTATTACACTAATGGCAATATATTTGCAATCTACCCTAATATTTAACATTGTAGTGGAGAAAGCAGAAAAGCCTTTTTTCTGTTTAACAGTATTTGTCAACTTCTAATCTGTTCAACCAGAGAGTGAGTGAATCATTCAAGCAGTATGCTTTGCACTGATTTTTACTGCTTGCAGTCTTAAAGATCAATCTGTGAGTAGTTCATTTGGACAGTGTGAATAGTCTATACTGACTTTGGCCAAAGTTTTGTATTTTCCTCATCAAAGACAGCCTGTACAGATTTTTCATTGACTTCAAGACTTGGTCAACTTGTGAGGCCCAGTGCATCTATATGGCAGTTCTCAGTCTTATAAATTTCAGATTTGAATCATTGAATTTTACTTTTATGCAGTCACAATATATAGATATATACAAGCACTTGCAGTTTTGCTGTCCACCAGATCACAATATTTATTCATTCTATATCTGACAACATCTGTTTGTACACTATATTCATTGTCACACTGTTTTCTTGGTCATCAGAAAATAATACAGTGCAGTGTTCTTTCTGTTGTATTGAGAGAAAACTGTTTAGAGTTGGCCGTGAGTGAAAATGGAGGCGCAAAGATCCAACACAATATGGTCTAAGGTCAGAATGCACAGCTGTGGAACATTGCTGCATATGCCAACCGGAGCAGGAACTGGATGCAATGAATGGCTCAACTTGATCAGTGCGGTGTGAATTCGAACTGAATATGAGGGATGCATTGAGATTCTCTGAATCTTCCTGTGCAGTTGTTGATGACTTGAATCTGGATGAACTGGCGATAGAGGTTTTTAATAATGATCTGTGCATTTTTCATCAGTTGCTTTTGAACAGACATGTTGCAAAAGAGGCAGCAGATGACGAGGAGGAATGCCAGGAGAAGAGAAAGGAAGTCAAGAGACCATTGCAGTTTATCCTTGAGGATCACATTGTTTTCTTTCACAATATGAGCACTGAAGTAGGAGACTGAATGATGGAGAATGAGTGTCCTTGCAACAATATTTTAGGTTTTTCACTTACCAATATTATCTGGAATTTTTTCCAACATTTTCATGTCAAAGTTGTCAATATAGAGATTGATGGGGCTAAGAAGAGTATATCTAACTGATGTGAACAAGTCGGTGAGGATGTCAAGTGGGAATAAGAAGTCTTCTGCATCCTCAATATTTATCATATGATGAATTTCTGAGATGGTTGACTATTGTCATATATTCAGGATCTTTGGCAGAACAGTGGGGATTGTAGAGGGTAAAAATATGGAAACATTATCAGAGAGAGGACAATTTGATTGAAGCTAACAGCAAGGGAATCAGGCCTTCTCCTTACACTACAGGTGTGACCCACTGAAAGTCGCCAACCTCAATGAAGGGAATCTCACTGAATAGTTTGCAGTTTTTCTTCAATTGTTTGCACAGTTCATTCATGCAGTCTATGGTGGCCATATTTGCAGCAGGCAATTTTTCTCAGATGATGAGTAAGGCTTTCAGGATCAATTTTGCATGATATGTGTTGGAGTTGATCATGGATTTCAGACCAATGCTGTCTTAAGAAGAAGAATTTATTTTTTAAATTTCATTTGTGAAAAGGAGGAAGATATACAATGATTTTCAAAATTGATTCAATATTTGGAGATTTTGGATTATATCTCAAATAACTCAGTAGAATACCAAACAATATAAAAGTATTAGTCACCAATCAAAAGCATTTAATCAGAGCTACAGTTTAAAAAAAGAATCATATAACATAAATTAGTATCTATAGAGATACAGACAATTCAATCCATTATATCATTGAATCAATTTTGGAACTAAATGTCAGAAAAACAGAAATCAGTTATTCTAGGACTTTGTATATTCCTCTTTCATTACTATGGATATTATACCTTAGAAATCACTTAAAACCAAGCTGAGTCTTTTATATGAAGCATGAGAAGCTGCTCAAGGATATCATGCAAGAGGGATGCCTGGGCAAAGCTATCAGATACTGCTACATCAAAGAGTTTCAGAAGCATGGCCTGCCTCACACCCATCTCATTGTCTTTCTCCATCCTGATGCCAAGCTTCACACTCCCGATGAACTTGACAAGCTTCTATCTGCTGAGATTCCTGATCCTGACACTGATCCTGAGCTCTATGAGTTGGTGATGAAGTACATGATCCATACTTTCTGTGGTCCTGAGAATCCAAACACTCCCTGTATGAAGGATGGAAAGTGCTCCAAGGGTTTCCCCAAGCCATTTTGTGACCAGACCACTATCTCTGATGATTCTTATGCCAACCTCTACTGCCACAATACTGAAAAGACATACTGCCCAATCACAAGAAGATCAATAATCTTTATATAGTTCCATTCTGCATCTTTTTGCTCTGAAAGTATTGGTGCCATATCAACATAGAGTGCATTGACTCTGTCAGAGACATCAAGTACATCTACAAATATGTCTACAAGAGCCATGACCATACTATTATAGAGTTTGGCAAGTGTCAGGATGAGATCAAGCTCTATCTGGATGTATGCTATGTTTCCCAGTGTGAGGCCTTCTGGTGCCTGATGGCTTATAAGATGCATGCAATTAGTCACAATGTCATCCATCTTCAGATCCATCTTTCTGGCCAGCAGACAGTCACATGGAACAAGAATAGTATCAATCCTTTGGAGGAGATTGTTGAAAGGGCAGGCAATTGCAATACAACTCTCACTGTCTATTTCAGGGCCAATGCTCAGTATGAGAATGCCCACAACTACTATCAGAATTTTCTCTTTGCCTTTGTCTACAATCTCAAAACTGGCAAATAGAAACCATGTTAAAGAGGCTATGCAATTGGACGCATCTACTATGTCACTCCCAAGGCTGGCAAGTGCTTCTGTCTCCAACTTCTTCTTACTGCTGTCAAGGGTGCCACATTCTTTGAGGATTTTTGAACCTTTGCTGAAGTCACAGCTCCCACCTTTTGGCAAGCCTGTCTGGCACGTGGTCTGTTGGCAGATGACAACAAGTGGCACCAGTGTCTCACAAAGGCTGGAATAATGGTTACCAGTTACCAGTTGCACCTTCTTTTATCACCATCCTCTGTGAATGCAATCTATCCAGTCCTGCCTATTTCTGGAATCAGTACAAGGCTCTCATCTACAATGACCTCTATCATCAACTCCATTTCCATCACATCCATGATGATCCCACTAAGCAAGATATCTTTGATTATAGCCTCTATCTTATTGACAAGTTGCTATCTTCTAGCAATATGTCTATCAAGAATCAGCCAAACATGTCTCAGGTTCAGAAGAATTGGGGTACTGTTGTTGGACATTCTCTCATTTCTGAGCAGTGGTCTTATGATCTGGAGGAGCAGGCACAGTTGAGGACAGAGCACATCCACACTCTCAATCCAGATCAGTAAAGGGCCTTTGATCAAATCATCCAGGCAGTGACCATCTGCTCTGACCAGACATTCTTTTTTCATGGTCCTGGAGGCACAGGCAAGACATACTTCTACAACACCTTCTGCTATCATCTCCATGGTCAAGGCAAGATTGTCCTTTGTGTTGCATCTTCTGGTATTGCTGCTCTTCTCCTCAATAGTGGTCACATGTCTTATTCAGCCTTCAAAATCCCAATCTGCATTCATGAATCCTCCACCTGTTTCATCACCAAGATCTATGAGTTGACAGATCTTATTCGGAACACTGATTTGGTGATATAGAATGAGGCACATATGCAGCATCGTCACATCGATGAGGCCATTGACCACACCTTCCAGGACATTCACAACTTCAATGCTCCCTTTGGTGGCCTGTCTATTGTCTTTGGAGGAAACTTTCAGCAGATCTTTCTAGTCATTAGCAAAGGACCATGGCCAGATGTTGTCAATACCTGCATGCAGTGCTCCCAACTTTGGTCTTCTGTCAAAATTTTGCATCTCACTCAGAACATGCACCTCAATGTTGGTTTGGATGAAGATGTCTTTGCTCAATAGCAATTGTCTGTCAGTCATGGTTATCTTACAACTGCAGATGGAACTATTGAGCTTCCCCATTTTTCTATTGTCTGAAAATTCCCTGTCCACTCTCAACCACATCTATCCTGGCATTGATTAGCATTCTCTTTCTGGCAGTCAATACTTCTCCAGTTGTGCTATTCTCTCCAGCTGCAACAGTGATATTGATGAAATCAATCAAGATATTCTCAATGGCTTTCCTGGAGAAGAGATCACCTTCCACAGTGCTAATGCTCTGTTCAACAACAATCCAGACTCTCCCCAGAGTGAATTGATGTATTTTGTTGAGTATCTCAACTCTATCAACTGTTCAGGTCTTCCTCTGGCCAAGCTCAAGCTCAAGCTAAGTTGTCCTGTGATGGTTCTTTGCAATATCAACACTAGAGAAGGTGTTTGCAATGGGAGCAGAGGGATTGTCACTCAACTTGGTCTTTATGTTGTCCAGATCCGTTTTATCACTGGAGAGCATGCTGGAACTCTGATCTTTGTTCCATGCCTCAAGCTTTCATCTTCTGAGACTCAAGTTCTATTTGAGTTTGAGCAGTGACAATTTCTCCTTTGACTTTGCTTTGCAATGACAATCAGCAAGGCTTAAGGTCAGTCACTGGAACATGTTGGTTTGGACTTATGGACACCAGTTTTTATTCATGGACAATTTTATGTAGCAGTTTCAAGAGTTACTTCAGTATATAATATCAAGACAATTTGGGATGCAAATGTAGATAATGCTTTAAGTAAAAATATTGTATATACAGAAGTACTTTTAAATTAATTAGTTCAATATATTATAGATTGTTAAATTATTATTAAGACCACCATCTGTGCTATGTGAAGCACAGTACAGATGATGGTCCTCAATTCAGGCTGCATATAGTGCAGGCTGGGTTGAGATTTATAACTAAAGCCATACTGTCTGCAGAAATATGAGTTGATTCTTGCTTTGCTCGAATCAATGGATGAACAATATTGTTTGTTAGGACTTGTAATGAATCAAATAATAATCCATTTATGATTTAATAATTAGTAATGCAACAATTTCAAGCTACAGGCAAGGCTATATATAGACCACGAAATATAGATTTATAGATTGTGGCTGTGTGGCTACAGCCATGTTAGAAGTCTTTGATCACTTTGGCTACAGCTATGTATGGAAGCCTATTTTTTACAGATAAGGCTCTCCAGGTCTGACATTGAGGTCATTCTGATGATGCCGGTTACAGTTTTAGCAGTTCATAGCTACAAACTCATCAATGAGTGCCAGTTATTATCTTCAGTTGATGGCACTTGCCTGTATTGATGTGACAAGCACAACTCTCCTCAGTGTGTACACCATGTACATTGGCAATATAGACATCATGTTATCTCCTTGTATATTCTGAGCCAATACTCACTTTGACTTTGGACATGTGATTCAAGTGCCACATGTGCTGTGGCAGAGTAATTATGCCTACTTTGTATTGGTTGAACTGACTCAGTAGCTTTCTATCTTTTGCGCCTTTGTTTTCTTTGGCCTGTTTGGCTTCACATCAGAAGCACAGAAGCACTATGGTCTCATTTTCTGGTGGTTTGCTGGCATCCGAAGGCAATCACAGACATCTTCACTAAGGACACATGATGAGTCCAGATGTATCTATCTACTGCTTAGCATATTCAACTTGAGGCTCCAGTTTGGCAACATGATGATAACCACTATGGAGAGAGATGCTTACAAGAGATTTGTTTCATTGGATTGTTTGTTAGGCTTGTATTCTCTTATGACTGCACCAGATATCAGAAAGCCTTGGCCCTCAGTTTCTCTTCCTTTCCCACTTGAAACCTCACATCCATCTTTCTCAATTCTGCTCACAAAGTCAGTTGATTCTCGACTGCCAGCAAATTATTAACTTTGGCTCAATCATTATAGCTGAAAGCTACATGAAATTTGTCCTTTCAATCTAGCCTGATAGACTCTGTGGTGATTGATGTCCAATAATGGTGCACTCCTATTACCTTCCTCTCATACCTTTCATTCACCTTTTAATAGGATGAATTATGTGGCCATTCCATTCCTGTGTTCCATCTGCCATGCTTCCAATGCTGTCTCCCTTAGCCTTTTTAGCATCATTTCCTGCCACTCATTTCTTCAGTTGCCTATCCTCGCCCTTTATTGCATTGCCCTCCACCGCTTCTTGACTTGTTACCACAATGTGCACAGCTATGTTGTGCCAGCTCATCACCTTCAATGACCTCTAGCTCTTGATTCTCTTTACTGATCTTCCATCTTCTTGTACTGCTCGGCCTGTCTGAGTGTATACTTGGACAATGCCATCCAGAAATCTCCTGAAACGAGGCCCTCCTGGATTGCCTTGTCCTCTCCTCACCTCCAACCCTCAGTCAACCTTGGACTGGGATAATACTCTCCCTGACCCTGAAAAAGAGGTCTGGATAGCACTACAGTTGACTAGTGGATAGGCTCCCTGCTCCTCCCACTCACCTTCCTCCTTGCCTGAGGCTCCTTGGGCCCCATCAAAGAAGGCCAGGATGTGTTTGGACTCTAGTTCGTCTACACCCATGACCTTCTCTGGTCTTGACGATGTATCCGCCACATCTCCCTTTGTAGATGCTATGGTTGAATCCTTGTGCCCACTCTTTGACTCCAGCACTGCTGACCCCATGGTGAATCCTAGGGTAGTCAACACAAAAGCGATCCGGAACACATTTGTACAGCTTTACAAATAGTCGAAAGACCTTGAAAATGCAAAATTCCTCAATGCCAATTTAGTTGAGAAGGTGTCTATTCTCGAATGGTACTATACTCTTTCTGAAGCATTTACTAACATTGGACTCTATCCCAAGGCCCCTTCCCTGCCCCTCCCTCACCTAAGAATATGGACTCACTCTCCCCACCCCAAACCTGTCCTCCCCCCCTCTCATCCTCATTTCACTGCCCCTGCGGCAGTGCCAGTTACTTTGGCTGCTGGTGCTACTGTGGGTGGCAGTGCATGGAAGAAGAAGAAGGTGGTGGAACATTCTGGAACATCACACAGCATGACCCCAGAGCATCCTCCAAGGAGGGTTTCTATGTAAACTGCATGTTGGGCACTTACCGGACCCTCGGACCCATTGATTGTCAGTCCCATTTTCCACACCTTTGCCTTGATCTCATGTTAATAGAAACCATCTCTAGCATGCCCCTGAGTTAGCTTGGATGGCAGGTGTTGCATGAATTGGCAGGAGGGGCCGTTGGACATGTTAAAAGGGTGGTGATGACTGCCAGGCCTTTGAATGACAGGTCCACATGCAAAACTCTCTGGTAAATTGTGCACATGATTCTTGCCCCCTGATAGACATATGTCATGCAGAACAGGTGGAGGAGGGGAGGGAGGATCAGCACGAGCACGTGTGAAAGACAATATAATCTGAAGAGATCCTTTATAGTTGGCCAAGAACCAAGAGCCATAAGTACCCAATAGGAATCCATAATAGTTGACACTGGAACAATGGCAAATCAATCTATTAGGGCAGTGTAATATATATATTTATATCTATTAGCTCATCTGTTATTCTCAGGTCTTAGCTCATCTGTTATTCACAGGTCTCAGCTGACCATCAGCTCAGTCAGCTTCTGTCTTGATCATTGTATTAGATCAAGATTCCAGCATTCTAGCCAAGTGTCCGTAAAACCAAGTCTATTGCTAATGGTTCCTTGTGCCGTTCGATGGCATGATGTCGTGTTTCAAGATTGCTAGACTATGCCAATGGTCTTTTAAATAGTCGCGCAGTGCCTATTAGAAAATAAAAAATATAAATGTGTTTGAATAGAAAGGTTTAAAGTCCCCTTGGTGTTGCCTAACTCCATGAGCATTGTAGAGTAGATGTTATAGAACAGCCTCTTGTCTTATCTCATCTCATCTTATCAACCATGCCTCCCCATCTTATCAAATGAACTATCCAACACTTCAGTTTGGTTGTGTTATGGAACAGCCCCTCAGCCCCTTATCTTATCTCTTTGATCTTATCAACTATGCCTCTCTCATCTTATTAAACAAACTATCTATCCTTTTCCATTCCATCATTGTTTGGCCTTGTGGATGATATTATAAAGTTCAAGGGTGGGCACATGTCTAACATGTGTTTACCACACCAATCAGACACTTCCCTATATGGTTACCTTTTCACACCTTATCCCTTACTCTGATTGGATGATATTCATCTCTGTTTCTATTGGCTGATAA
>Ga0307516_10005394_pt1 | contig 15348 bp, 14 predicted proteins | sample 19_EM_MG_FD_203310 | JGI IMG/M metagenome (GOLD analysis project Ga0307516, IMG submission 203310) | Populus trichocarpa ectomycorrhiza microbial communities from riparian zone in the Pacific Northwest, United States - 19_EM | ecosystem: Host-associated > Plants > Roots > Unclassified | place...
ACACCTGCCGCAGGTAGGCGAGGAAGGTCTCGTCCGTGCACATGGTCTTGCCGGGCGAGTCCGACAGCTTGGCCACCGGCTGGCCGTTGCAGTGGGTCAGCTTCATCACGATGTTGAGCGGTTTCAGGCCCACATCGTTGCTGAGCGAGGTGCCGATGCCGAAGCCAAGCTGCGTGCGGTCGGCAAAGTGGCGGTAGATGGAGAACGCGGTCGGCAGGTTGAGCCCGTCGGAGAACACCAGGCGCTTGGTGTGCGCGTCGATGCGCAGCTTCTGGTAGTGCGCCAGCGCCTTCTCGCCCCACACGATGGGGTCGCCCGAATCGTGGCGCAGGCCGTCGAAGAGCTTGGCGAAGTAGAGGTCGAAGTCGGCGATGAACGCGTCCATGCCGACCACGTCGGTGAGCGCCACGCCCAGGTCGCCGCGGTACTCCTGCACCCAGTCTTCGAGCGCCACCTTCTGGAAGTCGCGCAGGCGCACGCCGAACGACTGATACGCCTGGAGGTACTCATGCGCCATGGTGCCGATGGGCACGAGGCCGAGCGTGCGCGCCAGGTGCACGTTCGAGGTGCCCTTGAAGAACTGCGGCACGGCGTCTCGCAAGGTGCTCACCACCTCGGCATGCCACTCGCCGCTGTAGCGGCGGCGAATGCCGAAGTCGAAGAACTCGAAGGGGTGGGCGCGCTGCGGTTCGGTGCCGAACGCCCTCAGCAGCGCCACCTTTGCCTGCAGACGCTCGCGGCCCTGCGCCAATGCGGTGGCGGCATCGAAGCGGCGGAAGTACAGCTCGTTGACCATGGCCAGCACATAGATCTCGAAGCCCATCACGTGCACCTGCGGACCTTCGACCACGATCTCCAGGTGCGGCCCGTTCGCCGTGGCGCGGATGAAGCGCCGCTGGAAACGGAAGATGCGCAGGAAGTCGACGAAGTCGGCCTTGATGAAGCGCAGGCCGCCCAGGTAAGCCAGCTCATCTTCGCTGAACGACAGGCTGCACAGGTGGTCGAGCTGCGCGTTCACTTCGGGCAGCAGCTCAGCCAGCGGATACGCCGTCTCGTTGCGACAGACGAAGCGGTATTCGGTTTGCGCCTGCGGGTGGCCGTGCAGCAGCGTCTGCCACATCGTGAACTTGTAGAGGTCGGTCTCGAGCAGGTGTTGGATGACGGGGGTCATGTGAACTTTCAGTGGGTCAGGCAACGACGTTGGCCTGTATCTCGGCGAGCAGGTCGGCGGTGGTCGCCAGCTGCACGCCGCGCTTGCTCATGTCGGCGAAGAACGCCTCATGCTGCGCCTGGAAGCCGCTCACCGGGCTCATGCAATCGGTGAGCAGCACGATGCGTTCCGGCCGCCCGCCGGGCAGGTGGTCGGCGATGTCTTCGGTGGTGGCCTTGACGCAGTGGCTGCTGGCTTCGCCGGCGATCACCAGCAGGTCGGCCTGGTCGAGTGCGGCGAGCAGCGGGCGGTTGAGAAGCGTGTCGGGATCGGACTCGTCGGGCACCTCGGCCTGCATCGCGCTGTAGTGCTCGGTCCAGATGTTGGAGCCCTTGGCGACCTTGCGCACGACCTTCAGCTGCTGCGTTTCCCAGACGTTGTAGGCGTTGCGCACGTCGGCGTGCACGTTGTGGCCCCAGCTGCCGATCTCGCAGTGCACCGGCCACACCATCAGCGTGTAGCGGCCGCGCGCATCGAGCGCGTCGAGGTAGGCCAGCGCACGCGGCAAGGCGGCCGGGTCGCGTGGCTGGAACTCGCCGTCGCGCACCTGCTGTGCCTTGATGGCGGTGAAGGGCGCCACCGAGCTGCCGTCGCCCCGCTTCCAGAACGTGGGGTGAGCGATGTGCAGGCGGTTGTGCGAATCGAGCGTGATGGTGATGTTGCTCCAGCTCGCCACGGTGTCGCGCATGAAGGCGGCGAGGCGCAGCATGTCGGCGTGTGCGCCGGCCACCGGCAGCGTGGGCGACACGCGCTGGCCCGTCAACGGATCGGCGGGGCGGTGGCTTTCGGGCAAATCGCAGAAGTCGTTCTGCGGGTCGATGATGAGCAACTGGATCTGACGCTTCATGGTCTTCTCTCCTGATGTGGGCTCAGTATAGCCACATAAGATGTACTGTGCAACTTACTTGTTCGGCGCCACCGGCGGCGAGCCCGGCTGCCAGTGTCAGCCCAAGGCCTTGGCGTGGTGGGCGATGTGGTCGGCCATGAAAGTGGCGATGAAGTAGTAGCCGTGGTCGTACCCCTCATGCCGGCGCAGCGTGAGCGGCTGGCCGGCGGCCAGGCACACGGCCTCGAACAACTCGGGCTTCAGCTGCTCGGCCAGGAATTTGTCGGCCAGTCCTTGGTCGATCAGCAGCGGCGGCACACGCGCCCCGCCCTTCACGAGTTCGGTCGCGTCGTGCCGTGCCCAGGCCGCCGGGTCATCACCGAGGTAGCCGCTGAACGCCTTCACACCCCAGGGGCACTGCGTCGGCGCGGCAATCGGCGCGAAGGCCGAGACGCTCTGGTACAGGCCCGGGTTGTTCAGCGCCAGCGTCAGCGCGCCATGGCCGCCCATCGAGTGGCCGAAGAGGCCGACCTTGTCGTCGCGGGCGTTGAAGTGTTCGAGCACCAGCTTGCGCAGCTCGCGCGTGATGTAGCTGCCCATGCGCCAATGCGCGCTCCAGGGCGCTTCGGTCGCATCGAGGTAGAAGCCGGCCGCGGTGCCGAAGTCCCAGGCCGCATCAGCACCTTCGACACCCGTGTTGCGCGGGCTGGTGTCGGGCGTGACGAGCATCAGCCCGTGCTCGGCCGCCAAGCGCTGTGCGCCGGCCTTGATGGCGAAGGTCTCTTCAGTGCAGGTGAGGCCGGCCAAGTAAAACAGCACGGGCACCGGCCCGCCCTTCGCCTGCGGCGGGACGAACACGCCGAACTTCATCCGCGTGCCGGTCTCGGCCGAGTCGTGTTGATAGAAGCCCTGCACGCCGCCGAAGCAGGCGTGCTCGCTGAGCGTGGTGAGGGAGCGCGTGCCTTGCATGATGGCCATCAGTACATCACCACCGAGCGGATCGACTCGCCGCTCTTCATCAACTCGAAGCCCTTGTTGATGTCTTCCAGCTTGAGCTTGTGGGTGATCAGGTCGTCGATGTTGATCTTGCCGTCCATGTACCAGTCGACGATCTTGGGCACGTCGGTGCGGCCACGTGCGCCGCCAAAGGCCGAGCCTTCCCACTTGCGGCCGGTGACGAGCTGGAACGGCCGCGTGCTGATCTCTGCACCGGCTTCCGCCACGCCGATGATGATGCTGCGGCCCCAGCCCTTGTGCGTGCACTCGAGCGCCTGGCGCATCAGCTTGGTGTTGCCGACGCATTCGAAGCTGTAGTCAGCACCGCCGTCGGTGAGCTGCACGATGGTGTCGACCACGTTCTCCACGTTCTTCGGGTTGACGAAGTGCGTCATGCCGAACTTGCGCGCCATCGCTTCGCGCTCGGGGTTGAGGTCCACGCCGATGATCTTGTCGGCGCCCACCATCTTGGCACCCTGGATCACGTTGAGCCCGATGCCACCCAGGCCGAACACCACCACGTTGGCACCCGCCTCGACCTTGGCGGTGAAGATCACCGCACCCACGCCGGTGGTGACGCCGCAGCCGATGTAGCAGATCTTGTCGAACGGGGCATCGGAGCGCACCTTGGCCACCGCGATCTCGGGCACCACGATGTAGTTGCTGAAGGTGCTGGTGCCCATGTAGTGCAGCAGCGGCTTGCCGTCGAGCGAGAAGCGCGAGGTCGCGTCGGGCATCAGCCCCTTGCCCTGCGTGCCGCGGATCAGCTGGCACAGATTGGTCTTGCGCGAGAGGCAGAACTTGCACTGCCGGCACTCGGGTGTGTAGAGCGGGATCACGTGGTCGTCTTTGCGCAGCGTGGTCACGCCGGGGCCTACGTCGACCACGACGCCCGCACCTTCGTGCCCGAGGATCGCCGGGAACAGCCCTTCCGGATCGGCGCCCGACAGCGTGTAGTAGTCGGTGTGGCAGATGCCGGTCGCCTTGACCTCGATCAACACCTCGCCGGCCTTCGGTCCCTCCAGGTCGACGGTTTCGATGGTCAGGGGCTGGCCTGCTTTCCAGGCAACGGCGGCGCGGGTTTTCATGGGGGTGGGTTCCGAAAAATGGGCTGGGGAATGGCGGACCTTACCGCGTTCTGCTTTCCCTCCGCGGGGCAGTGAAACGCATGAAACCACGCGCCACCATCAGACAGCCCGCGCGCGTATATTGCGCAGCTCCCGACTTTCAGCCACCCACCTGGAGACCCCCATGAGCACACGCGGTCAGATGATCAAGACGAGCATGAGCGACGGCGCCTCGATCGACGTCTACCAGGTGCAGCCCCAGGGCACGCGCCGCGGCGGGCTGGTGCTGATCCAGGAGATCTTCGGCGTCACCCCGCACATCCAGCAGCAGGCAGACGCCTTCGCCGACCAGGGCTACGAAGTCTGGGCGCCGGCCATCTTCGACCGCGAAGCGCCCGGCCTCCAGCTCGGCCGCAGTGCCGAAGAAATGCAGCAGGCGATGAAGCTGGCGCGTGAACTGCACCCCTTTGCGCAGTCGGTCGCCGACGCGCAGACCTGCGTCGAGCGCCTCAAGCCGCTCGGCCCCGTCTTCATCACCGGTTACTGCTACGGCGGCAGCGTCACCTGGGCCGTGGCCTGCCGCACCGAGGGGCTCGCCGCAGCTTCGGGTTACTACGGCAGCGTCATCCCGAACCTCGCGTCCGAGACGCCGAAGTGCGCCACCATCCTGCACTTTGGCCGCCAGGATCAGAGCATTCCGATGGACGCTGTCGAGAAGGTGAAGGCCGCGCACCCCGCCGTGCCGGTCCACATCTACGAAGCCGGCCACGGCTTCAACGGCGACGGGCCGCACCACAACGACGCCGCCGCTGCCCTGGCCTGGGAGCGCACGCTCGCGCTGTTCCGCGCAGCCGCCTGACTTTCGCTTTCGCCTGCCAATCACCCACGCCATGAATTTCGCCGACACGCTCAAGCAGCTGCCTCCCGTCACCCACCTCGCCGGCCTGCAACTGCTCGACGAACAGGGCGCGATCGCCGCCACCCTCGAGAACAGGCCCGGCCAAGCCGGCTCGGTGGCGGTGTATGCGGCGCTCGCTCAGCGCCATGGCGGCGCGATCACCGTGCAGGCCGCGCACGAAGGCTTGGCGCTCTACGCCGAGCACACCACCGATGCACGCGCACACCCCGGCAAGCACCCGAACATCGACCGCCTGCTCGCGCTGATCGAGGCCGGCGGCCGCTACCGCGTGACGCTCCTGCCGGCCTGAACGCCTGCCACAAGACCGAGCAACCTCACGCCATGCAGACATGGCGAAGCTCTGGTACCTTCCGCACCCTGACAGAGACGACCGAGGAGACAAACGCATGAGCCTCGCCCGGCCGCCCGAAGGGGCTCATTCCCGCATGGCGGGCTCGGAAACCGTTTGCAGGGTCCGCTCGTGAGCAATTTGCAAGACCGCCTGCGCGCGCTGTCGCCCGGCATGCTGGCCGGCATCAAGCGTGGCATCGAAAAAGAGAGCCTGCGAGCGCAGCCGAATGGCGCGCTCGCGTTGACGCCGCACCCTGCGGCACTGGGCTCGGCACTGACCCACCCGCACATCACCACCGACTTCAGCGAGTCGCAGATCGAGCTCGTGACCGGCGTGCACGGCGGCATCGAAGACTGCCTCGAAGAACTCACCCAGATCCACCAAGCCAGCTACCGCGCGATGCGCGACATGGGCGACGAAATGCTGTGGGTGTCGAGCATGCCCTGCGAGCTGCCCACCGACGAGACCATCCCGCTCGGGCGCTATGGCAACTCGAACGTGGGCCGCGCCAAGAGCGTCTACCGCATGGGCCTCGGCCACCGCTACGGCCGGCGCATGCAGACGATCTCGGGCATCCACTACAACTGGTCGCTGCCGGGCCTGGATGGCCAAAAGCGTGATGAAGCCTACTTCGGCCTGATCCGCAACTTTCGCCGCCACTCCTTCCTGCTGCTGTACCTGTTCGGCGCTTCGCCCGCCGTGGGTGCGAGCTTCGTGGCCGGCCGCCAGCACGAGCTGCAGCCGCTGTCGGAGCAAACGCTCTACATGCCGCACGGCACCTCGCTGCGCATGGGCCGCCTCGGCTACCAGAGCGATGCGCAAGCCACGCTCGCCGTCAGCTACAACAGCCTCGCCAGCTACGGCGCCTCGTTGCAGGAAGCGCTGACGCGCCCCTACCCCGCCTACTCGAGCATCGGCATCCAGAACCCGGGCGGCGAATACAACCAGCTCGCCAACAGCCTGCTGCAGATCGAGAACGAGTTCTACGGCACCATCCGCCCGAAGCGCGTGATCTTCCCGGGCGAGCGGCCGCTGCATGCGCTGCGCGAGCGCGGCGTCGAATACGTCGAGGTCCGGCTGATGGACCTGAACCCCTTCGTGCCCATCGGCATCGTCGCCGACACGATGCGTTTTCTCGACGTCTTCCTGCTGCACTGCCTGCTCAGCGAAAGCCCGCCCGACACGCCCGACGAAATCGCCGCGCTCGGTCGCAACCAGCACCGCACCGCCGCCCGCGGCCGCGAACCCGGCCTGCGCCTGGAGCGTGGGGGCCGCGAGGTCATGCTCACCGAATGGGGCGCACAGCTGGTCGAAGAATGCGCGCCCATCGCTGCCGCGCTCGACGCGGTGAACGGCAACACGCTCTACAGCGCGGCCGTGGCTGGCGCGTCGGCCACGCTGGGCAACGCCAGCCTCACACCATCGGCGCGCGTGCTCGCCGCCATGGCGAAAGACTTCGGCAACTCGTTCCAGCAGTTCACGCAGGCACAAAGCAAGCAGACCCAGGCCGAGCTGCTCGCGCGGCCCTTCCCGCCCGACGTCGAGGCCCGCTTCAACGAGATGGCGCGCGAATCGATCGAAGCGCAAAAGAGCATCGAGGCGGCCGACACGATGCCGTTCGAGATCTACCGGCAACAGTACCTGTCGCCGCAGCGGTTGGGCTTGTAGAAGATAGAAGCGTTCGCTGCAGCGCTCAGGGCTTGCGCTGCAGTGTGAGCAGCACCTGCGCAAACATCGCATCCACCACCGGTGACCGTGCCGACGCCTTGCTGCGGATCACCACCACCTCCATGGCAGGCAGCGGCGGCAGGCCGTGCTTCTCCTGCAGGATCTGGAAGCCGGGCGGCACGCTGCAGCGCGTGAGCGCCGCCACCGCCAGTCCGCTCTCCACAGCGGCCAACTGGCCCGCGAGGCTGGAGCTGTTGTAGACCACGCGGTGCGCAATGCGCTTGGCATTCAGCGCTGCCACCGCGCCCTTGCGGGCCAGGCTGCCTTGCTCGTAGGCCGCGACCGGCAGCGGCGAGCGCCGCCACGCTTCGTGCTGCGCCGCACCCACCCACACCATTGGCTCGCGAAACAGGCGCGTGCCCACGCCGGCACGTGGCTGCGAAACCAGCGCCAGGTCGACCTCACCGCGCTGCACGCGCGGCACCAGCGCGGTCGACTGCTCGCAGCTCAGCTCAATTTCCACATCCGCATGCCGGTTCACGAAGCTGCGCAGCACCGGCGTGAAGTAGGTCGCCGCGTAGTCGTCGGGCACACCCACGCGGATGCGCCCCGAGAGCTGCGGGCCGTGCAAAGAGGTGAGCGTCTCGCCATGCAGCTCGAGCAGGCGCCGCGCGTAGGCCAGCAGCTTGAGCCCGGCCGGCGTGAGCTCCAGGTGGCGCGGACCGCGCGACAGCACCGGCCGGCCGACGGCGTCTTCGAGCTTCTTGATCTGCATGCTCACCGCCGATTGCGAGCGGTGGATCAATGGCGCCGCGGCCGAGAGCGAACCCGCGTCGACCACCGCCACGAAGGCACGCAGCCAATCGAGTTGGAGGTCAGCAGCAGGCATGGGACAAGGCGTTCATCTGCCCGATTATCGAATGCAAATGTTCAGAACTATTCGTTTTACAGCACCAGCCGCGCTGGCCACACTGCGCTGCATGACGACCCCCCACGCCTCGCTCGCGCTGCCAGCGCCTTCTTCACCTGCAGTCCCGGCACAGGGCAGCCCATGGCGCATGGTGGCCGGCGGCGTGCTGCTGGGCACGCTGGGCGTGTTCGTGGAAGAAGCCGCACAAGACCCGCTGACCACCGTGTGGTTCCGTTGTGCCTTCGGCGCGCTCGCGTTGGCGGCCTGGGCGGCGGCAACCGGCCGGCTGGGTGAGTTCCGCCTCACCCGCCGCGGCTTGCTGATCGCGATCGGCTCGGGCAGCCTGACGGTGCTGAACTGGTCGCTGTTCTTCGCCGCGATCGAGCGCACGTCGATCGCTGTCGCCACCGTCGTCTTCCACGTGCAGCCGTTCTGGGTGATGGCGCTGGCTGCGTGGTGGCTGCACGAGCCGGTCTCGCGCCGGCAGTGGGCCGCCACCGCACTGGCGCTGGTGGGCCTCACGCTCGCGATGGGCATCTTCGGCCACGGCGCGATGGCACTCGAGCCGTCCTACCTCTGGGGCGTGGCCATGTGCCTGGGCGGCTCGCTGAGTTATGCCGTGGTCACGCTGATCGCGCGCTCGGCCGGCACGGTAAGCCCGCTCGCCTTGGCGTGGTGGCAGTGCCTCGCCGGCACGGTGCTCACGCTGCCGTGGCTGCTCTGGCACGGGCTGCCGCCGCTGGGCGCACCGTGGGCCTGGCTGGTCGGCCTGGGCGTGGTGCACACCGGCCTGGCGTACGTGCTGCTGTTCGCCGGCATGTCGGGGCTCGCGGCCGGGCGCATTGCGGTGCTGCAGTTCGTCTACCCCATCACCGCGGTGATCGTCGACTGGGCGGTGTATGGCCGCGCGCTCGACCGCGTGCAACTGCTCGGCGTGGGCTTGATGGCGATGGCACTGCTCGCGACCCGCTGGCCAGCACGCCCCAAGGCCTGAGGGCTCAGCTGCGGCGCGCTCGCTTCGCGGCCAGTGCGGCACCGGCCACGCACTGCGGCATCTCGGCTACGACCTGATCGACCTTCACGTGCAGATCGGCAGCCGCGGCGAAGTGCGCGAGCAGCCCGTCCACCACCACGCGCACGCGCGGCGCGAGGTACTGGCGATGCGGGTAGTGGACGACGATCTCGCGCTTGCCCGGCTCGTGCACGCCGGGCATCAGCAGCTTCAGGCTGCCGGCACGCAGGTGCGGCAGCGCATGGTGCAGCCCCACCTGCACGATGCCCGCGCCGGCCAGTGCGAGGTCGATCAGCGCCTCGGGGTCGCTGGCCGTGAGTTGCGCTTCGGGCGTGATCTCCAGACGCCGCACGCCCGGCCGCACGAAGCGCCACACCTGCGCCGGCTGCGCCTCGAAGCGCACCGTGGCGCAGCGATGGCCCCGTAGCTCGTCGGGTGAGGTCGGTACGCCGGCGTGCTTCAAGTACGCCGTGCTGGCCGCCAGCACCACCGGCAGCGCGCAGACGCGTCGCGCAATCAGGCTCGAGTCTTCGATCACTGCGCCGCGCACGCCGATGTCGTAGCCCTGTGCCACCAGGTCAACGGCGCGGTTGTCGAGGTCGACGTCGATTGCAAGCTGCGGGTACTGTGCCGTGATGGCAGGCAGGGCCGGCAGCAGCCAGCGCCGGCCGAAGGCCATGCCCACCGAGATGCGCACGCGGCCGGCCGGCTCGCGTGCCGATTGCGACACCCCCGCCACGGCCTGGTCGAGCTGCCGCAACGCCACCCTGGCTTCGGCGAGGAACTGCTTGCCCTCACTGGTGAGCGACAGCCGCCGGGTGCTGCGATTCAGCAACCGCACGCCCAGCTGCTGCTCCAGTTTCGCCAAGCTTTTGCTGACTGCCGCGGGCGTCAGGTCAAGCCGCTCGGCCGCGGCAGTGAGGCTCCCGCTGACGGCGGTTTCAACGAAAGCGAGCAGTCCCTGCAGATTCTTCATGGATGCATTCTCAACTCGAATTCATCAATCCATCAACCGCCGGTGACTTCCGTTCCGAGGCCTTCATTTCTACAGTGAAGCCACTCACCCACCACTTCCCTGAAAGGAACTCACATGAAGATCGGCATCATCGGCTCCGGCGACGTCGCCAAATCCCTCGGCGCGGGCCTGCGCCGCAAAGGCCACGAGGTGCTGCTCGGCACGTCTGACCCGGCCAAGCTCGCCACCTGGGCGGCGGGCAGCGGCGGCGCGCAAACCGGCAGCTTCGCGCAGGCAGCGGCTTTCGGTGACGTCATCGTCCTCGCGGTCAAGGGGACGGCCGCCATCGCAGCCATCAAGGCAGCCGGGCCGCAAGCGCTGGCCGGCAAGGCGGTGATCGACGCCTGCAACCCCATTGCCGATGCACCGCCCGTGAACGGCGTGCTGCAGTTCTTCACCGGCCCGAACGAATCGCTGCTCGAGTCACTGCAGCGCGAGTTCCCCGCCGTTCACTTCGTGAAGGCTTACAACTCGGTGGGTGCTGCCCACATGGTCGACCCGCAATTCGCCGGCGGCCCGCCCACGATGTTCATCGCCGGCAACAACGACGCAGCCAAGGCGAGCGTGGCCTCGCTGGTGCGCGAAACCGGCTGGGAGGTGGCCGACATGGGCCGTGCCGAAGCCGCACGTGCCATCGAGCCGCTGTGCATCCTGTGGTGCATCCCCGGCATGCTGCGCAATGAATGGGCACACGCCTTCAAGCTGGTGAAACCCGCCTGAGCGGCAGAACTGCGAAGCCGCGCTATGACGCCGTCGTGCCCGTAGCCTGCAGATGCGGGTGCAGCAGCCGCTGCATCAGCGACTGCGCTTCCGCCTCGCGCCGGCGGCGCCGCGCGCGTCGCACCGAGATCGCATCGGCAAAGCGCTTCAGCAGCCGCACCTCGTTCGGCGTCCACTGCCGTGTCTGGCCGAGCTGCGTGCAGCAGAGCACACCCCAGGTGCTGCCATTGACGCCGATTGCTGCATAAAGCGACGAGCGGATGTCGTTCGGCACCAGGTAGCTGGCCACCATCGCCTGCAGGCGCGGGTCGGCCCAGGCGTCGTGGCTGGCGTAGATGCCCTGCCCGATCAGCGTATCGAAGTAGTCGTCCAGGTTCGGCCCGCCGATCACGAGCGGCTCGGCAATGGGTATGCGGCTTGCACCATCGAAACCAGCGAGTCGGCGCATCACCCGCGGCCCAGACTGGCTCTCGACTGCCCACAGGCTCACGCGAGAGCACTGAAGCTGGCCCTGAACATGCTCCGCCACGCGCAAGGAGGCGCCTGGCAGCGAGAGCGTGCCGCTGTCGAGCCCGGCGCCGATGTCGCTCAGCAGTTCAGGGAAACCCTTCATGGCGAGAACAGAGTTGGATCGCCCGAGCGTAGCGCGGCCACCGCCGCCCTGCGCCCGCTGTTTTCGGGAAAAGTCGTGCTTTCCCGGCAGACATCGACCGATACCCAAGGCCGCGTCCCGATTCAATGGCGGCATGTGGAAGCATTTGATCGCGTCCTTTGCATGCGGGTTGGCCGGAGCGGCCTGGGCCGACGCGTCGGCGCTGACCGACACCGAAAACCGCTGGATCACCCTGAGCTGGCCCGCCGTCGCCTATGCACGCGAACAGGGCCTGCCGCTCGACATCGTGGTGCAGCCCCAACCCACACCCGACAACGCCCCGCTGGCCATGGCCTTCATCGACGGGCGCTGCAAGCTCGTGCTGTCGATGCGCGGCAACCCCGAAGCGCAGTCCACGCTCGATGCCATCCCGCCCGTCCTCTTGAAACCGGTCGTCGAAGCGATGGCGGCCCACGAAGTCGGCCACTGCTGGCGCTACGTGCGCGGTGCCTGGCACACGCTGCCCGCCGGCTTTGCCGCCACGCGCGACACCGCGCCGGCCGACCCGCAGCTGGGCCAGAAGTTGCGCGAGATGCAGGACACCCGCCGCGAAGAAGCCTTCGCCGACCTGGTAGGCCTCGCGTGGACGCAACGCCACCACCCCGAGCGCTATGCCGAGGTGCACGCCTGGCTCGTCGAATTCCGCAATGACCCGGCCTACCCCGGCAGCCACCACGACACCCTGGCGTGGATACGGCTCGCCGCCGCACCCACCGCGTTCAAGGCGGCCGATACGCCGTTCGACCAGGCCTGGCCGCTCTGGCAACAGGGGCTGCGCGCCGGCGAGTGAGCTCCTTCCCGGCGTAGGCGATTGCCGACACCGGTATGCGCAGCGGTCCGGGTGACGTCACCCGGCATCTGCCACAGCATGGCTCGTCAAAGGGCTCGTCGAGCCCTGCTCAGAGGAGCCGCCATGCAAAAGCAATCCCGCCCCGAAACCCTCGGTGTGTTCTCGCCCGTGAACCACGTGGTCATCTCGTTCCCCACCGTGCAGGACATGGAAGGCGCGGCCGATGCGCTGGGCCGCGAAGGCTGGCAGGGTGACCAGGTCATCCGCTACTCGCCCGAGCAGATGAAGGCACAGGCCAAGATCGACCTCGCCCGCGCCAGCCCGCTGGCCGACCTGGGCCAGGAGGCCAACCTCGTGCGCGCCCACGCGGCGTTGGCCGACGAGGGCTACAGCTTCCTCGTGGTGCACGCACCGAAGGAAGAGCAGACGCGCCGGGTGGCCGACATCGCCAAGTCCTTCCACGCCGAGCGCGCACAGAAGTACGGCAACTTCCTGATCGAGGAGTTGATCGAGTCGAACGACGACGAAGGCCAGGTGTTCGAATCGCCCGCGCGCGGGCTCGATGCCCAGACCGAGTCGGGCAAGGAAGAAGACCGCCGCCACTGACGGCCCGCCCTGACGCCGCTTGACGGCCTCCAATCCGCACGGAGTGCGGGTACTGCATCGGCATGGAACTTGCCAGTTCCGTGCCGCGCAGTTCCCACCACCGCCGTCTTCTGATTGGAGCCTTCATGCAAACGGGTCACCTCAAACCGACGTTGAACGCTTGGCATTTGTGGGGGCTGGCCGTCGGGCTGGTGATCTCGGGCGAGTACTTCGGCTGGAGCTACGGTTGGGCGACCGCCGGCACGCTGGGCTTCATGATCACGTCCATCGTCGTCGCGGCGATGTACACCACCTTCATCTTCAGCTTCACCGAGCTGACCACCGCGATTCCCAATGCCGGCGGGCCCTTCGCCTATGCGTCGCGCGCCTTCGGCCCGGTGGGCGGCTTCATTGCCGGCTTCGCCACGCTGATCGAATTCGTCTTCGCGCCACCCGCCATCGCGATGGCGATCGGCTCCTACCTGCAGGTGCAGTTTCCGGGCGCCGACCAGAAGCTCATGGCCACCGGGGCCTACGTGATCTTCATGGCGCTCAACATCGTGGGCGTGAAAACCGCGGCGACCTTCGAGCTCATCGTCACCGTTCTCGCGATCTTCGAGCTGCTGGTGTTCATGGGTGTGGTCGCGCCGGGCTTCTCGGTCGCCAACTTCGCGGCCCACGGCTGGGCCGGGCAAGACACGTTCAGCGTGGTCGCGTTCTCGGGCATGTTTGCCGCGATCCCGTTCGCGATCTGGTTCTTCCTGGCGATCGAAGGCGTGGCCATGGCCGCCGAAGAAGCCAAGGACCCGAAGCGCACCATTCCGGTGGCCTACATCGCCGGCATCGTCACCCTGGTGCTGCTCGCCATCGGCGTGATGGTGTTCGCCGGCGGCGTGGGCGATTGGCGCAAGCTGTCCAACATCAACGATCCCCTGCCGCAGGCCATGAAGGCCGTGGTGGGCGACAACAGCAACTGGCTGCACATGCTGGTGTGGATCGGCCTGTTCGGGCTGGTGGCCTCGTTCCACGGGATCATCCTCGGCTACTCGCGGCAGATCTTCGCGCTCGGCCGGGCGGGCTACCTGCCCAGCTTCTTCGCCGCCATCCACCCGCGCTTCGGCACGCCGCACCGCGCGGTGCTGGCCGGCGGTGTGATCGGCATCGCCGCCATCTTCAGCGACGAGCTCTTCTCCTTCGGCGGGCAGACGCTGACGGCCAACATCGTCACGATGTCGGTGTTCGGTGCCATCGTGATGTACATCATGTCGATGCTCAGCCTGTTTGCGCTGCGCAAGAAGGAACCGAACCTCGCGCGGCCCTTCCCGGCCATCGGCTACCCGGTGTTTCCTGCGATTGCCCTTGCGCTGGCGGTGCTCTGCCTGGCCGCGATGGTGTACTACAACACCCTGCTGGCGGGCGTGTTTGCCGGGATCATGATCCTGGCGTATGTTGTCTTCATGCTCGGTGGCAGCAAGCGCCGCGAGGCGGCCGCCGCCATCGTGTCGACCGCCGGCTGAGCCCGTGCGGCTCGGCAGCCGCAGCTCCGCCAACCAGGTCATCGAGGCAACGAACACATGCCCTATCACCACCGCATCGGCACGCAGACCTGGCAGTTCGCCGACCTGAAGGCGGTGATGGCCAAGGCCACGCCATTGCGCTCGGGTGACCAGCTCGCCGGCGTGGCGGCCACGAGCTACGCCGAGCGCATGGGCGCGCGCATGTGCCTGGCCGAGCTGCCGCTGCAGCGCTTTCTCGACGAAGCGCTCGTGCCCTACGAGAGCGACGAGATCACGCGCCTCATCATCGACACGCACGACAAGGCGGCCTTCGCCGAGATCTCGCACCTCACCGTCGGTGGCTTTCGCGACTGGCTGCTGTCCGACGCGGCCGACAGCGCCGCACTCGCTCGCGTGCATGCCGGCATCACGCCCGAGATGGCGGCCGCGGTGAGCAAGCTGATGCGCAACCAGGACCTGATCCTCGTAGCGCGCAAGTGCCATGTCGTCACCCGCTTCCGCGACACCATCGGCCTGCCGGGCCGCCTGTCGGTGCGGCTGCAGCCCAACCACCCGACCGACAGCCCGCAAGGCATCGCGGTGTCCATGCTCGACGGGCTGCTGTATGGCGCCGGCGACGCGGTGATCGGCATCAACCCGGCCACCGACAGCATCCCGGCACTGGTCGATCTGCTGCACCTGATGGACGAGGTGATCTCGCGCTTCGAGATCCCCACGCAATCGTGCGTGCTGACCCACGTGACCAACACCATCCAGGCCATCGAGGCGGGTGCCCCGGTTGACCTGGTGTTCCAGTCGATCGCCGGCACCGAGCAGGCCAACGCCAGCTTCGGCATCAACCTCGCGGTACTGAAGGAAGCACGCGAGGCCGCGCTGTCGCTCAAGCGCGCGACGGTGGGCGACCCGGCCACCGCCAACGTCATGTACTTCGAGACAGGCCAGGGCTCGGCACTGTCGGCCAACGCCCACCAGGGCGTCGACCAGCAGACCTGTGAGGTGCGCGCCTATGCAGTGGCGCGTGCGTACGCGCCGCTGCTCAGCAACACCGTGGTCGGCTTCATCGGGCCGGAGTACCTGTACGACGGCAAGCAGATCATTCGCGCCGGCCTCGAAGACCACTTCTGCGGCAA
>Ga0307516_10005395_pt1 | contig 15340 bp, 18 predicted proteins | sample 19_EM_MG_FD_203310 | JGI IMG/M metagenome (GOLD analysis project Ga0307516, IMG submission 203310) | Populus trichocarpa ectomycorrhiza microbial communities from riparian zone in the Pacific Northwest, United States - 19_EM | ecosystem: Host-associated > Plants > Roots > Unclassified | place...
TCGAGGTCTGCCGGCGGAAGGAGTGTTTTCGTGGAAGTCGCGACTTTCGTATCGATCGAGAAAAGTCTGTATCGTGGACTTAGGGCGGTTTATCTCTTTGGCTATTTGAGATAGAGATAAATTTTGCCTGCGAAAAGCAATTATCTGACCCTTATCGAAGTCGGACATACGTCCTTGGAAGTTGTTCGACATTGTGGTCGTGGTGAGCGGTGTTTGAAAAATGTGGTGTGGTGGCGGGCGACGCGTCGATGAGGCTAAGAGTACGGAAACTTTTGGCCTAGTACTTTAGAATGGGGAAGTCAGAGAATGTCTAGCTGGGAAAGTCACAAATAATCCCGATTAGGAAGTCTTGGTACTTATTAACGTTAGCTAATAACCGAGATAGGAAATATTTAATCAGATTTAGAGTTACCACTTCGTTTCATCTATTATCTGATGATGACCACACTTACTCGTTAAACGTCTTCGCACCATAATCATGCCCTGATTCATTCGCGTAGATAGTACAAGAGCAATGATTGTAGTACCTGTTGACTGATGTTGTAGAACCGTGTCTTACGGCAGCGAGGCCACCTTTCTCAGTGTGTGAGTGCAGGGTTTCAAACAACAACAGTGGAATCCGTGTGATGACACGGTTGGAAAGAGCGCGTTTTGCGGAATCAAAACGATGGCTTGGTCGAGGAGTTACGCCAAACTGGTCATGTTTGAAGGAGTTTGTGTGGATATGTAGAGGTAGGTATGTACGTAGGTTGTCGGTTACCCCGCTTCGTTACCCCTATGTAATCGCCGCCATGCGCGGTTTGCGGCGGGGAAACGGACTGTACCTATCCCTCGTCATGATCTATCAAGGTCGCACACGAGTAATGAAAGAACAAAAAAAAAAAAGTTACCCCTATGTAAAATAATAATAATAATAAAATAATAATAACCGAATGCATTTTAATTGCCTTTTAATTACCGGTTTTGGATTCTATTCCTCCCGGTTGAATGACGAGAGTACCTCGGGACTAGCTCTCCCAACAACACATTGAAGCAACCCACCCACACCTACCCCGCACTCTCCCAACCACTGGAGGCAGTTCTTGGCAGTGCCATCAACGATCAACTGCCTCTTCTCCTCCATTTACCATTCAACCTCAATTCCACCGACAGCACAACCAAACGGCACTTCGGCCATCCAACCGTCTACCGTCGTCAAACCCAAGTTTGTCTTCATCGGTCGTGTCTGCAAGAGAAATTCCTGCAACTCGGAAGCAGTAACCACCTACTGCTGTTAGGACGAAGGTAAATTCGGCGATTGTTCGACGGGCAAAGTGACTGGCCACAGGGCAACCCAGCTGACGATTGTATAGCTTGGCATCTCCCCAGCGTTCCACGACAATCCTCAAATCGACGGACGCCGAGATGTCACGGCGAACTGAGAACTCTTTCGGAGGTGATGCGATGCAATCTCCCTTTTCGCCGCCAAGAGCCACACAAACCCCACCATCCCAACCACCAACACCACCCGCTGTTTCGAGTTCGGACTTATTATCTCTGCGGTACGGCGTCCGGAAATTCCCCGGTGACTCTGAGATGATCTCAATCCATGCCAGAGAGATCATCAACCCTGGTACAACAGTTGTATCCTACGACTTGCTCCTTGCGGTCGTACAGAAGACTTGGCCTGTCGATTACGAAAATCAAGAACTTTTGATGAATTGGATCTTCCCCATCTTTGACCAGGAATCCTTCTCTCGATGTGTTATCCATCTGTTCTCGTTCGGCAGGAACATGCACGAGATTGTGTTGTGCGACTTGGTAGACGGGAAACTGCCAGATGATTTGTTCGAGGCTCAAGCGGAATTGAGGAAGGCCGACGAATTCTTTTGGCAAGGGGGATGGGACGCGGCACAGGTCAAGAGCAGATTGGAGTTCCTGAAGAAAAAGGGCTACGATGGCCGCAGAGGAGCTACCGGCGAGACGGCACCGAAAAAGCGATATCCGTGGGGTGTCGGAAAGTGGCGTAACACTGCTGGTGCGCAACTCCACGTCAGACCCAATGCCCCTCGAAGGCAACCATCACCCCCGGAAAGCGTGCCTTCAGCGAACCGGAGAAACGGTAGGCCGGTGTCGACGTCTAGCGCCAGGCCGTCTGGGAGGCGCCAGGCGTCTGGCACAGATGGCGCATATACGATGGCCAGGCGGTTCATTGTTCCGTCACTCTTGTCGCAGCCGACTCCTGGTCGTTGGAGACAAGGAGGAGGCGTCGCCAAACCAATAGCCGGTGATGCTCAACGGCAGCGTCTCGAAAGCAGCGATGTGCAGAAGGCAGGATGTGCCAAGGATATACCAACGGAACGAATTAGGTCTTCGGACTTTGAAGGCTCTGTTACATCGAGGACGCTCTCTGCGGAAGGGCACAGCTCAGAATTCGGCTGTACTGTTGTCCCATCGCAGCCACGATTTAAGCATCAGTCAATGGAAGTTACCGCCCAGGCGACTCAGGGAAAGCAATTTCCCATGTTGAATGTTGAAAAGTGCTCTACCACCGCTGGCAAACATTTCCGTTGTGGGCCCGGTTTTAACAAAAGACGAAACGAACCTCCACGAAACGAACCTCCATCAAAGCGGAGAGACGGTGGGCCGGCGTCGGCATCTGTCAGCGGATGCCCAGGAATCCATCATTTGTCTGGCTCCGACAGCGAAGATGGGCAGGCCGTCCGTTCGGATGTTCAATCACTCACCTCCCAGGTGACTCCTGGGGGGGGCGCTTCATTTGGTCCAATGAACGCTGGGACGTCCGAAAAGACCCTCGCGAGAGAACCTTTGCCGGTTGCGGCCAAAACCCAACAATATCGTGTTGCAGCAGACGCTCAGTTTTGCTTCGCATCAGGCTTCACTGACGCTCTAGTGGAAAAAGTAGTGGGCGAAACCGTAGAGAAGGTATGCCAATCGACGAGTTTTCCCCGGGTTACGGACAGCTGCTGATGTAGGACCGATTGCATAGGAGCCCTTTGCCTCTCGGGTCAGAGGGATCGCGGAGCTCCAAGCTGCCCGTGTCAGGGAGCAGCCGCCCACAAGCAAGGAGCTGGAGGTCAAGCGCAGCCTTAGGATGGCTGTAATGGAGTGGCTGGAAAAGATCGACTGACCGAGTAGGTTACTGCGCTGGTATGCATGTCAACCTTCTATGAACCGCGCAGCAGGTAGTGGAGATGGCTGTTGTTCTACTTTACTGTCTGTTCTTTTTCGGAGGCGCCCTCTGTCTTTTGTTTGTTGTTTCGTAATGAATTTTTTCGCACGGCAATCATGATCGACTATTTTGGAATTGATTTTTTTCTGTTGCCCCCACCCACGACTTGACACCAACGGGGAATGACTGTTATGCGCCCAATCCGAGAAGGCCACACGGTCTGCCAAAAGAGAAGTGGCTGCGTAAATGAGAACGCGAAATTTCTGTCAGAGCTGCACATGCAGAGGTCCCAGATAACACTGTACACGCTGCAGTCTATGTCACAGTGTGGGACACAACTGTACTACGGGCCGAGAGGTCATATGATTCCCAATTGGTGGCTTCTAGATACCAGCGAGTAGTTTTCAGTGAGAGTTGTGTTGTGGGGTGTTGAAGGTTATGGCCTTTCTTGTGTGTGTGCGTCACGAGACTTCTTCGGCTCAACGGAGTTCTTCTTCTCGGAGCGACGGATGAGAGGAGGACAGAGAGTGTGAGATAAAATTCTTCACGGTGAGTATTCGGGGGAAAGGGGGGACAATCTTTTTCGTTACTGTGTAGAAGGTTGTAAGAGTACAAAACAGAAGTAGCCCGCCGAACCGAGAACACTTGGTACATCCACACTTCCCGCTTAGCCCCATCATTCCCATGGTAACGACCTCCAGCTCCTAGTCAACCAGCAGGCGAGGGCAATCACGGGGGCATTCCGGAAAACCAACCTGGGAGCGCTGTCCATGGAGTCCGTGCTCAGACCAGCAGGGAATCAGCTGGAAAGCAGGCAGCGTCGGTTCGGATTGCGCCTCCTTAGCCTGCCGCGAGGAGACATGGCGAAAGCGGCGGTCGGCGCGCGGACGGCGATAGGGAGCCGGCTGGCGTCTGCTCTGAACTACACATGGACGGAGACGGAGGAGACAGTCCTGCTCGAGGACCAAGAGACCTTCGACGAAGTACTTATACAGGAAGAACGGGAAGAGGCGATACGGGAGGCGGAGAAGCGCAGACCATCCCGTCATGCAACTCCCTCATAACATCCCTAAATTCCTCCTCCGATTCCATCACCAACAACCATCTGTCCTGCCCGCCTTGCCAAACCTTGCCATCCTCCAACTTCATCTTCTTAACTAGCCTTCTAACTACTTTTTTTGGGCTTGTATCCCCAATTTTGTAAGAATAAGGGGCGTCCGGAGATGACGGACCGGAGACGGCGTCCGGAGATGACGGACCAGAGGCAAAATGTCCGGAGATGACAGCAGCCTTAGTCTCCGAGCACCGGCTCGGGAGACAGTCTTCCGTCCTTTCCCCTTGGCGAGTTCCTCAGGCGCGTTGTATATAGCGAGAATGTATTTCCTTCGACCTTGTATCAATCAATCAGTTCACTATCTTCGTCTCTATCGATCCCTATATTCCAACAAATTTCCTCCTCCTTTCCGATACCCTTCTATTCTATATACGCCCTGCAATGCTTCACCGCCACCCACAACTCTCGATCATACTGCGACAAACACACTGGAGAGTCTCCTTCTGGGCCCAGCACCTCGACCATCCTATCCTTCAGCGTCACGGGATTTCACCGTTCGGCCAGGTGAGAAACGAAGCGACTCCGTAATTCCCAAGTGTGGGATGACGACCTGCTCCGCTGAGAAAAAAACGCACATCACATACATCGGGAACGCTGCTCCATCAGTTGTCTCGTAGACCGATATGATTAACTCCACCCATCTATTCAGGAGTCCAGCCCCCCGAGCGAATGGTAAGGATGTTTGCAATGTATATCCGGGATTTGGTGCTGACTTGGCTGCATAGACGTGTCTGCCTATATCGCGACCGAATACAATCTCTGGGAGTGTCAGGGCAGCCGGCCCAGCTGGAACGAGCACCAATGTCGATAGTGGGTCCCAAATCAGCTGCACCCATGGGATCCATTCCATCTTATACTTGAACTGTTGTAGAACCAGCACGTATCGGCACAAAGCGTGGTTGTGGTTGAATTTCGTGTCCTGCATGCACTTATTCGCCCTTGAGTCGTTTCGCCATATAATTTCCTGCGCCTGCATCCAGTTGTTGAATTTCCAACAGATCCAGACGAAAGCCAGTTCCTCCAGTCTTGCGATGTGGTAGTTCTTCTGCGCAGGAGACAGGGCGGCGCTGGTGTATGCACAAACATATTCTTTCTTATTAGTAGGGTGTACCTGGGTGATAACGGCTCCAAGGCCCCCAGCGACATCATGGAACCCCACTGATGCATCAGTGTAAAGGTAGGTCACACGGCCGGGCTGAAAACACATCAGTACAGCTGGGGATCGAAGATACTCCTTAATGTGATCCACCTCTGCGATGGCTTGCATGAAATTCTCGATTTTAGCTTTCAATCGGGTCTGCACTGTTAGGTTGGGTACCCGAATGGAGAATCCTGACACTCTATCGCGGAAGGTGTTTGCCAATCCAAATAGCGACTTCAACAGAGTCGCCGTACCTGGATACCTGATCCTCTGGAGCGTGTCAAGTTCATGCTTTGGAACCGAAATAAACCTGTCCTTAAACACATGGCTGACAATTTCCAGTTCTGAGTATCCGAACGACTCCTTCCTCGGCTTCATCATCCATCCGTGCTTCTGACATTTCTTCATCGGGTACTTTTTGGGCCGACGGAGGCCCTGCCAGTCTCCGGCACCCACTCCTCCTACAATATATCGTCGAAATAATTTTAAATCTTCAGTTCCTTCCCAAATTTTAATTCTCCCAACCTGATGTCTGCGTTTCACGCAAAGGTAGCTGGTCCACTGATTACCCTAAAGTTCATACGTACTGTGACCCAGAGCAGATGGAACATCGCGAATCCGGTGCGATCGATCGAGTCCGCGTCCATCACCACATGGTTAAATCCCCCGTCCGCGTCCACTTTGAAGAACAGCACCCATGCGCCACCCACATCGTCATTTCTTCTAAGGTTGTCATCGGCCAAGGGTCATTTTGGAAATGCTTCTCGGCGCTCTGGCGTGGCGCGCCGACGGCAGTGACACCATAGCAACGGCGACGGCAACGGCAACGGTAGCAACGCTATCGGGAGCAATGGCAGTGTGTCACGTGGGTGTGGCGGGAGCCGCGCCAAGGCGGATGACTAAGGTCAGGTGGCGCAGCACGGAGGAGATAAGGGCTCAGTTTTCTCGAGAAAGGGGACAAGAATAGACATCATCATCATCTCCTTTTCTAGCCCCCTTTTCGTAGCCGCCGTGCGCCTGACACAGTGGGACCCTGGTCGCGACAAGACATTGTGTGACGGCTTGGCATTCTTCCATCCCAGCGTCTACCACTTACTTTCTTTCTTACTCTTACATACTTCTTGATAGCATAGAAAAAAACTTGACGAATCTATCTGAGCTGTTCCATCACACATCAACGATCAAATCATCTCGTTCTGTTTCTAGTGTCCTCGTCGACTTTCGTATTCGTCACGGCTTACTTGACATCATCGACGCCGCCGGCATCTTCATCGATTCCGTGCTCGCCGCGACTTACCCGATATCATCCACGCCGCCGGTATCCTCATCGACGTTATTCTCGTCGCGTTGTATTGTGTAACTTCCCAATGTTGCTGTTCCTCTGAGAGCTCTGCTAATTACGTCATGAAGCCCGTAGTTATACGTGCCACGTTTTGTTCGCGATCGTCCTTGCTGCCTGTATCCTCATCGATATCTTACTTGGTGTCTCCCACGCCTCCGGTATCCTGTTTGACTTCGCACTCGTCACGTCTTACTTGACATCATCGACGCTGTCGGTATCCTCATCGACTTCGTACTCGTCGCATCTTGCCTACTATCACGCACGCCGCCGTCATCATCATTGACATCCTACTGGTCGCGTTGGGCGGCGGGGGCCGGTCGAAGCGGGGCGACGAGACAGTAACAGCTACTTGTTATCATCCACACCGCTGGTATCCTCATCGACATTGGCGATGGACGTGACGCTGGGTGCTTGCACTGGATAGGCTCAGGGTGACAGAATTTACAGATGTACATTACAAGTAATGAATTGAACTGGATTGGGTCACAATGACTGGAACTAACTGCGTGTTTGGTAGTATTCGCTGCGATGTATAGTGCCCTGACTGTCGTGTTTGAATACTAGCACCGGGACCGCTCTCTTGCCTATGTTTGGTGCGTCACCGTCAGCCTTGTCTGCATCCCATATTTTTTGACACTTTGCGTCCCGAGGCGATTGGCTCCACATTTCTCGCCTGGTCGCGAGGTGCTCTGGCGCGCTGCGTCCGGAAGGCAAACTCCCTGGCACTCGTCGTCAAGACGCTAGGTACCGTGACAGCTGCGTCCGGACGCAGTCGCCATGCCGGTTGTGTCCAGACCCACGGTGTCCTGGCGCGTTGTGTGAGTAGTAGCGGGGTGTCGCCACTGCGTCTCGTGCGTTTAGTGTACTCCGACGCAGTGGATGCTATTTTTTTCCCCGTGATTCGGCGGCTATTTGCTAGCGCCGCTTTGCTCTGCGCCTAGGCCTGTCGCAAAAAGATATAACGCGTACCGAGGAAATCGCAAAGGAATAAGAAACCGAACAAATGAAAGAACAATGGAAAGGCACACACCCGCCCCCTACCCCTCGTCTGCAGATGTCAAGAGGGGGGGAGTTGGTCGGCGACCACGTTAATGGCGACAGGACGCGCTACGACGCGTCGCGACTGGGATCGTGACCAGATTGTCAATCCAGTAATACTTTTGATACAACAGCAAAATGAGAGTGCGAAAACTAGCAGAAAATTCCTAGCTGCGTTGGCAAAATTGTGAGGGACAGACCTCTTTCTGGTGACTCGGTCACGGGGAGGTGCATCCTTTAGGTCACTCGGCTAATACGTTGCTGCTATAATAGACGTGTGTAGGAAGTCTCCAAATTAGCGTGGCATACGAAGTGTAGGGAATGCCACACCAATTTTCTATTGGGACTTTGACATGGAGTGACTGCCGCCCAGTCCTAGGCGGAGTGCGAAGGGGAGCTTGCAAGTTGCCGCGACGACGCAGACCACGGACAGGAAACGGGCTGCACCTAATCTCGCCACGATCTTGCTAGGTCGCATACAAGTAAAAAATAAACCCAAAGCAATAGGCCCGGCTACGCCTCGTCGGCCAAGAGCTACGGGATCTGCCACCGGCGCGTCCACTTCCTTGTCTCCTTCCTCACCTCCGACGACCGGAGCTCCTGCTGCCGCTTCCGCTCTGGGCGCTCCTTGAGGAAGTGATGCCGGGTCTGTTCTGGTACCGACCAGTGTATCCTCCCGAGAGGACTATCTACTTAGGTTGTTTTGTTTAGGGTAAGCGTGCCACAAGTCAATCGACCATTCGAGGACCTGCTGAGGGCTGAGCTCCACAAGGAGCTGGAACTGATGGACAGAGAACAAGAAAAGATTGACGGCTGTGCCTAATAGGGGAGATGAGAGTTATGATGACTGAGCGTGTCGGTGCGGCTTGGGATAGGTTCACTCGCGAGACGAGCTCGCGAGGGAGCTCATTACCCGAAGTTTCCGTAACATAGATCGGCACCTCACTACCTAATTATCGTTTGTGCGACGGAGAGATCTCCATTACAGGTCTTCCGACAGCACGGCTCACGACCAAGCCGAAGGAACGGGAGACACGAAGAGCAGCTACTACTCGAGAAGATACAGCTAGCAGCGGCGAGGACCCCTGGATAATAGGTACGGTAGCTCGGCTTCTACCGCCTCCTCCTCCTCGCCCACCTCACGGCCCTGCCTACCGCACTGCCATCGGCTTCATCACCATGGCGACTGCTGCGGCCACCGCTACATCACCATTCCTCGGCGGGACCGCGGTTCTTCCCAGTTACCAACGCCGGGTTCTCATGCCCTTCACCGTTGCATGTCCCGGCATAAGACCCAGCTTTGTCTCCCCGTTCCCCACTACGGCTCCTGTTACCCCAAACGTCCTCGGATGTCGCGGGCTTGGAACCTGCTCTGGGGAGCGTCTCGGCCCACGACCAAAAGTAATGAGAATTCAATATTTTACCTGGTGTGTGTGGGTGGGGGGGGGGGGGGGGGGGGGTTCATTGTAGGTACAGTTGCGGTAATGATAGGTATCGGTGTTGGTGGGCGAAGTACGGAAGAGCTCCCAACCAAAGCTACCAACACCAACACCATGTTGGTGCATGTGTTTGGTGTTATGTACGTGGCCTCGGCACTGATTGTCTCAAGCCAGACGAAAGCGAACGTTATGTTGTCTTTGGAGTCTGCAGCCGTTCGCTCGCCGCTATTACTGCCATTCTTGGCGCCCAGAGTGCTAGTCACTGGCTCCCAGCAGCATCAGGTTTCGTTGATGTGGTCCGGATTCTTCGGGATTAGGTTCGATAAGTTCTAGATTCTGTGGGGCTAGGGGTGATGTGGTCTATATTCTGTTGGATTCGGTTTTGTTGATGTATTCTAGGTTCAGTTGGGCAAAGGGGTTGAACTTGGGAATGTCCAGAACAGCGCCATAGACATCAGAGGCGATGGCAAGACACCATGGGCATTGTCGAGCAGTTAAGCCGATGCCGGCATAGCCGTTTAGGCCAGGTGGCCTGTGTTTATAAGGTGTCCCTTTCCCCTTCCGGTAGATCGATTGTCAGTCATTCATTCTTCTCTCTTTCTATCCCATTCGTCGGCACCTATCCGCTTCACCACATCAACACCAACACAATCGCCCACAGCATCACCACCCCCTTCTCCTTCTCCACCTTGCTAAAACACACCACGGTATGGGCTTCGGCTGGGATCCCCACACCCCCAACTATGGCACCCGCTAACACAAACTTCCTCGTCAATCGAGGGCGTGGTTCACCACCACTACCACCTCCACCTCCACCTCCACCTCCACCTCACGATTGCACCGCAAGGCATCGGCATCAGTTTGGCTACCCAGTCGTCTGCTACTCCACCTCTATCTTACACTTCCTAACTGCAGTCGGGTTTCGTTCGTTGCAACTACCGCCACTAGCACCTCACTTTTTATCTCACTATCGGCCGCCAAGTTATCGGCGTCGGAAACGGCTTGCTACTCTGTCCGGTGCTACGGGTCATTCGCCGATATCCAGCGGTGAGATCTCCTTTGAGGAATGTTCGGTTATTATATTTGTGTTTTGATTGTGGTACTTTTGGATTTGTGTACTGACCTTGAAGTGACGACAAGGTTGAAGAGTTGCAATCAATGATGACGAACCGGCTGTCATATGGAACACGCTCACATCTGTTGTATGTGATGTATCTGCGTTGTCCGTCTCGTCGTTGAGGCACCTGCACTTGTTCTCCTCATTACGACCCTCGGCGCACGGTTGCAACCAGTCGTAGAGGCCTCACTCAACCACGGTTTACCACTGTCCTCAGGGCCTTTACTACTGGTTGCAACCGTCCACCGAGGGGTTGCAATGAGACGAACGAGTGCAGGTGCGTCAATGACGAGACGGACAACGCAGCTACATCACATACAACAGATGCGAGTGTGTTCCATGGGACAGCCAGTTCGGCATCATTGATTGAAACTCTGCAACGTTGTCGTCACTTCAAGGTTAGTAGACAAAATCAATCGGTACCACACTTAAAACAGAAAATATAATAAGCGAACATTCCTCAAAGGGCACGAGATTTCACCGTGGAACATCGGAGAATTTGGTGTTGCATATTCGACCGGTTTTTGATGGCCAGGGCACGTAACGATAGAGGCAAGAAGAGTGGGGGGCAATGGGCTTGGGGATGAACATGGTGCCGATAGTTTGGTAGTTCGGGAATCGAATTTCTTCTGGAGGCTTCCCTTTTCGGTGATCACCTATTTCATCATGGCCTGAGTAGTGATGCTTTCTGCGGTTGAAGATGTAGGATTGGGCCTTCGGAGGTGCCTTTCCCGAGGCGCTGTGTCCGTAGTTGACAGTTGTCTGCGTCTCCGAGCGCGTTGCAGGAGTCATTAATTGCGTCCTTTCCCCCTGGCGAACTTGAGGCCCGTTGGTTTACAGAGATAAAGTTCTGCTTTTGACTATGTATAATCAATTCGAAAACCATCTTCGTCTCTCTCGATCCCTATCTTCCAACAAACCCCAACGACAGCAAGAATTATCAGCCAATACAAGATCCCCCTCTAGCTTCCTGAAGGAAGTCTGACCCCGTGCCTTCTGACGTGAATTATGAATTTCTCGGCTAAGCGATCTGAATAGCACTTTTCTCTCCTTATATACCGTCTCGGGTCCAGAGTTCTCTGCACACCAGGAATTTGTCAAGATTTTTTACCGTTTCCCACCCCTGATCGCTGCCGATGCTCCCGTCGGCTCGTGCCTCATGCTCATGTCGAAACAACGGGGTCCGGAGATAACGCTCCGGAGGCGGCAAGCCCGGAGTTGCCGGCTGCCCGCGTCTCCGAGCGCCTGATCGGTGAGTAGCCTTCCGTCCTCTTCCCCGAGTGAATTGGTCAGGTGCCTTGTTTGTAGAGCGAATATTCCTCCTTTGACGTTGTATAGATCAATCTATCTTCTGTCCTCATCTCTATCGATCCCTATATTCCAACAGCTCACTTCCTAGGTGACCACGGACAACCCCAGCTCTGTAACAACCCGCCCCAGCACCAGTCGAGCAGCCCGCTGCAATTCGAAGCCACACTTAAACCCGACAACCTGCCGCGCAACAGCCTCAGCAGAAAGCCCTAGAAAGCTGACCGCAGCCGCTGCCGGACTCACGGACCCCTGAAACTCTTCTGCAGTGCCAGTACACCACCCCCTGGCCACTTTTCCGGCCAAATGCCGCCACCCTCTCGGCGCACAAGCGTCACAGCAGAACAATTTCCCCACTGTCGAAGGCGCGCGAGAGCTTGCGGTGGTGGTCTTCAGCTACCTTCAAAATGACGGAGCAACCGTTTATACCGGGACAGTCAGAGATTTGCTCCAGAGACGCCGACATCGCCATCTTTTCTGCATATTGTGACACTATTGGACGCAGCTACGAGAACCCCCAGTCAGCCAACTCTGATACCTGCATTAGAACGAGCCGAGAGGGAACGGTAGAAACTGACACGGTCTCCTTCTCCGAGGCATCCTAATTTACAGCCGTTGGGGAAAGCCGGTCATGATCAGCAATGACTACCACCCCCGCGGTCCTCCTATGGTAAGCGTGATGCTCCCAGTGAATTTCTTGTTTACCGGAACTGTGTTGCTATTGAGCTCAACTGGAAGGAGGCAAAATGCTGGGCAAACAAACGAGGGAAAACTGACGATATGACATCCGGGATGGAGAGATATGGCTTGGGGTTATGCGTTTGCGTATCCGCCGCCCGGCACACTATCGCAAGTGTCAGAATAATCGGCGTCCGGAGATGACGGACCGGAGGCGGCGTCCGGACATGACTGAGTCCCCGAGCACCGTCTCGGGGGGCAGTCTTCCGTCCTTTGCCCTGACGGCCCTCCTTTATATAGAGAGATCTTGTGCCCGCATAATACTGTAACACATCTTCACGTTTATCGATCCACATATTCCAACAGGTTATGAGCCCGGATTGAACGCTCTGCCAATCCGCTACCCATCGATAATCGCTCCCGCCGTACCTGCCACTTTGCGCCTTGCTCCTGCATCTCATCCCTGCACTCTCGTTTTTTAAGCCTGAACAAACATCGCATCAACATCATGACCGACTCCACCATGTACACGTGCAAGCATAGCTCAACACCCATCCTCAGCGGGAGAAACTACCACTCATGGAAGATCAACATTACGAACCTCCTTGCAATGGACGACTCCCTTGAAATTGTCCTCGGTACGGAGTTCGCACCTGCCAGCAACCCAACAGCACAGGTGCAAGACATCTGAAAGCGGTCGCAATGTGCCTTCGGAATGATCCGGTCATCAACGGAACCCAGCATTTGAATGTTCCTCAATTGCCTACGATATTGTGATCCGCATGCAGGCTGGGAAGCCCTCGGGAAACAATTCGAAGTCACCACATCCAAGTGTGCCCACATTGCTAACCTTACCCGCCTTCACTCCACCATGATAATGGCGGGAATTTCTGTATTAGACTACATCTCCTCACTTGCAGATATGAGTCAGGAGCTGGAAGGGGCTCCAGGTGAAGTCACAGAGCGATACTTGATTATGCGCATCTGTGCGACCCTTTCTGAGCAATTCGCCAATAACGTAGACATCCTCAAGAACCAACTGATCAAACCACAAACACTCAACTCCATCAGTACGATTCTGAGTGAACCCGAAACTGCAGGAGCTCTCCGCAATATGATGACTGGCTCCAAACTCAATCTGGCCGTGACGTCCAGCAATGCACCCTCTGCAAACGTCAATGGTGGCAAGTACAATCGAACCAACAGAAATTACAAACACCGTTGAAAGCCATAAAATAAGAGACTGGCCACCTCAGACCCTAGCAACATCACGTGCTACTACTGCACAAGAAAAGGACACAAAGCGATTGACTGTGAAGTCAGAAAGAGAGCCACCAAGATGAAACAGGGAAGAGAAGACAACCATAGAAAGGCAGCATCTGCCCATCATGTCAAAACCAGAAACAGTGTAGTTACATGGCGACACCGCGATGGCATGAGTAGCTGGACACACAGGCAAAACCGATGAATGGATAATCGACTCAGATGCTACCCACCACATCTCACCAAATCTGATAGACTTTCATGAATACCACCCACTCGAGGAATTCTTACAAGTCGAGTTAGCCGAATCCGTCAGTTTAGCAACAGCTGCCGGCAGCGTCAACTTCCAGTTGGATTGTGTAATCCTCCTCAGGGTGGAAGCTGTATATGTACCAGACTTCAGAGCCTCCCTACTCTCGCTACCCCAGTTGATCTAGGATGGCATTGATGTCAGTTTCCATTCCCACTCACGTACTGCTTACATTACATCAGAGGATTTTACGGAACAACCCCTCGGTAGATGCGCACCTGGATCCATGTCCTTTGTCCTCCTCAGCAATGTTATCCCCAAAAAGGATAATTAAAATACCACTGTGTATCGAGCAAATACAGCGCCGCAGACAAACTTGGACTTGGCATCCTATTCGAACTCGGATGTGGGGCGTCAGGCAGATTCAACAAGTCAATCCGGCAGCCAAGTAGATATCGAAACCTGGCACCAATGCCTTGGCCATCTCAACCTTGGTGATGTCTGAAAGCTATTTCCTAAGGGATTTTATTCTGAAAAGGAAACTGCATCCACCACAGGCGACATCTGCGTCAAAGCGAAAGCTAAGCAGAGGTTTCAAAGGAAGGTTCTGTTGGAATATATGGATCGATAAACGTGAAGATTGTATTACAGTATTATGCAGGCACAAGATCTCTCTATATACAGGAAGGCTGTCAGGACAAAGGACAGAAGACTGTACCCCCGAGCCGGTGCTCGGGGACTCAGTCATGTCCGGACGCCTCCTCATCTCTGGACGCCTCCTCATCTCTGGACGCCTCCTCATCTCTGGACACCTCCTCATCTCCGGACGCCTCCTTATTCTGACACTTCCCCTGCTACGGAAGATGCAAACGAACACAGGAGAGAATGAGAGAAACAGAATCCTCGGATGCCTCGTTAAAACTCGTAACCGTGTAAAAAACCCTTCGAGTGAGAAACCACGGACATAGGAGAAAGAGTGCATCCTCCAAAGAAAGAACAGGAAGATGAGAGAAAAACTATTTCAACCGCTTAACACGTGGTCTGTCAGCCACTTCCCCTGAGTCCCGGCTTACAAGCCCAAGGCCGTGAGCGTGCTTCCAGTGAGTGTCTCGAGGGAGGTTCTTCGTCATGATGTCGGCGAGCATGTCGGATGTCGGAAGGTATGTGGTTTTGATGGTGTTCCGTTCGCAGGCATCACGGACGAAGTGGAAGCGGACACTGATGTGCTTAGTGCGCTCATGCAACTTCGGGTTCTTTGCAAGTTGGATTGCACCTTGGTTATCGACAAAGATTTGCTGGGGCTCGGTAGCCTTAGAGTCATTGTCTGAGCATAAGCAGTGGGGGTATTGCTCGGCATGCTTGTACAGGATCTTGCCATATAATATGCGAGCGTATAAGGAGCGGACCCATATGGCTTCTTTTGCGGCGTTGGAAGCACCTATGTATTCGGCTTCCACCGTTGAGAAGGCGACAAGCGG
>Ga0307516_10005396_pt1 | contig 15336 bp, 12 predicted proteins | sample 19_EM_MG_FD_203310 | JGI IMG/M metagenome (GOLD analysis project Ga0307516, IMG submission 203310) | Populus trichocarpa ectomycorrhiza microbial communities from riparian zone in the Pacific Northwest, United States - 19_EM | ecosystem: Host-associated > Plants > Roots > Unclassified | place...
CCACTGCGCCCAGCAATGCGATGGTGATCGTGGGAATGAGCAACTGCTGCGCGCTGGCCCAGGAGAACGGCGGCAGCGCCAAGGTGGGCAGCACCTGCGGGATGCCGCCGAAGCGCGAGCCGATGGTCTCTACCGGCAGGCCGGCCCAGTGGGCGACGGCGCTCAGCGTCACCAGCGCCACGATGGGCGCCGGGATGCGCGCGGCCGTGCGCAGGGTGCGGCCTTCCATCAGGTGCGCGGGAATAGGCGAGCCCTGGGCAAACAGGCGCGGCCACAGGAACAGCATCACCACGCAGACGAGGCCCAGCACCACCGAGTGCAGGCGGGCCTCGCCGATGTGCTGGGCAACGACCTGGATCTGCGCAAAGAAGCCCGCCGGCATCTTGGCGATGTCCAGGCCCAGCAGGTCCTTGACCTGCGACAGCGCAATCAGCACCGCAATGCCGTTGGTGAAGCCGATCACGATGCTCACCGGGATGTAGCGCACCAGGGCGCCCAGGCGGAACAGTCCCATCGCGAACAGCAGCACGCCCGCCAGCGCGGTGGCGATCAGCAGGTTGGTCAGGCCGTAGCGCTGCAGGATGCCGTAGACGATGACGATGAACGCCCCCGCCGGCCCGCCGATCTGCACGGCGGAGCCGCCCAGTGCCGAGACAATGAAGCCGCCGACGATGGCGGTGATGATGCCTTGCTCCGGCGTCACGCCGCTGGCAATGCCGAAGGCCATGGCCAGCGGCAGGGCGACGACGCCCACCGTGAAGCCTGCCGCCACGTCGCGCCCGAAGCGGGCGCGGTTGTAGTTGCGCAAGGCCTCCAGCAGTCGCGGCCTGAAGCGGGCCAGTTCAATGCCCGCCGGCAGCTTGTAGGTCATGCAGGCGTCATCTCGTTGCGCTGCCACACCGGGCGCAGCGCGTCGATCCGGGCCACCTGGGCGGCCACGGCATGCAGCTTGGGGCACTGGGCGCGGAACCAGGCCGGACCGGGCCGCCAGGTGACCATGACGGCCAGGTAGAGGTCCAGCGCGGTGGGTTGCGCGCCCAGCAGGTACGGGGCCGGCGCGGTCGTCTGCTCGAACTGGCGCCAGGCCTCTTCGCGCCGCGCGTTGGTGCGGTCGCGCAGCTGCTGCCCGGGTTCCTTGCCATCGACAAAGCGCTCGGGATGGTCGCCGTAGGTGAAGGTGGGATACACCGCGGCCACCAGCCACACCAGCCAGCGCAGGAAGTCGATGCGGCACGGATCGCCCGCGCCCGGCACCAGGCCGGCCTCGGGGCGCTGGTCACCGGCCCACAGCGTGATGGCGGCCGACTCGGTGAGCACCTGGCCCCCGGGCAGGCACAGCGTGGGGATCTCGCACAGCGGGTTCAACGCCATGAGCTTGCCCTGCGGGGCGCGCAACTGGTCCCAGTCCAGGTACTCGGCGTCGTACTCGATGCCGGCCAGCGTCAGCACGCACTCGACGATGGCCGATCCGCCCCCCTTGGCGCCCAGCAGCAAGGGTTTGCGGGCGGCCGCCATGATCAGCGCACCCGCATGCCGGGCTGGGCGCCGGGCCCGGGCTCCAGCACATAGAGCCCCGGCTCGGCCTTGCCGTCGGCGTGGCTGGCGGCCAGCACCATGCCCTCGCTGATGCCGAACTTCATCTTGCGCGGCGCCAGGTTGGCCACCATCACGGTGAACTTGCCCACCAGGTCTTCCGGCTTGTAGGCGCTCTTGATGCCACTGAACACGTTGCGGGTGCGGCCTTCGCCCACGTCGAGCGTGAGGCGCAGCAGCTTGTCGCTGCCCTCCACGTGTTCGGCATTCACGATCCTGGCAATGCGCAGGTCGATCTTGCCGAAGTCGTCGATGCTGATGGCTGGGGCCAGGGCTTCGCCGCCGGGCAGGACTTCCGCGGCTTTCTCAACGGGGGCGGGGGCCGCTGCGGGCGGGTCCAGCAGCGCGTCGAGCTGCGAGCGCTCCACGCGCTGCATCAGGTGCGAATAGGCTGCCACGCGCCACTGCGGCTCGAAGGCCTGTGACCACAGGGGTGGGCCTTCCATCAGCAGGAAGCGCCGTGCATCGGCCGTGAGCTTGGGCAGCACCGGGCTCAGGAACACGGTGAGGGAGCGGAACGCACTGAGGCAGTTGAACAGCACCTCTGCCAGCGCGAGGTGCTTCTCCGGCGCCTTGGCCAGCTCCCACGGCTTGTTGGCGTCGAAGTATTCGTTGGTGGCGTCGGCAATGGCCATGATGTCCCGCAGGGCCCGGCCGTATTCGCGGTGGTCGTAGGCGTCGCGGATGGCGACGGCGCGGTCGGCGACTTCGTTCTGCGGCACCAGCGTGCCGCTCTGCAGCACATCGGCCTTGCTCAGGTCCCCGCCGAAGATGCGCTGCACGAACCCCGCACAGCGGCTGGCGATGTTGACGTACTTGCCCACCAGGTCGGAGTTCACCCGTGCCATGAAGTCGTCGGGCACGAAATCGATGTCCTCCACCTTGCCATTGAGCTTGGCCGCGATGTAGTAGCGCAGCCACTCGGCGTTCATGCCGAGTTCCAGGTAGCGCAGCGGCGAGATCCCCGTGCCGCGGCTCTTGCTCATCTTGTCGCCGCCCACGGTGATGAAGCCGTGCACGAACACGTTGTTGGGCAGCTTGCGGCCGCTGAAGTGCAGCATCGCCGGCCAGAACAAGGTGTGGAAGTAGGTGATGTCCTTGCCGATGAAGTGGTACTGCTCCACCGCCGGGTCGGCCACGAACTCATCGAAGGACCGTGTCTCGCCGTGCTTGACGCGGGCGCCGCCGCTGTCGAACCAGTGCTTCAGCGAGGCCAGGTAGCCGATGGGCGCGTCCAGCCAGACGTAGAAATACTTGCCCGGCGCGTCCGGGATCTCGATACCGAAGTACGGCGCGTCGCGGCTGATGTCCCAGTCGCTCAGGCCGCCATGGCCGTCGGCATCGACCGCGAACCACTCCTTCACCTTGTTGGCCACTTCGCTTTGCAGCTTGCCGTCCTGCGTCCACTGCTGCAGGAAGTCGATGCAGCGCTGCGACGACAGCTGGAAGAAGTAATGCTCGCTCTTCTTGCGCACCGGCGTGGCACCGCTGAGCGCCGAGTACGGGTTGACGAGGTCGGTGGGGGCATAGACCGCGCCGCAGACCTCGCAGGAGTCGCCGTACTGGTCTTTTGCGCCGCACTTGGGGCACTCGCCCTTGATGTAGCGGTCGGGCAGGAACATGCCCTTCACGGGGTCGAAGAACTGCTCGATCTCGCGCGTGAAAATCAGCCCGTTCTTGCGCAGCGCGCGGTAGATGTCCTGCGCCAGCGCGTGGTTCTCCGGCGCGTCGGTGGAGTGCCAGTGGTCGAAGGCGACGTGGAAGCCGTCCAGGTACTGCTTGCGGCCCGCGGCGATCTCGGCCACGAAGCCCTGCGGCGTCTTGCCGGCTTTTTCGGCCGCGATCATGATCGGCGCGCCGTGCGCGTCATCAGCGCCGACGAAATGCACCTCATGCCCCTGCATGCGCTGGAAGCGCACCCAGATGTCGGCCTGGATGTACTCCATGATGTGGCCGATGTGGAACGCGCCGTTGGCGTAGGGCAGGGCGGTGGTGACGAAGAGCTTGCGGGTCATGGCGCGCCCGGAGCCAGCAAAGGCCGGGGAGGTTGGCGAAAGCGGATTGTAGGGAGCCCGGCTCTCGCTTGGCAGCCGCTCCGGCTGATTGCGCCCGGAGTGCCAAGCTCCACGCGCCGCGTAGGCAATTCGGCGGTTTGTCTGCAGGCAGGCCACCGATGCCGCAGCCGGCCCATGCCGGCCAGACTGGCGCCAGGCTGGCCCGCAACTCTGGCAGGGCATCGGGAAGGTGAACCCGATCGGCCATCGATCCGGTGCGGCTGTGCAGGCCGGTCGATCAATTCTTCCATCCGGGCGCAGTCCGACGGCAATGCCGGGGTCGGGTCGGTCCGACTTTGCCCCTGCGATCCCGGCAGCTCAAGGAACTCATCATGATTCGATTCCAACACGGTGGCGCCTACACAGCCGATATCGGCGCACTCAGAAACGCGATTCGCGCCAATGGGACCAACCTCAACTGCGTGGCGGTGCCGCTTTCGCATCCCCAAGCGCCCAACAGTCCGGTGAACTTGCATGTGAACTGCGCATATCAGGCCAACGGCGCGGTGGCACCCGCGAACGCGTCCATATACACCACGGCCTTCAGCAACGGCGCCGGAACGATATTTCGCTTCAACATCGCTCCGCCGTTGGGAGGCAACTGCGCATTCCCGGGCGCGACTCAACTGGGTATCAACGGTTCATACGCCAGCTTCGGCATTCCGCTTGGCCCACTACCGACCCTCTCCAATATCACATTGGCCCAAGCCATCCAAACCGTCAGTGGATATGTCGGCCCGGGCGCACCAGCGCCGGTGGTGCTCACCGCGTTGGCGCGCCTCGTGATTGCGGTCAACGAAGCCGTGCGATTCGCAGCCGTCGAGACCGGCGTCAATGGCGTGCTAGGCAACGCTGCCGTCTATGCGCCTGACTGGGACACGGTGCACAACTGGGGCGGGCACGTTCTGGGCGCCTGAAGCCGGCAGCGCGCATGCTCTACTGCGTCGCTATGGAGCCCCCGCACGAGCTGTCGCTGCCCCCCGTGATCCCACTCCCGCCCGCCGACATGCGCACGCGGGCCGCGGCCGACGTGGCCATCGTGGCCGCGGCGGCTGTGCTGATGTTCGTCCTCGCCTCAACGCTGGAGCTGGCCGAGGCCTTCAACCGCTGGCTGCATCGCTACGAACGCTGGCAGGCCGACGAACTGCCCTTCGTGCTGCTGGTGGCGGCCCTCGGCCTGGCCTGGTATGCCATGCGCCGGCGCCGCGAGGCCCGCCGCGCGCTGGCCCTGCACCGGCAGGCGCAACAGCAGGTGGTGCAGCTGCTGGACCGCAACCGCCAGCTGGCCCAGCAGCTGCTCAGCTTGCAGGAGGACGAGCGCGCCGCCCTGGCACGTGAACTGCACGACGAGCTGGGCCAGCGCTGCACGGCCATCCGCATCGAGGCCGCGCTCATCCAATCGGCCGCGCCGGGCGGGCAGGCCGAGGCGGCCGGGCGCATCGACAGCCAGGCGCAGGCCTTGCACGCCCTGGTGCGCGGCCTGCTGCAGCGCCTGCGGCCGGCGCAGCTCGACGAGCTAGGCCTGGTCGATGCGTTGCAGGCGCTGTGCGAGTCATGGGAAACCCGCAGCGGCGTGGCCTGCGTGCTGCATCACGAAGGCCGTTTCGACGACCTGCCCGATGCCACCAGCGTGGCCGTCTACCGCATTGCGCAGGAGGCCTTGTCCAACGTCATGCGCCATGCCAAGGCGCGCACGGTGCGCGTGCAGGTGGCGCGTGGGGCGGATGCGGCATTGAGCCTGCAGGTGCGCGACGATGGCGTGGGCATGGCCACCCCTCGCCCGGGCGCGCGCGGGCTGGGCCTGCTGGGCGCGGCCGAGCGCGCGGCGGCGCTGGGCGGCACGCTGAGCGTGGACAGCACGCCGGGCCAGGGCACCGCGCTGCGCTTGTCACTGCCGGCACCGGCGGGAGCGGCTGCATGATCACCGTGCTGCTGGTGGACGACCACCCCGTGGTGCGTTCAGGCTACCGCCGCCTGCTGGAGCAGGCGGGCGGCATCCGCATCCTGGCCGAAGCCGACGATGCCGAGCAGGCCTACACGCGGTACTGCGACCTGGCCCCCGACCTGACCCTCACCGACTTGTCCATGCCCGGCGCTGGCGGGCTGGAGCTGATCCGCCGCCTGCGGGCCCGCGACGCGCACGCGCGTGTGCTGGTGGTCTCCATGCACGACAGCCAGGCGCTGGTGCGCCGCGCGCTGGACGCCGGGGCGCTGGGCTTCGTGTCCAAGAGCGCCGCACCCGAAGGCCTGGTGGCCGCCGTGCGCGCGGTGGCCGGTGGGCAGCGCCACCTCGGCCCCGGCCTGGCGCCGGACGCCCCGCAGGGCGAGGCGGCGCGCGAGGCCCAGGCGCTGGCCCTGCTCACCGAGCGCGAGTTCGCCGTGTTCCGGCTGCTGGCGCAAGGCCACTCGGTGGCCGAATGCGCCGACATCCTCAAGCTCAGCACCAAGACCTTGTCGAACTACCAGACCCTGGTGAAGGACAAGCTGGGCGTGGCCACCACGGCGGCGATGGCGCACCTGGCGATCCGCCACGGCATCGTGTCGGGAGCCGGACACTGAGCATGCTCTTGGCGTAAGCCCTGAGCCCGGTCGGGAAATTTTCCCTACGTGCGCGCGGCCCCGGTCGCTAGCCTGCGGGGCGGCCGGTGCGGAATGCATGCAGACATCCCGGCCGGCGCTTGCCCGGTGGGGACACGAGGAGACAACACCCATGCCATTGAGTCGCCGTGCTGCACGCACGCTGCACAGCCATGCCGCTGCGGTGGCCGCCGCCACCCTGGCCGCGGTGACGACCCCGGCCCCGGCCCAGGAGCCGCCCCCCGTGGTGTTGCCGCCGGTGGAGATCGTCGGCACCACCCCCATCCCCGGCGTGGGCCAACCGCGCGACCGCATTCCGTCGAACGTGCAAACCCTCAACCTGCGGCGCATGCGCGACCTGGATGCACTGGACCTGCCGGAGCTGATGTCGCGTTCGCTGGGCAGCGTGAGCGTGGCCGAGATCCAGGGCAACCCGTACCAGGTGGAAGTGAGCTTCCGCGGTTTTTCGGCCAGCCCGCTGCTGGGCACGCCGCAAGGCCTGTCGGTGTTCGTGGATGGCGTGCGCGTGAACGAACCCTTCGGCGACATCGTCAACTGGGACCTGATCCCGCGCAACGCCCTGCGCTCGCTCACCCTCATGCCCGGCTCCAACCCGGTGTGGGGGCTCAATACTCTGGGCGGCGCCCTGGCGCTGACCACCCGCAGCGGCGCCACCGACCCCGGCACCGAGGCCGAGCTCACCGTGGGCGCGTGGCGGCGCGTGAGCGTGGAGCTGTCGCATGGCGCCAAGCTGGACGACGGGGCCCATGTCTTCGTCGCGGGCACGGCCACGCGTGAAGACGGCTGGCGCGATGCCTCGCCCTCGCGCGTGGGCCAGCTGTTCGGCAAGTATGGCCGGCACGAGCGCGTGTGGAACGGGGCGCTGGATTGGGACGCCTCGCTCACGCTGGCCGACAACCGGCTGGTTGGCAACGGCGTGCTGCCCGACTCGATGCTGGCGCGCCGCTTCGAGCAGGTCTACACCCAGCCCGACGAGGCGCACAACCGGCTGGGCATGCTGGCCCTGAACACCGACTATGCGCTGAACGACACCGACCAGTGGCATGGCACCGCCTACCTGCGGTCGCTGAAGGTGAACACGCTCAACGGTGACGTCAACGACGAATTCGACCCGCCGGCCGTGACCGAGGGCGGTGTGGAGAACCGCACCGCCACCGACCAGCGCAGCCTGGGCCTGGCGCTGCAATGGAGCCGCACCCTGGCCGACTGGCAACTGATCCTGGGCGCCTCGCACGACCAGGCGCGCAGCGACTTCCGGCAGACCGAGGCCGAAGGCGACCTGGATGCCGAGCGCCGCGTGCATCCCACCGAAGACGAGGAGGTCAACGCCGCCCTGGTGGGCCGCACCCGCACGGACAGCGTGTACGCGGCCCACACCCTGGCGCTGCAGCCCCGCCTGCACCTGAGCCTTTCCGGCCGCTACAACCACACGCGCGTGAGCACGGTGGACGTGGGCCGGGCCGACCTGGGCCTGCCCACCGCGCTGGACAACGCCCTGCGCTTCAAGCGCTTCAATCCGGCGCTGGGCCTCACCTGGCAGGTCCGCCCCTCGCTCACCCCGTATGCCAGCCTGAGCGAGGGCAACCGCGCGCCCAGCCCCATCGAACTGGGCTGCTCCGATCCGGCCCAGCCCTGCGTGCTGCCCAATGCCTTGCAGAGCGACCCGCCGCTGCGGCAGGTGGTCTCGCGCACGGCCGAGCTGGGGCTGCGCGGCGCGCTGGAGGGCGGGGTGCGCTGGAATGCGGGCCTGTTCCGCACCCGCAACCGTGACGACATCCTGTTCGTGAGCAACTCGCTGGCGGCGGGCTATTTCGCCAACTTCGGCCAGACCTTGCGGCAAGGGTTGGAGCTTGGCAGCAGCGGCCGCCTCGGCGCATTCGACTGGGGCGTGAACTACAGCCGCGTGCGAGCCACCTTCGAGTCCGGCGCCTGCATCGTGGCTGAAGCCAACCGCACGGCCGAAACCAGCGCCCAATGCCCCGGCGACGACGAGATCGAGGTCCGCCCCGGCGACCGCCTGCCGGGCATCCCGGCGCAGACCTTGAAGCTCGACGCCGGCTGGCGTGCACGGCCGGGCCTGCGCCTGGCGGCCGGCCTGGTGGCGCAGTCGGGTGTGTTCGTGCGCGGCAACGAGAACAACCTGCACCCGGGCGGCGGGCGGGTGGCGGGCTTCGGCGTGCTGAACCTCAATGCTGCCTGGCAGGTGGCGCCGGGCTGGACCTTGACCGGCAAGGTGATCAACGTGGCGGACCGCCGCTACGGCACCGGCGGCGTGCTGGCGCAGAACGCCTTCGATGCCAACGGCGTGCTGCAGGCGCCGGCCAACTGGGTGAACGAGCGCTTCGTGGCGCCGGGTGCGCCGCGGGCGGTGTGGGTAGGGCTGCGGTACAGCCTGGGGGGCGAGGGCGGGTGAGTGTGGGCACCCGGCACCGGCGTACCGGTGCCACCCGCCAAGCGGGTGCTCAGCCGCCTTGGGGCGGCCCGGCGCCGGCTGATCTGTGAGCACCCGGCACCGGGGTACCGGTGCCACCCGCCGAGCGGGTGCTCAGCCGCCTTGGGGCGGCCCGGCGCCGGCTGATCTGTGAGCACCCGGCCCCGGGGCACCGGTGCCACCCGCCAAGCGGGTGCTCAGCCGCCTTGGGGCGGCCCGGCGCCGGCTGATCTGTGAGCACCCGGCCCCGGGGTACCGATGCCACCCGCCAAGCGGGTGATCAGCCGCCTTGGGGCGGCCCGGCGCCGGCTGATCGGCCGGGCGTTTCCGCGTGCGGTATGGCCAGGGTGCAGGACAATCGCGGTTCACTCGGCCATCCAGCCACTCTCAGGGAGCCTCCATGAATCGTCCATCCGGGCCGTGCGGCCGTGTCATCGCCCTGGCGGCAGGCATTGTGGGTGCCTTGTTCGCAAGCATGTCGGTTGCCGGACAGGTGACCGTGGAGACGGCCATCACCGCGGTCGCCGTTAACGGAGGCGGTGACGTGGTCAACCAGGGGACGGCGTGCCTCCGCATCGCGGACCCCGTCTCCGCCTCGTGCCCCAGCGGCTTCGTGGCCATTCCCAACAACAACAAGCTGCTGATCGCCACGGCTTTGATGAGCAAAAGCACGGCGAGCAAAGTGTGGCTCTACTACGTGGACGAGGGCAGTTCGCAACACTGCCCCGGCCTGGTGTTCACGCCTTGCAGCGTCATCAGCATCATGGCGAAGTAGTGGGCTATGGCTGAGTTGTTCGGCGGCCGCCATGGCGGCCTGCGCGCGACTACCGTCACCTCTTCTCTCCCCGACCTCAGCACCATGCCCGAAACCGGTCCGGATCACGGCAGTGATGCGGCGAGCCTCGCATCCGCCTTGCGCGCCCAGGCCGAGCTGTCCCGCGACCCCGGTATGGCGGAGTCGCTGCGCCACAGCGCCGCAAAGATGGAAGAGGCCGACGCCAGGCTGCAGGAAGGACTGGCAAATCTTGAACAAGCCATCGCCGAAGCCCGGGCGCTGGCTGAAGACCGTGGCGGCGAGCCGGCGCTGCCCCGCTGGGTGGTGGTGGCGCTGACCGTGGCCGTGGTGTTCGTGTTGCTGTTGAGCTTGGCGATACGGAGCGGGCCCTGAACCGGGGCTGCGGTGGCGCTTTCAGTGGAGAAATGAACAGGTCCGAAAACGGCGTGTGCCTGTGGAGGCGCAGGCCTATCCTTGCACCAGGTTCAGGCCGAACCGCAGAAGCCCAGCCCGCCCCCTTGGAGTCCGCCCATGGCATCCGTCCGCAGAGAAGTCGTCATCGAGGTCTCCCCCGAACAACTCTGGGCCGCGGTCCGGGACGTCGGGGCCCTTCATACCCGGCTGGTGGCCGGGTTCGTCACCGACTGTCGCCTGGAGGGCGATGCCCGGGTGGTCACCTTCGCCAACGGCATGGTGGCGCGGGAGCTGATCGTCGATCTCAACGACGCCGATCGCCGCCTGGTGTGGGCGGCCGTGGGTGGGCGCCTCAGCCATCACAACGCGTCGGCCCAGGTCTTTGCCGAAGGGGCGGGGCGCAGCCGCCTGGTCTGGACGGCAGACTTCCTGCCGAATGAACTGGCGCCGGCCATCGCGGCCATGATCGAACAAGGCATCGTGGCCATGAAGAAGACGCTTGAGGGTGCTTCAAGTGGTGCCTGATGTGGCACCGGACGTGGCACCAGACGTGGCACCAGACAGGCCTGCCGCCGCGGCGCGCAGCGTCGGCATCTACACTCGGATCGCCCCGCCATGAGTGCTCCATGCGGGTCATCGGTTCTCCGGGCAACTTCGGGTCTTCCACCATGCGCCGCTCCACCCGCCACCTTGCAACCACCGCGATCCTTTGGCCCTTGTTCTGCCTGCCGGGATGCTCCGGCTCCGGGGCCAGTGCCCAGGCGGGGGCTTCAGCGCCCATGAGCCCGCCCGCGTCCTACACGGTGTCCGTGAGCCAGGGCCGCCCGGCCACCATTGCGCAGGAGCAGCTCACCCTGAGCCTCACCGACGTGAAAGACAGCCGCTGCCCGGTGGGGGTGCAATGCATCTGGGCCGGCCATGCGGCGGTGACCTTGGCCGTGGGCAAGACGGGCGCGCCGTCGCAGCCGGTGGTCATCGGCACCGAGGCGCCCGAGAACCTGAAGCTGCCGTACAAAGCCACCTACGGCCCGTACACGCTGTCCCTGGCCCAACTGGAGCCGCAACCGACCAAGGACGCTGGCGTGCCGCCCCAGCGCTATGTGGCCACCGTTCAAGTGACCCGGAACTGACCAGAAGCCGAGGGGCGTGCATTAAGTGCGGGAACGCGGACGATCCGTGGACCTGGCCGTGGGCGTGCTGGCGCTCGGCGTGCAGGCGGTGCGCTGGTTGCTGGCGGAAGACTCCCGGCCCTGACCCAGCCCTGACCCGGCCGTCCAGCCGCCGTGAACGGCCCCGGGGGGCGCCCCGCTTGGCCATGCCGGCCAGGGGTTGTCACGAAGGGGCTAGACTGGCCGCCTTCCACGCCACCCGCTGTCTGCCATGCCCGCCACTGAGCCGTCGATCACCGCCGCGATCCAGACCGTCATCGACCCCAACACCGGCCGCGACTTCGTCTCCGGCAAGCAGGTGCGCAACCTGCGCATCCAGGGCGCCGACGTGTCGTTCGACGTGGAACTGGGCTACCCGGCCAAGAGCCAGATCCCGGCCTTGCGCCGGGCGCTCATCGAGGCCGTGCGCGGCGTGAGCGGGGTGGAGAACGTCAGCGTCAACCTGTCCACCCACGTGATCGCACACGCCGTGCAGCGCGGCGTGCAGTTGCTGCCGGCGGTCAAGAACATCGTTGCCATCGCCTCGGGCAAGGGTGGGGTGGGCAAGAGCACGATGGCCGTGAACCTGGCGCTCGCCCTGGCCGCCGAAGGGGCCAGCGTGGGCGTGCTGGATGCCGACATCTACGGCCCCAGCCAACCCATGATGCTGGGCGTGCAGGGCCGGCCCGAGAGCGCCGACGGCAAGACCATGGAGCCGATGGAGAACCACGGCGTGCAGGTCATGTCCATCGGCTTCATGATCGAGGCCGACAACCCGATGATCTGGCGCGGCCCCATGGCCACCCAGGCGCTGGAGCAGTTGTTGCGCCAGACGAACTGGCGTGAACTGGACTATCTCATCGTGGACATGCCGCCCGGCACCGGCGACATCCAGCTCACGCTGTCGCAGCGCGTGCCGCTGACGGGCGCCGTGATCGTGACCACGCCGCAGGACATTGCGCTGCTGGACGCGCGCAAGGGCCTGAAGATGTTCGAGAAGGTGGGCGTGCCCATCCTGGGTGTGGTGGAAAACATGGCGGTCTACCACTGCCCGAACTGCGGCCATACCGAGCACATCTTCGGCGCCGACGGCGGCAAGAAAATGGCGGCGCAGTACGGCGTGGATTACCTGGGCGCGCTGCCCTTGAGCCTGTCGATCCGCGAGCAGGCCGACTCCGGCCGTCCCACGGTGGTGGCCGATCCCGAGGGCGAGATTGCCGCCATCTACAAGACCGTGGCACGGCAGGTGGCGGTGAAGATCGCCAACCAGTCCAAAGACTATTCGGCGCGCTTTCCCACCATCAACATTTCCAAGACGACCTGAAGAGTGGTGTGTGGGCACCCGGCCCCGGGGTACCGGTGCCACCCGCCGAGCGGGTGCTCAGCCGCCTTGGGAGCGGCCCGGCGCCGGCTGAGTGTGGGCACTCCGGCCCCGGAGTACCGGTGCCACCCGCCGGCGGGTGCTCAGCCCCTCAGGACGCCGCCCATTCGGCGCACCGGCGTTCCAGCGTGCGCCGCGAGATGCCGAGCAACTGCGCCGCCTGGGTCTTGTCGCCCCCCACCGAGCCCAGCACGGCGAGGATGTGGCGTTTCTCCTGGGCCTGCAGATCGGTGGGGCCTTCCAGGCCAGGTCGCCAGCCGGTCCGGTCGAAGGTCTGCCGCAGGGGCTGGTCCAGCCGGCGGTACAAGGCCGAGACGTCGAGTGCCCCTGCGATGAGCGAGCGTTCCACCAGGTTGCGCAGTTCGCGCACATTGCCGGGCCACTCGTGCTTGCGCAGATCGGCCATGTCGCCGGGTGAAACCTCGATGGGCGGCACACCCAGTTGCGGCGCCAGCACGGCAATGAAGTGCGCCACCAGGTCGGGGATGTCTTCCTTGTGCGCGCGCAGCGGCGGCAGCGTGATTTCCACCACCTGCAGGCGGTAGTACAAGTCCTGTCGGAAGCGGCCGGCCTGCACGTCGTCGAGCAGTTGCCGGCTGGTGGCGGCCACGATGCGCACGTCCACGGGCACCTCCAGCGCACCGCCCACCGGGCGGATGCGGTGCTCTTCCAGCGCACGCAGCAGCGTGGCTTGCAGGGCCAGCGGCAACTCGCCGATCTCGTCGAGGAACAAGGTGCCGCCTTGTGCAAGCACGAACAAGCCCTCGTACCGGCGCGCGCCGCCCGTGCGGCCAAACAACTCGCTCTCGATCAATGCGGACGAGAGGGTCGCGCAGTTCACCGGCACGAACGGCCCGTCTGCCCATGGGCTTTGCCGGTGCAAGGCCCGTGCCGCAAGTTCCTTTCCGGTGCCGGACTCGCCGGTCAGCAGCACCGTGCTGTTCACCGCCGCCGTGCGGCGCAAGGCCACCCGAAGTCCCCGGATCGCGATGGACTGCCCCACCAGCCCATCCGCCGACGCGGTACGCGGCGACGCGTCCCGGCGCTGCAGGCCCTGTTCGCGCTTGTGTTGTGCATGCGCCAGGCAACGGTGGAAGGCATGCAGTACCTGGGTGACGCGCAAGGGCTTGAGCAGCAGGTCGCTCGCACCGGCACGCAAGGCTTCAACGGCTGTTTCGTCGTCTGCAATCGCGCTGAGCAACACCACATCGCAATGGACACCTCGCCTGCGCATGTCGTGGATCAGGGTGATGCCGCGCTTGTCCGGCAAGGCCGAGTCCAGCATCACCAGGTCGAAGCGATGCTGTTGCATCAACCGTTCCGCGGCTTCGGCCGAGGCCGCCACCAGCACATGGCCAGCACGTGGTGCCAGCGTGTTCAACAGGAAGTTGCGAATGTCCGGCTCGTTGCTGATCAGCAGCACGCTCGCGTGCTGCCAGTGGCCAGACAAGTTGTCGTCGAGTACGAAGGGAAGGGGAACGGCGGCGTTCAAGGGCAACTGCAGGAGGCAACGGGATTGTAGGAAGGCTGGGGTGACAAGTTGTCGTGACCCTTCCGACAGAGCATGTTTCAGGCCCATGGGAGCGCCCCCATGGCATCGGCTGGGCTCCCGGTGTCTGATGCCGCGGCTGGCGCGGCGCGCTGCATGGCTCGGCCTTTGCCGTGCGCAAGCTGCACTCTCATACACGGAGAACACTGCATGTCATCATCACTCGCTGGCCCTCTGGCCATCGGTGCCAATCGCCCGGACACCCATTGGCTGGACAAGGAGCAAACCATTGCCCCGGCCGGCTTCAACCGCTGGCTGGTGCCGCCTTGTGCCCTGGCCATCCACCTGTGCATCGGCATGGCCTACGGGTTCTCGGTGTTCTGGCTGCCGCTGTCGCGCGCGCTCGGCGTGAAGCAGCCGCTGGCCTGCCCTGGCGGCACCGGGTTCTTCACCGAGATGTTCGTCAGCGATTGCGACTGGAAGATCTCCACGCTGGGCTGGATGTACACGCTGTTCTTCGTCTTCCTGGGCTGCTCGGCCGCCTTGTGGGGCGGCTGGCTGGAGCGTGTCGGCCCGCGCAAGGCCGGTGTCGTGAGCGCGCTGTGCTGGTGTGGCGGCATGCTGATCTCGGCGCTGGGTATCCACTTGCACCAGTTCTGGATGATGCTGCTGGGTTCCGGCGTGATTGGCGGCATCGGCCTGGGGCTGGGCTACATCTCGCCGGTGAGCACGCTGATCAAGTGGTTCCCCGACCGCCGCGGCATGGCCACCGGCATGGCCATCATGGGCTTCGGCGGCGGCGCCATGATCGGCTCGCCGCTGGCGGCCGAGCTGATGAAGGCCTTCGCCACGCCCACCGATGTGGGCGTGATGCAGACCTTCATCGTCATGGCGCTGGTGTACTTTGTCTTCATGATGGGTGGGGCGCTGGGCTACCGCGTGCCGGCCACCGGCTGGAAGCCCGCCGGCTGGACCCCGCCGCCGGCCCTGGCAAACAACGCCATGATCACGCAGCGCCACGTGCACGTCAGCAAGGTCTGGTTCATCCCCCAGTTCTGGCTGGTGTGGCTGGTGCTGTGCATGAACGTGTCCGCCGGCATCGGCGTCATCGGCATGGCCAGCCCGATGCTGCAGGAAGTCTTCGGCGGTGCGCTGGTCGGCGTGGAGGCCAGGTTCAGTGAGCTGGACAAGACCCAGCTGGCCGCGATCGCCGGCGTGGCCGCCGGGTTCACCGCGCTGCTGAGCCTGTTCAACATCGGTGGGCGCTTCGTCTGGGCCAGCTTGTCCGACAAGCTGGGGCGCAAGCTCACCTACGTGGTGTTCTTCGTGCTGGGCGGCCTGCTGTATGCCAGCGTGCCCGGCAGCGCGGCGGCCGGCAGCAAGCTGCTGTTCGTGGCGGCGTTCTGCATCATCCTGAGCATGTACGGCGGCGGCTTTGCCACCGTGCCGGCGT
>Ga0307516_10005397_pt1 | contig 15334 bp, 14 predicted proteins | sample 19_EM_MG_FD_203310 | JGI IMG/M metagenome (GOLD analysis project Ga0307516, IMG submission 203310) | Populus trichocarpa ectomycorrhiza microbial communities from riparian zone in the Pacific Northwest, United States - 19_EM | ecosystem: Host-associated > Plants > Roots > Unclassified | place...
GAGGAAAGCACCAGTTTATATTGACTTTAGATATCACCACAGTCAAGTGGGAATCCTAAGAGAATAAGACTAGCGTTTACAGGCTTTGTGCTACTCTATATATACTATACTAGCCCAGGCTTATTATCCAATAAGATATAGTCCAGATATCCTCCAATAGGATATGATCCTGCTATCGGGTGAGTCAGAGATAAGAAGATAAGAAGATAAGAAGATAAGAAGATAATGTGTGAAAGAAAGAACATATAAGGAAATAGCTAGTAAGAATATAGTTTGGCTGAATAAGGATAAGGTTTGAGTGTAAGCAGTATGAAGTAATGGCTTGGTATTGAGTCAGTAGTGTGGAGTAATGCCAAGCAACTGTCAAACCTTATAATAATGTCCACAAGACCAAACAATGATAAAATATAAAAGATTAAATAAAGAGCTGTTCCATAACAACCAAACTGAAGTGTTGGATAGTTCATTTGATAAGATGGGAGAGGCATGGTTGATAAGATGAGATGAGATAAGACAAGAGGCTGTTCCATAACAGATGGTGTGAAAAAACCATCAGCTTGATCTCACTTGACTGGACTGCTTTGGCTCACTCTGATGGATTCCGGCTTGACTGACTTTTCACTGGAGGGTAAGGGCTATCCTTAATAACCCTTCTGTGTGGTACTTCATGTGGTAATACAGAGAATGTGTGTCACAGAAGTAGTTGTCCAGGTGCATGAGGTCATTATTCGGAACTTAGAAAATGGGCAGGAGGGGTCAAAACACAAAGGCAGACAGGGTGTGTCAGCCACAGCACTGGCCAGGAGTGTGATATGATGGCAAGTGGTGATGAGAGCAGTGGGATTTTGGGGTGGTAAGGAAATAGTGGTAATAGCAGGGAGTGAGGTAGACATAATGTGGAAATGACTGTGGTGGTAGCATGTGAATAGCTAGGGCAGGGTCACTCTGGGATGATCAATAGTCAGTGGCAGTGACAGAACAGCAGCTGTGGGGGCAGGTGGTGGAGTTTATCCACATATGGTATTGTCTTTTAGATGCGTTGTCTGTCCAAGTTCATTGTTCCAGATTTGAGAATAGGTGGGGTCTTCAGCATTGTTGTTCATACTACTGTCATTCGCCCAGGTGTGGACTTTGTTATCCAGGTGGCTTGAGAATTTCTGATTCAATACATGACTAGTACTCTAAACTCACAGTGGCATACCAGATTGAACTATTGTTTGTATATCTCCCAACAATCATCCTCAGTGGGAACTGTGTTCATTATCATCCATTTTTTTCCATTTCTATGGATTCAATCAACAGAAATGGATTTTAAATGAAAATGTGTGGCATTCTGAATAAAAAAAGATTGTCGTCAATTTTAATCCATTTCCATCCATTCCATGAGATGAAATTGTTAGAAATGGATTGAAATAGAAAGGTACCATACTATAGAATCAGTGGAATTGAAATATTTCACTCCATTTGATTTTCATTTATTTCAATACATTCTTTCTCACTTTGTGGCCACAGGCTCACATTTATGCCAAATGGATAGAAATCATTTCATTTGATATCATATGATTCTAATATATATACAGTGACATTAAAACTTGCCTGACTGAGAGAAAGATGAAGCAGCCTGGAACAAAAATTGTGGCAGGAGCATTGTGACTTGGAAGACAGCCACGGGGCATTAAAGAAGGAGAGTTACATCCCTACATGCAAGTCAATCAGTGGACATACTCAGAGATGGAGTGGATAGCAAACTCATCTATTCTAGCAATGACATTCACACAAGAGGTCATTGCAAAGCTGCATCAGATGTGTAAATCAGAGGCCATGTTGGCAAAGTCCAGAAGTTTGGTGTTGTAGGGCATGCCTTCCAATCTGTTGAAAGCATCACAGTTTATAGCCTTTGCAATCTATGTATCTTGCTGGCAGGTCTGGCAGGCATGAAAGTCATTAGTAGTTTTTGAGCCCTGATTGATTCATCTTGTGTGCCTCTCCAACTGTGCAAGCAGCTAAGTGAAATGATGTGATGAGTATCCAACAAAGTGGCCCATGTGCATCAAACTTACCTGAGGTCCTGAGTGACATTCAGTGGGCCAACACTGCATCCAGCCTAAGAAAAGTGACAAGAACTATCAAAAGTTGATCACCTGAGAGGCGGTCAAATGAGGTGTTCTATGTTGAGAAACATTGGGAGAAAGGTAGGGTGATATGGTCATGTCCACCATGCCCAGGTGAGAAGTGGATAGAACGAGAAGGCTTAGGGAAGCATAAAAGCTTTGCATTCAAAGTCTACAAGAGGTTTGCACAGAGTTCACCTCAGTTGACATGCCTGTGAGAAGCTGGTGGTGGGTTGATTTGTCTGAGGAAGTGAGCCGATTTCTGTAAAAAGAGGCCGTGTGACTTGGGAGGCATCCAGCAAACAGTATTCATCTGTGCTCCAAGGTGATCTAATTCCAGCGATGCGAGCTTCGAAAGACGTGATTCATAAACCAAAATCAATGGAAATGAAATTGATGGACTGAAATGGGAAAAAATTGATGATAAAGAGAGCAGTTCCCACTGGGAATCATCCTCTGAATCACAATTGCTGTTGTCATCATCATCTTCTGGGTTATCACTTCCGATATCCTTGTAATCATGATTGTCCAGGACCATTTCTGGACTATCTGATTCAGAGCTCATGTTGCTGCCCATTTCTATAGCATGCTCTCTATTGCTCAGAGATTTATCATTGAAAGGATAAGTGCCCCTGAATTTGCTCAAGTCATGATTACAGCTAAAAGTGGATGTGTTGGACTGGTGTGCATGCAGATGATCAATACCCAAGCCCCAGTGATAGCGTATAAGTAGATTCCAATCAGAAAACCTTCAGAATCAGATTTAGGCCAGTCATCATACTTATTATAAATACACAACATACTGGCCCACAAAACATAGGTTGTAGTCTTTGCTATCTCTCGTGCAACAGGATATGTCAACCTTAGTTTCCTTTCACTTGTCTTTTGCAAAGGCAGGGAGAATGTGACATCTCCACAAGACATCATTTGGATTCACGAAGCCAAAGGAATTGTCCTCATGCAAGGGTGGGAAGTGGACTGTTTCTGACTTCACTATATTGATACAACACTGCACATTGTAGGTGGTAAAGTTGAATCAAAGGGCCTTGTGGTGGTATATACAATTGTGCTTGAAGAATATGAAATCATAGGCAGTCCTACTTGGGAAAAGGGGAGATTCTGAACTAAGCAGAGTGAAGTAAGGCAGTTCAGGAAAAGATTTAGACTCTTGTTGGATCACCACCTGAATACAGAGAAGTAGATGGTCTCTTAACTTTGAGAAAAAATCCTGTGTCAGAGGTAAGAAATTAGATTACGAATGGGAGAAGGGCTCACCTTGGTTGCAGGATCGCCATCGTTCCATTGCAGAAAAGTCAGAATATGGACAGAAAATTGATGTCTCCATATTGCACTGGGTGTGAGCCACAGTATAGTCTCTGAAAATATGGTGGAAATATGGTCAACATCTGCAGATTATATCTACTATATCTTTACTGAGAATACTCTGGAAATATTATAAAATTACCTCTATATTTATTATATATTCATTGTTTTTACAATATTTTCAGCCTATTTCCAGATTGAAGATATAGTAAACATAGTCTGTGGAAGTTTACCATATTTCCAACATATCTTCAGCAGCTATATTGTGGCTTGCACCCAGTGTTGTAATGAATACAGGAGTCAATGACTATATCCTCCAGTGTGGTCTGAGGGGAACAGCCATTCAGGTCCTCATGGATCTTGTGAATGTTGTGCTGTTGCTGTTCAATTCTGGATAGTTGCTGGGATATTGATTGGCCACTCATTCAAAAGAACTGTCTCTTAGAAATTCAGTGCTTCTGTTTACTCTGATTGATGATAAATATCAAGCAGCTCAATTACAGTATTGAAAGACACTTACCAGCTGAGTCGAATACAAGTCTGTCATACCAAATCACTGAATGATGTTGTGATAATCACTAAGTAAATGGAATCTGTAAGTCTTTGGATTCAGCAGCTTCAGTTGCCTCACATTCTTGTTGGATTTTTGTGAGCTAGAGGATCCTTGTTCTGTTATGGCCATGTTTTTACCCTGATGCCGCATTTGAGCATTCTGCTTTCATTCCAATTCCTAGATTGGAACCAATATGCAAGTTTGTCCCTGGAATGTTCAAAGCCTGTTGCTGAAAGCTGTGGTGACTTTTGACATGAGGCACAGAGTATCATCTGTGTGCATCTGGAGTTTGGCCAGACCATGCCAGTGAGCTAAATCAAACAGAAGTTTGAGAATACATATATTGTGAGGTTTGGGTAAAGGCCATTGAGAATGGGTATGGTACACTAGGTGGGTGTTTGGATGTTAGTCAAGTTTATGTTCCGATAAGCCATCAACTCCACTGACTTGCAATATATCCTCATAATTGTGGGCTGTCATCTTCTTCAGTTCCAATCAGTTCATTGTTATCCTTCTTATTGCATTAGTCTCAAAAGACAGAATCTCCCAGTAGCTGATTGGAGTTGGTGTCAGTGTCAAGTCTTCAGAGGTTCAACTGATGCCTACCATCGATCTAGTTCATGCTTCAGGTTTTCATCTACAGAGTCTAAAAGGTGCAAGAGGTGGATGAAGACTGCTTTCCAGATGCCAAGTTCTACTTCATGCAATAAGTCTATAACTAGCATATCAAACATATTGAATTTGTTTGAGAAGAGCCTGTCTGAAAACGCATTCTGAAATAGAAGAATATGGGCACAACAACATAGAAAAAAGACAAAAAAAAACTCACCATTGTTGGGACCAGAGAATCCTCCTTTAGAAGGGTCTCCATGGCTGAGCTGTTAATTGTATAGTTTTCCACATATATGGCCTCAAGCGTGGCCTTGATATGACTATGCCTTTTCAAATCATCAACACATGCAAGGGAAATGTATTGTTTTATATCCTGAGGCATTCCCATATTAGACACACAATCCAACTGTACAAGACACCAAGGACAAGGATAGTGACTGAGATTGCAGATGCCAGCTAGAAGTATTCTGAGAAGTATATAAGTTCTGGTTTTCCAGCAGTGTGCTACAAACTCACTTCTCCTTGTAATCTGCTGAATATGTAAAGATATGAGAGTAAAAATGGCACTGGACATCATTACAATATTTGACAGCTATCCTATGCTTGTAAGCTTCCAGAAATTCATCGTTGAGGAGTATTGCCCATTGAGCGTGGTACATTTCTTGGCTGACAATATGCTAGAAAAGTGGAATTAGGTCCCTTCCCCCTGATATTCTCAGCTGCAAAGGTAGCAAATGCATTAAGAAGCTACCATTAAAAATGATTGAGGTAACTGAGGTTTGAATAGGATAGGCATAAGGAATTTTACACTCTGTTTCCAGATATGCAACATGAGGGCATGGCAGAAAGATTTTGATCTTTGATTCTTTGACTTATTTTCTATTATGAGATAAACCAGCCACAATTTGGCAGTGCTGAAAGAGGTCAGCTGAGTGCTATCGGAGGCAAACATGAGACCAAGTATGACCTCAGAAGATCACATCCTGATTCTTGAGGAGAGTCTTGGAGCTTGGAATGAGCCTCAATAAACGCCTCCAATGTGTATAGTTCCCCATGCACTCAGACCAGTTCAGCAGTATTACTTGGTTGCCAGAAGAATTTATAAGGCTCGAAATAGAGATGAGGGTGTGTGAAAAGTTGGGTGATTCTCTCCCTGATCACAGATGTTAACTTGCAGTGATAAAGGATGCCTGTGTCAAACACTTTTTGCCCTTGGTGCAGCTAGTGATTTCAGGTCCAGTCTCACTCACTAGGATTGGACTGGACCTTAACTGTAAAAGACTGCAAAAGAACTGGACTGCAGTTCCAGTTTACCAGAGGTTTGAATCAGTTGCAGTTCCAGTTCATATCTTTTGACAAAATTTTAAGAACTGTGAAAAACCGGTTCAAACCGGTTTTGAACCACGTACATTAGGAACATTGATAGCCCTAGATTACAGCTCCAAAACGCACCAAAGATTACACAAAATGGTTAAGAAATAGATGAGATATGATCAACACAATCTCAGATCATTGTTTTGTCAACACTCAACAGAGATATGATGATATCTCAATCATTTCTTCACCAATCTGGGTCATCTAGGTGTTGTTCCGATAGCGGAGAAGGTGAAAAGATGATAGAATTGGTCTTGGATGGTTCCAAACTGGCTTGAGTTGGTCTCAGTCTGAACTGGTTACAAACTGCAAACTGAACTGTGAAAGACTGGTTTCACAATTCTTCACAGTTCCAGTCCGGTTTTTTGACTATTTGGACTTGTTTAGAACCAGTTCAGGTCCGACTTGCCTAATTTGGAAGGCAGAAACCGGACCTAGTCAGACTTTAAAACACTAGCTATATCCTGATGAGGCTTTGGATGTCTGCGGCATGATCTCTGCTGCACCAGAGGCTGGTCATCATCTACAGTCGAAGTCTCGGCAGTCTGGGGGTGATCAAGATTTTTGTTGTTCACAGCAGAGCCCACGTCGGTCTGGCGAATACAAAATTCCTCCATAAATAATGTTAGTAGACGTTAGATAGGACATTGACAAGCACGTACTTGCTGGACTCAGCAAACAACACTCAAACCCAGGCACTTTAGTCTGCCACAAAGCACTGGCAGTTAGTACACTTTCGATGATATTCTATGAACAAGGGAATACCACTCCACACATGCTTACACATGGTGCCCACCCCCTTCCAACACACTCCCTCCTACATTCCAGTATTGGAGCATGCAATACAAGCCACAGGTACCATCTCCATGTTATTCCATTCCATTAGATGTCCAAATTGTATCTCTGACACCTTGCCATCAGAGCACAGCCAGCACTGATGATTTCATCTTCTATTTTATATCTTTAGACCTACAACTCAATTATAATATAGTTCCATTTCACTCTCCATAGTTTCAGACTTATAGAATAATGTTCCGACTTGTAGATATAGATTCCAACTTGCATACTCTCTAAACTACAAAAGCACTGCAAGCACACCCCAATAGAGCAGTTTTCAAACACTCTCTCTTAGCACCATTGCTGAGTTGTCTCTGTCTCTGCTCAGTTCTCATTCTTCATTCTTCATCCTTGCCTCACAGCACTATCCAACCTCCATTCATAGGACCTATCATACAAGCACCCTTGTTGTTCTCTGTTCACATTGTATCACTTTGGATCTCCCTGTTTCCTCCATCAGCCTACAGGTGTCTGACAGCGCTAGCCTCAAACTTGACTTCCCCCAACTTGATCTTCTATCGATCATCCCTCCCAAACCTATTCTAATAGTCTTGCACATTACAGTGGACTATCTACTGTCATTTTGGAGCCCACTGCAAGAAGGTTTCAAGTCAGTTTTGAACAACACCACTCTGGCATTCTATAGATACTCCACCTGAAGACCTTCACTTTGAGCTCATCCAAGCTTTATCAGACCCTTCCATTACCTCTATTGAGAACACATCCACACCTACCACACCGACAACATCAGATCATTCCCCACAGCTTCAACTTTCTCTTGAAGATACTCACTTTGAGTTCTCCAACACACATATGCATATCCAGAAGGCTCTGACTCCGAACCCAGGTACATTACATGCGATGGATCTCCTATAGATTCAGGAATATCACCTGCATTCGATACTTTGCACAATATTACTGTTGGATGTGTAATCTGTCACATGACTCAAATTGAGTGCATGCTATGTTTGCAAGTTGCTTGTCTCTGGGTTAGAGCAAGTTGATACTGCATTATTAGGTGCATATTGGAGTATGTGGAGTACAATCCAAGTTGTATCCAGTAAGATCTGGTGGCTCAGTTGGTTAGAGCACTTGGTATAGAACCAGAAGGTCCTGGATTCAATCCCCAGTCTGGTCATGTCTTTTAACAGTTACCCCATTTGATCCCTCAACCCTGGCTGATAGGCTAGACATTGCAGACCTCGGTCAGAGCTTTGTAAACATTCCTAATCCATCTGACCATACATTCCCCCTTCACTCCACTTACTGGACCCTGCAAACAACCATGACACCACCACCTGTATCCTCTTCATCCTCACAGGAACCCCCTGCAGCCCCAAAACCTGAAGGCATGTCCGATGGCATTTCATCTGCTGTCAATGCACCTCCCGCAGCTGCGCCAACTATCATGCAACTAATAGAACTACTTGGACACTTTGTTGCACAAACAGCTAACCAGCCTGTACATGAGCCTAGAATGCCAGAAATGCTTGCGAAAGGTCACTCTGCTGTGCCTAAATTTGACGATGAGCCTGCCAACCTAAAGAGTTACTGTAACAGTTGTTCCAAGCTCTAAGACCTCACATCGCACCAGGTAAACTAGACTCATCTTGAATTCTAGTGTACTTGATGCTGGATGTAAGGTAAAGGCTGAAGATTATATAATATACCAACTATTCTAAATAGGGCATAAGTGTTACGATTTTCCTCTTGACTTATATCTATACAGTCATGCGCAGCCTTTCACAGTCATGTGCAGCCTTCCACAGTCATGCGCAGCCTTTCACAGTCATGCGCAGCCTTCCACAGTCATGCGCAGCCTTCCACAGTGAATACTCAGTCAGCCAAACCTTATTCTTACTCATCCACTTGTACCACCTGACCTATGTCTCTTCCTATTGGACTATACGACTCCTGCTTACTCACTACTTATGACTCATCAATACCTATATAAACCGTAGTTACACAGCTGTATTCTTTAAGCTTGACCTAGGCTTATACACCTAGTTTCCTCTCTGACTTCGCTCTCTAACCTCAAGTCTCCGTCTTGAGACCAAGGCTCAGCTTCACCGAAACCCTTGTGATTGCTCATATCGAGGACACAATGAATACCAGTTGTGGTCCATATTGGCGTGTGGTATACAGACTCCAGTTGTGGTTCATATCGATGCATGAAGATACCAATTGATTGATCGACAGAAGAGACTCGCTTAGCTCGCCTTAACAAAAGATCAAGCTTTACCAACGATTGCTGGACTCATCCAAGTCTAGCAGAACCCAAACGACACCCTGGAATGCTTTACTGGATGATACGAAGGAGACTCTACCCCCCCTTCCATTGACGACATCAACTCTCCCGGTTACCCAGAAAGAGAAGAACGAAAATACTTCCTATCTACAGAGAAGGAAATAGAAGAACTTGCCAAACAACTAAAGAATATTGGACCGATCTCTACTTCTCCCAAACGACCCATTGCCCTCCGCATTCCCACACCACCTATCCCCGCAATGATGACCCCCACCAAAAACCCGAAAGAGATCAAGATGAACACCCCGACTCCCTTCAGTGAAGAATGAAAGAAACTCAACAACTTCCTGTTGGAAGTAGAAATGTACCAGATGATGAACGACAGGATCTACAACACAGACCGAAAGAAGATCATATTTGCACTCTCCTTTATGAAGGATGGAGTGGCAGAAATGTGGAAACAGTCATGGTGGAAACAACATACTGCAGAAAATGCCACATTTGGAACCTGGGAAGAGTTTAAGGATACTCTCAAAAAATCCTTTACCCTCGCCAATAAAGAAGGCGATCCAATCACCAAGATGCAGACAGCATCAATGACAGGAAAGACCGCCGATGAATTCATCGAAGAATTCAAGAACTGGCAACTCCAGAGTGGAGTAAATGAAGACAGACCCCTGATCAAGTGGTTCTTAACTGCTCTCCCAACATCTCTATGAGACAAGATCCTTCAGAAGGAAAACCCACTGACCACCCTTGAAGGCTGGTATACCACCACCTTGAACCTTGACAACCAATGGAGAAAGTTTAAAGCTATCTCCGCTCATCTCAGAGGAGATACAGACATGAAGAAGAAGGGACTCAGACTCCCATGAAATGAATCGCGGTACACTCCACCTGCCTACCATGATCCGAACACAATGGAAGACGTCCAGACCACATACAGAATGTCTCTCGAAGAAAAAGACAGACACATGAAACAGGAGCTCTGCTTCAGATGCCACCAAGCCGGACACGTATCCTGAGAATATGCCCAGACCAGACCCACAGGGTCTAGACCAATTCGAAACACGAACACACCCCCAGTCACCTCCTCCTCCTCTACCATTCCAAACAATCCTCCTTCCGCTTATACCAAAGCCACAGACGCCTATGCCAGAATCAAGGCGATATATAAAGAACTCTCCAATGACAAGAAAAACAAACTTGCCAATGACCTCAAAAGCACAGGTTTTTAAAGAAGCAGCCTACCTCGCATTCCAAACAATCCTCCTTCTGCTTATACCAAAGCTACAGACGCCTATGCCAGAATCAAGGCAATATATAAAGAACTCTCCGATGACAAGAAAAACAAACTTGCCAATGACCTCGAAAGCACAGGTTTTTAAAGAAGCAGCCTACCTTGACGTTAGCACCCGCCCGTGATTCCATCTTCATTTTACCTATACTACTAGCGAATGAGAATAAAAGATCATTTATTGTTCCATTTGAAGTGCAAGGAGATGGAAGAAACGCCAACATATGATTCAACACAAATGCCCTGATTGATTCAGGAGCAGATGGAACCTTTATCAATAAGAAATTCATTCTGGAACGAAAGATAGCTCTTGCACCCCTAGATAAAAACATCATGCCACTAAATGTTGATGGAACCAAGAACAATCAGGAGTCATCAGACACTGTACTTGGTTAAACCTGAAAATCGGAAAACGAAACATCCCCACCAGATTCCTCATCACTGACCTCGGAAAAGAAGAAATAATCCTGGGACTACCATGATTGAAAGAACACAACCCCCAAATCAATTGGCTAGAAGGAACCATGAACATCGAAACAATCCGACCAGTAACCACATTCGGAAAAGTCATGAGGAGAACCATAGAACTATCGCGAATGTTCACTCCTTCTCCAAAACCAACCCTAGAAGAAACCTTCAACAACTATGACCACCTCCCCGCAAACCCCCATCTTTCTGACAATGACAAAATCCTCCGAAGTATACACGAGAATGATGATGAAAAAGAAACCAACTTATGACATGTCAGAAGCTACCTTGAAAAGGATGACATTCTTGAAGAAGAAGAACAAAAAAGAGTTTGGGTTAGAGCCAAAATGTCCATATCACAAGGACTGGCCCATGACACAGAGACAAAGAAGACAAAGACTGAATTACCCAAGGAATATGAAGAATACAAAACAGTCTTTGAAAAGAAAGCCTCTGAGCGCTTTCCTGTAAAGAAACCCGGGGACCATGCCATTGACCTGAAACCAGACTTTGTTCCAAAGGACTGCAAGATCTATCCTATGTCACCTGGAGAACAAGAGAAACTTGACGAGTTTATCAATGAAAACCTCTGCAAAAAGTACATAAGACCGTCCAAATCCCCACAAGCATCGCTCTTTTTCTTCGTTTCCAAGAAGGACTCTGGGAAACTTAGACCATGCCAGGATTACCGAAGACTGAACGATTGGACGATTAAAAATGCATACCCACTCCCATATGTTGGCGACCTCCTTGACAAGCTCAAAGGTGCCAAGTATTACACAAAGTTTGACCTTAGATGGGGATACAATAATGTCAGGATCAAAGATGGAGATGAATGGAAAGCAGCCTTCAAAACGAATAAAGGACTTTTCGAACCCACAGTCATGTTCTTTGGTCTTTGCATCTTGCCATCTACCTTCCAAAACATGATAAATGACATCTTCAAGGACAAAATCAATGAAGGATAGCTCTTAATCTACATGGATGACATCCTCATCTTTACCGATGACCACCCTAAAATGGAAGAATACATGAAAAGGGTCTTACAAAAACTTCATGACAATGACCTATTCCTGAACCTCAACAAATGTGTCTTTGATGTCACCAAAGTGGAATACTTAGGTCTGATCATCAAAGAAAACGAAATTGCCATGGAACCCACAAAGTTAGCCGGAATCGCAGATTGGCCTGCCCCCACTACTGTCAAACAAGTCCGATCATTCCTTGGATTTGCAAACTTCTACAGGAGATTCATTGGAAAGTTTGCCGACATTTCCCTACCCTTGACTGCCCTAACAAAGAAGGATCTGACTTGGAACTGGACCACAGAATGCCAAGACATGTTTGACATGCTGAAAAGGAAATTCCAAGAAGCCCCCATACTCCTTATGCTGGATAACAAGAAACCATTTATCCTAGAAACCAATGCCTCGAAATGGGCATCAGGAGGAGTTTTATGACAACAGGACATTAATGGAGACTGGCATCCCTGTGGATTCATCTCACACACGTTCAACCTCGCTGAAAGAAACTACGAGATATATGACTGAGAACTGCTAAGCATCATATGAGGCTTAGAAACATGGCGTCACTACCTCCATGGAACACCCTCCCCCACAGTCATCCTGTCAGACCACAAAAATCTCATATATTTCCAGACTGCCAGAAATTGAACTGATGACAAGCCCGATGGAGTCTTTACTTGTCAGAATTTGACTTAAAACTCCTGCACACCCCCGGCTCTAAAATGATTCAATCCGATGCCCTCTCCCACCATCCCGATCACATTGTAGATGACAATGACAACAATGACATCATCCTCCTCCCCGACTCTCTTTTCGTCAGAATCATCGACACCAACCTTCATTACTCTATATTCAAAGCTACTGTGAAAGACACCCTTTTCGCATCCGCATTAGAAGTACTGAAGACGAATGGACCGTTTCCTATCACTTCGAAACTAGAAGACTGGTGTCTTGAAGATGGCCTACTCTTTTTTAAAGACAGATGCTTTATATCCACTGATGAAGACCTCAGATGAAACATCACTGCTTGCTACTATGACTCCCTTCCCGGAGGACACCCCGGACACCTGAAAACACTTGAACTGATCCATCGAAACTACTGGTGGCCAGGAATGACCGTATTCATCAAGAAAGGAGAGGGGTGATATTACAATTTTCCTCTTGACTCATATCTATACAGTCATGCACAGCCTTCCACAGTGGATACTCAGTCAGCCAAACCCCATTCTTACTCATCCACTTGTACCACCTGACCTATTTCTCTTCCTATTGGACTATACGACTCCTGCTTACTCACTACTTATGACTCATCGATACCTATATAGACCATAGTTACACAGCTATATTCTTTAAGCTTGACCTAGACTTATACACCTAGTTTCCTCTCTGACTTCACTCTCTAATTTCAAGTCTCTGTCTTGAGACCAAGGCTCAGCTTCACCGAAACCCTTGTGATTGCTCATATCGAGGACACAATGAATACCAGTTGTGGTCCATATTGGCACGTGGTATACAGACTCCAGTTGTGGTTCATATCGATGCATGGAGATACCGATTGATTGATCAACAGAAGAGACTCGCTCAGCTCGCCTTAACAATAAGCCCAATGCCTATAACCCTGTTACACATCATCTACGCCAGCCTGGGACCCCTCACCATCTACCCTCCTGGGCGCTGGTGCTCTATCATCCATCCCCTTGACTGGTGTTTCCTCATCATCAGTCCAATGCAATTCTTCAAACAGATCCAGCTCTCCCACTCCTCATCCTGCCCACACTCCCATCTCCACTTTGCTGAGCACATTCTCCATGATCCACAACTTGAGAATATCAAGGTCTTGGCAAAGGTGACCAGTGCAGGACACAAGAATAAGGCCATGATGGTGTGAGGCACAGTTCTTGGTGGCTACCAGAAGATCGTACATTCCTCAAACAAATTGTTGAAGGATCTTGTTGGAGCAGAGGTGATGCTGGAGCATCCCAATTCTACACACACCAATTCACTTCTCATTGTCATTAACAGAGAGCACCTAGGAACTTTTGTATGTTGAGTGACTAATGAAGGACCTGGTGCAGAGGGCCTTGCTGTTTGTTGAGTTATCACCCAAAAACAGGGTTCCATGGGCACTGTGACAGACACGACATTGAAGCTTCTGGAGAAGAACCTTGCTATTGTCAAGGAGACAGATGAAAAGAGGAAGTTAAATAAGGGAATCTTGGCTGCAGAGCACAAGGGGGCATGGGTTCATTGTTGATACAGGTTTTCTTTATGTTCTGTAAGTTTTCTACTTTCATCTACACATTTTGCATTTTTAACAACAATCCAGTGTTTGCAGTTTATCTCATCGTTGCACACATCCACCACCCATCCTAGCCCTTGATATGGGCCATGGCTGACCTGGACAAAATCACCAATGCTGTAGCATTTCTGCACCTTCTTCCAGGCAACACTAACAAGACCTTCTCCACCAGTGAGTTCGACCTCAATATGTTGGAGCTTGACCATTTGGACTATGCCCTGCTTTCCATCATGGTCATGCAAGTCTGCAATAATAGTGACCTTCTCATGCATATAAAATTCCCACTTGAGAGGGGTAGGAAAGTCAGCTGCCAGGATTTTTGGATGCTTGGACAGAGACAGAAGGGAAGAGAAAAAGAATGGTGTTAAGGGAAGGCTGAACAAGTCTCTTCTGTCAATCAGTCAATCAATATCTCCACGTGTCAATATGAACTGCAACTGGAGTTTATATACTATACACTGATATGGACTGCAACTGGTATTCATCTTGTCCTCAATATGAGCAATCAAGATGGGTTTGGTGAAGCTGTGTCTTGATCTCAAGATGGAGATCTGAGGTTTGAAAGCAAAGTCAGAGAGGAAACTAGATGCAATTGCCTAGGTCAAGCTTAAGAAATACAACTGTGTAACTATGGTTTATATACATATATCTAGAGAAAGGATAATTATTAGACTATTGCTAGCAATATATATGTACTGCGAGCAAGGAGGAACAGTAGGAAATCTAACAATGGAATGTGAAGCCTAACGAAACACTGACATTGATATATCAACTAGTCTGCTTGTTCTTTAGCATATGTCTAGATTCATAAAGTGACTCTTGTGTGCTGGTACATATACTGTTTATGTCCCTATTTCTGTATTAACTGAACTCCACCAAGGACCTCTTCAACTCACCTGACCTCAGTGTCATTTTATTCGCTGAATGCATTGCACAGGAGGTGATAAGTCTACCATCATTGTTATAGAATGGCACTAGCTTCTGATATAATCAGAACCTAAAGAGGGAGTAACACAAATCTGAAGAGGGGATAACACATATCTAAAAAGAGAGTGGCATCAAAACCCCTTTCCAATATTCTCATCTTTTCATTGTTTGGTCTTGTGGACATTATTATAAGGTTTGACAGGTGCTTGGCATTACTCCATACTGCTGACTCAATGCCAAGCCATTACTTCATACTGCTT
>Ga0307516_10005398_pt1 | contig 15332 bp, 22 predicted proteins | sample 19_EM_MG_FD_203310 | JGI IMG/M metagenome (GOLD analysis project Ga0307516, IMG submission 203310) | Populus trichocarpa ectomycorrhiza microbial communities from riparian zone in the Pacific Northwest, United States - 19_EM | ecosystem: Host-associated > Plants > Roots > Unclassified | place...
ATCAAAAAGCGGACTGAAACCTCGGTGTCTTATGTAGGATCAGACCGGAGTCGGAACAAGCTATATCGCAAACTTGGATCGGGATTCGGGACGCCTCCCAGCTTCTGCTCTCGCGGTCGTTTCATCAGGACGCATATTGGATAAAACCTCATCACGCAAAGGCCCGCCGGATGGTTTGTCTTCGAGTGCGAGACCCAGACACTCAGTATCTATCAAATCAGTCACGGTTTCGGATATCCTTCGGCGGGGCGGGTCTCCGTCCCCGATCCCGGATCGTTTTAGGGGTGTATCTCGCGGACCCACAGAATGACGGTGAACTTAACCGGTATATCAATCAACTGAGGGGAGCACTCCTCTATAATATAATTACGGCGCTCATAAAAGATAAAAATTGCAGGGAAGATAAACCAGCATTCAAACACACCTACATTCAGTCCGGAATTCAATCTCCTCCACCCATGCGGACAGTCCATTGATAAGGTCATTCGGAACGGGCCCTGAGCAGAAGAACAGTCGCTTAAGCGGAACACCGCCCCTTGCCCGCAATTCAACCATGTCTAAGACCTCCTGGGCATGAGGGCCTTGTTCCCACTTCGGGTAACATAGTTCGAGTACCTCGAGAGTAGGGCAGGGGAGCGCGGTGAATGGGCCGGGATGACATGGGTAGGAAAGAGGTGGAAGGAGGGGCGCCTGTGGTCGCAGAATCTTCAAGAATTGTGATGCGTGAGTGTTTTTGAGAGAAAGGGTCGTCAAATTCGGCATGCTCGCCAACAACGTGGTGGAAGGGACCTGAGATTGCGACATCATGGGGGAAGTCTTCTCGTCAGGGTCCAATTCCTCCACGGTGAACTTCAGAACCCCTCGGAGGGGTAGTTCGCGGATAGACGCGGCTGCTCCCAGTAGGGTACGGTAGTCCTCTTGATCGCGGGATAGATTTGTAACATCCATGCCTTCTTTACCCTCAACCCACGTGCCGTATACTCCAAGGTCCTGGATGTGGGAGACACTTAACGATGCCCCGTTCGTCTTTACCAGGGATATCGAACAGTCCGTCGTCTTTTCTCCAAGTTCCATACGAAGGGTGACCTCTGAGACCTCTGGGGCGAGGGAGAAGTCCGCCCACATCTCCAGGAAGACGCCCTGCGGTTGGCGGGGAACGTCGGATTCTGATTCCGTACGCAGAGATACGGAGCAGCCCGGGGGATATGAGATGCGAGAAAGCAGTACGCGTGGTGAAGAAGTAGACAGCCACTCGAGGCGGAATGTGCGTAGTGAATTCAGACTGACCCGGTGGATGCTGGGAGGGGGTGAATCATCAATTGGCACGCCGTACGTGGGTCCCACAGCGATGTGAACATCCTCCAGAAGTGGGGAGCTACTGAGGAATTCCACCAGTTCTGCGACCAGGGGAGTGCGTGTCTCGATAAAAGAGAGTTGTGCGTGTGTGAGGGAGGGATGAGAGAAGTGGAGGAGGGTTCCGGGGATCCAACTTGCGTCCAAGAGAACAAGCGAGTGTAGGCTCGAGGCGCCACTGAGTAGTGGTCGAGAAAACGTTGGGTTAGATTCCTCTCGTTTGACGGAAATCTCGACCTGTTTGAGACGTGGGAGGGGAAGAGAGAAAGTGTCTGAGATCTCAGATATCTGTGACCAGGGGATGCTTGGTATCTTCACCGACCGGATCTGGACGGAATGGGGGGCAACGAGTTGGAGGAAGGGAAGGTTCTTGTCTCGGTTCGTACTAAATGTGACATCAATCTCTGTACCCCCACAGCGAGCCAGGTAAGCGGCAAGTGCGTCGTGATGCATTTCTTCGTTATTAAATGTGGTCCAAAGCGAAGGAGAAGCGACGAACGCATTCCGCCAACGTTTGCACACGTGTGTGGCAGAAATGAGCTCTCTAGAAGCGGAGAGGTAGGCGGGGATCAACGCGAGAACTTCGGGGGGTAGACGATCAATTTCGGCGGAGGTGGCCATCGACGTGTTTATCGTTGGGGAGGCACGGCGCAGGATGTCCGATTCCGTAACATTGGGCTATGGTGAACGTAGCATCACTACAAGGAAAAGAATGCCAGCGTGGGCCACATACCCCGTCTAAATCCGCACACAACCCTCCAAGCGCCATTTGCTCTGCAAGCTCGACACCGAGAGGATGAGTCGGTTGTTGAGTGGTCGGCCTAAGGCCAGGGTACTTCTTGTACTGGGAATTCATGAGGGAGATAGGGGAATAGCGAGAGGGGGGGCCAACAGAATCGGTTTGGGCCTTTTATGTGATAATTGAAACGCCCGCGGGACCCATACTTTGTAGATCAGTGGCGGTGTCCTCTGCCTGTATCGTATGTGCGATGCTGAGCCGAGTGTCTGGATGCTTGATGGAAGATCCCTAAACGAAGATGCCATGCGGAACGGCTACTTGCTGCGGGGCGGGAATCACGCCTACCCAGGTCGTTCGGTTATACGCCGCCGGTACCCATATGGGCCCTCGTTACATGTGTGCGCGGTCCCAATAAAAGGCGTGACCTTCTTGACCAGTTGTGAGTTCCTATCTTCTGCAGTGGTTTGTGCGACGCTGCCACCAGCCGCAGGTGTTTGTGAGCGTGCGATACTACGTGGCTGCGACGTCAACGTCGGGGGTGGGTTACGAAAGAAGGTGGCGGATCGATACAGCCTGGGGACTTGATCATCACTCGTAGTGATCACCCTTTCCTTCAACGACGCTCTCACGACTCGGCAGCGATTCTCACCGACATCCGCTGAAGATTCACCGGCTTTCAACACCCAACGCCCAACCTCAACACTACCATCGTCACGGCAATCCCTAATGCGTGTTATTTATTTTGGCGCACCAACGCACGGTCTCGCTGTACCACAGCGGGTGCCATCGCCAACAACCCCAAACTTGTGTCGCCGAAGCTATATCCGCCGATTGATGATTCCCGGCCCCCCTCAAACTATGGCTCGGTGATTGGTATCTTTGCTCCTGTCTCGGAGGCGGACCGACGTGTCGCCTTGGCGTCTTCGTCAAACAATGATTCCCACACGGCCCGGTTTCGTTTACCATCCGCCGTCGTTTAAACAAAGTGCAGGCACAGGGGTGACCAACGCACCGTCTGGGTCCGCACCGGGAGGTGGTGATTCCAGATCCATTTGTTGGCGCTTCCGATAACAGAACTTCAAGCTGGACTCCTTGTATCGTTGCTGGAGTCGCTCCACGTCCTCGTTTTTTTTTCCGACCTTCACCCCTGGCCAGGTGACTGGAAAAGTGAGAGAATGGGGTTTCATAACGTCCTCGTGGGTGTTTGTGAGTGGCTCGAACGCCCTCGGCTCATTTTATGATCTGTTGCTGATATTCGCGTTTCGTTACAGCTGTACTGCGGAACCACCGGCCGTTCCCCGTCCTGGGGATCAGTGGGGAAGCGCACAATCGGCCGCTTACGCTTACGCATCGACTAGCTTTCAAGTGGTGATACTGATAGGCGTGGCGTTGTCGTTCTGGCCAAGAAAATCGGTAATGATTTGGAGTGATTGAGAGCTACAGTTATTGCATTCGGGGCACATGCGCAATCGGATGGACAACCTGTAAGCTTTATATTCTCCGGAACCGCCGGAGTTTACCGGTCTCGACCTCAGAACGGTCATCTCCTTTGCTCTTGAACACTCTCAAACCTTCTCTCCTGTACGAGGGAGAACCAAGACTCACTCTCTTCGTCGCTTCCAAACAGACCCCAGTAATAAGGCGGAAACTGATTTACTTTCCACGTTTCTGATTCCGCGCGCTCCAGACACAGTCCAACATTGCAACTCAGACAGAGCCTGTGGGAGAACCTTGGCCATGACCTACGAAATTCTGCCTCGAAGTCACAACTCGCACCGTGGTCAACGCCGTCTTCTACGGAGGTCAACATCCTTGGTGCTTTGTTTATCAACGTATTGTGGCGTTTTGCTAGAACTGGTACACACAAAGTGGGATGGGTCACCGTTGACCGAAGGGCTATATCTCCCACTTTGTCATTGCACTTATAAAACTCATTGCAAATGCTCGATTCTCCGCGTCACGAACCCCGGTGATCAGCTGCTGGCGGGATTGTAGTAAGCAACTCATCCACTTCTCGTTTCTAACACTCGCATGGCTTGTGAGCCAGCCGTGTTATCCGTACCGAGCGTGTCCCACACAACCCCCAATCCGCGGCCACATGGTTCTGTATTGATACCCCCTGAAACTATGGGAGTCGCGGTTGATGCCCCTGGACCAACGATGCGTAAAGGAGGCCCACTACCAGCTCTCTTCACCTGCACCGCAACAGGAGCTTCCGTGACTCCAAAACGATCCATTATGTCCGTCAGGGACAATGCACCCCGTACTACGTGAATCTCGCCATCACCAGCTGATTCGGCGCGGCTTCCACTCACGAATGGGGTATCGCCAACGAGTTCGCAGGAGTACCCACTGGAGGGGGTCTTCAGGTTGCGTGGGTTCGGTCGGCCGGGGGTGATGTAGCGGCCATCGTTGCACAATATGTGACCGTAAACCCCGACCCCAACTACGACAAATGGCGCTCCCTGTCCAGGCGGAATGCCCTTTGGTATCCCGCGAGGCCGAGCGCAATGGCATCTCCGACATCACCGGGCCACTACACCCACGATGATATACGGGGGGAATGTTACGGAATAACCGTCGGGGCAACCGCGGTTACTGCGGCGTCCGCGTCTCGTTCTCGAACCATGGTTCAGCGATTAAAACCTCCGCCCAGGCGCGCACGCTCTCGGAGGGTATCGGAGTCATACCGAGATCTTTAAGAATCCGGGTTTCCTCTCAACTTAGTGAGACCCGTTCAACACGCTTCAGCCGACCAATGACACGGACATAAAGGATTGACAGAGGAACAACCAGCGTCTCTGGAATGACCTCAACCCGTGCTGTTGAGTTCCAGTTCCACGCGGGAATTTCCTCAGGATGATTCCCGCACCCCGCGTTGCTGTACACACACCAAAGGAGTTGAACACTTGGGGGACTGGTTTCCCATTTGGAAGTGAAAAACGTAGCAGCAGCCTCGATCCAACAAAGGGACGCGACAAGGTCAACAAGGTTACACAAGGAATTTAGTATATGGTAATAAAAAAGGTAAACTATTCACGAAGAACGAAGCGGGATTCTTGAAGAAATTTACAGGGTGACTCTTCGTTTTAACAAACCCTGACCCCGGACTTTGTCGCGACGGGGGAGTTCGCTGAAGCCACAGGCTCCGGGGCCCGAACGGGTGCCAACTCCACAATCCTGCCTTTCTTAACTTGCCCCCCTTTCTTTCCAAAGTACCGCTCGGAATCATATGACCAGTGGAGACTACCCACAATCCAATCCGCCAAACCTTGGACATAAGCTTGAGCCTGTGCATCGATTTCCGGGCCCCACGATGGGAGGCGGGCCCGGTCCTCATTGAAGCGGTCGATGGATTTCTTACAGAGGTCTCCAACGAAGTCTACGGCTTCCTGGAGGGTCATCCCATGGTGGCACATCATGGTCGCGATCATGTTGTGTGTGTCGCCTTTGGCTTGTTCACGATCATACGAGAAGAGATCCTGGAAATCGTCGAGAATGAGAACCAGAGGAAATTGAATAAACTCGTCCAAATACTCACGTTTGACCATGTTACCACATCGTTCGCCGTTTCATCCAAACTCTGGATGATCTGATGTTCCATGACCTCGTCAGGCAAATCCAAGCCGTTCGCGTATTCAATCAAAACCCAGCATGGCCTGCAACCAGAATTATCCCTCCGCATGACAATGTAATCCTCAAGGTCGGGGACGATGCCGGCGGCTCTGTCACGGGCTTGGATCGCGACGGTTTTGAAGAAGAGGCCCATGGTGTGGATGAATCGTTTTTGAGTCCCTGGGGAACCTTCAGCTATGAGACGGGTCCAGTAACTAAACGGAGGATCGAACGGTCAGCTCCGTTGAGGCGTGGGCTAGAGATGCAAACCTTTTCGCCAATTTGCCGACGTGAGTCTTGGGATCGTACGCGTTGGGTTGGTAGTAAGCGGTCATAACCTCGTTCCCAATCACATCCGTGATCTTGTCGTCCACATCGTCCGAAATGTCGTCGAGATGGAAGAGCCAGCTCACGAAGTCACAACATACCCTCAGCTTACGGAGGGGCGCCAATGGGTAGCATACGCCAGCCAGCTCTAGGGGTACAATCAGATCAGACTATCGGGCGTAAGGAGATTGTAAGCAGGCAAACACACCTCCGGCTTTGAGCCCGTGCAAGGAGTTCAACGTTTTCTCGCTATGGGCGATGTTACTTCCGTTGATCATCCAAGCCTTGCACTCCCAGACAGCGCGAGGCAGTTCCTCGTGCACACGAAGGTCGAATGTGCAGTGGGAAACCAGGTCCGGCATTACGAACACCCGTGGATTGGACGTGGTGTCGACCAAGGGAGAAGAACCCTTAGGAGGGACGAGGGGGACGAAAGTCATTTTCGAGAGCGGGTGACTGTAGGGGGATTAAGAGCGAAGTTTGGAAGCACTGTGGCTAAGCACTGTCCAAGCAGCGATGAGGTTTATATCCTCTTTCCCAGAGGGCAGGCGGATGTACATTCTCGCAACATCCGGCAAGGTTGTAGTAGGGACCCCTAACGAACACCTCAAGTCGGAGCGGTGAGAATATCCGCGGCTGGACCCTTGGACGAGCGCACAGGCCGACCGTCCGGATTTGGCGCCTAGGAAGGAACTCGATGCCGACATCGGGAACGAGAGAAAAGTGGGTCAGCTGGCGCTGACAACGGCGCCAACCAGACCCTTGCAAACGGTACACAGGGGTGTTGGAAACGTCTGTTCCGAAATCCGAAACTTGCGGCGTGGTCCCCTGCACCAGAGGGAGCTGTAAGGTGCCGGACCATATGCCTCCCGGGTCATGCTCCCCAGGAGAGAACGTGGCAAAACCCGGGGGTTGTGTAGATGACAGAACCAGGCCAAATCGCCCAAACTAACGCAACCGGATACTTGGACAAGCGAGGCAAGCATAGGTCGTGCTCAGTGTACGCGAGTAGCGACTGAGATTCGTTTGTGTGCTCACTTGAGAGCGGAACGTTCCTTGCACGGTGAACTGACTAACTTCTGTGGTTGACCCACCATCCAGGGCACCGTGGGTGTTGGATGCAGCCGTTGGAGCCTAGAGAGCGCCACATCAGCAGAATCTCCAAGGCACTTCAATGGTCGCGTGCTCTTTGGTACTACCCCGCACCTTCATCTCAACGCCGGATTGTGATCGCGGTCGGGTACCGAACGTTGAGGCGCCAAAGCTTGAACGTTCTGAACGCGGTTACAGACTTGAAGTTCCTAAACAGGAAAGGGCGTGTGGCGGGGGTTTTGACTTCAACACTTTCGACCTCGTCTTCGACCCCAGCAAGGATTGGACCTGCTCGGATTGGCCGGGGTCAGAATGAGGCCGGCAACCTGTTGAAATCGGTTGTGGAGTAGGTTTTGGTTGTTGGTGTGATCGGTTCAACTGCCTGGTTTCACGGACGCGTGCTGCACGCTTTCCCAATGTGATCCACATATCACCACGACGCGTGCACGTAGGTTGTGAAAGATCCCTTCTTGTGCGAGCGTAGAGTACGGGCCTACTACAGTAGGAATTGTTACCATGCGTAACGTCCGTTCCCATGGAAATCCAATGCATTATGAGAATTCCACCCCAAATCGGTGGTGAAACTACGTACTTATAATGGCTATGCGTTATGTAACAGGGCTACGCATTGCAAGATTGCAATTTCCACTGAAGGCAATACCCTGCTATCTCAGTAATCACTACCAACATTCCTGATTGAATAGTTTGCACCTCACCTACTAGACGCGGCGGGGAGTGCTCAGTGGGCGGTATCCGGACAGGTTTGGGGTTCAGGAGCGAGTTGGGAGGGAGAGGTTCGAGCGCTCGGCAGCGGCTCCTGTCCCCCACCCACTTCGAGTTCCCAGGGCGGAGGTTGCTAACCGGAAGTTGGCTCAGTGACTCCCTTCGCGCTAGACTTGATTTTTTTCGGGCTTCGAGCTGTGTTTCGTTATCAAAACACTTCTCACAGTCCACTGAGTGGTGATTCACGACTTTGTTCCAGGTCGAGGTTTCTAAACCACTAGGACATATGTGATACAATTCTGCGAGTGGGACGCGACGACTTTCCCCCAAGGGCGATACGTGCCAAGTTCCAGATCCAGACTAGCGCTGGTGCTGCAAGGGTTCGCCCTCGATATGCATCACCTTGAGATCGCAAACCTCTCAACCGATAACTACAGATAGCGCTGGATCGCCGATCTTCGATCTCACGAGCGGGAGCGGCGATGGTCCTCCGGAGAGACTCGTTGAAACCAGCACCCCTGACTGCGGAACAATAATTCAATATTCGCGTCCGAGTCGGCCTGGGCCAAAGGGACATTCTGCCGTCTTGTTCGCAAATTAAGGTGTTTTGCGGTATGCCTTGAGGCCCTTCACAAAATCGGTGGTCGTGTTGGCAACCTCTTAATACAAGTGCACGGTTGGAGTCAACGGCACGGTAGTACGTTTCAATCCTAAATTCCGCTCGAGTAGTTCAGCCGTGGGGGCGAGGCCACGACTTAGTATCCTCCGGTCTAAGTGCAGCCATGTGAGCAAGTGAAGTTGGAACAGAGGTTAGCGTACCTTGCGTCACTGGCCCTGCCCATAAATATCCACACTACCGGTACCCTTTCCAACCGTCTTCTCGGCGCGGAAAACAAAACCGACGGTCAAACCACGTCCAACACGGGGTGAGAGAAGATAAAACCAACTTACCCATCAGCCGTTCAGGCATTTGGCCACTGATAGGGTCACGACGACCTAGGTTGGGTTCGGCGGGTCGGCTCGTGTCTTAGGATGTATTGTCACTCTGTCAGCAACCGAAATTTGAGGCGGGTGTAGTAGGATAAACTCGAAGGCAAAAACAGAACCAGAACTGGTGTTGGGAAATGGGAGAAAACAAGGCGCATATATCACACTTACCCTTGCCCTCCAGCACGCCCTTGCCGCTACCACGGGGATCGGAGTTGGTTTCGCCAGGGGGATTGACTGTGGATTGGCTGGACATAAATGGCGTTCGGACCAATGAGCCGGAGGGCTATGCCCAGGAACAATCCATATCAACGGAGCAGGAGACGGTTCGTTCCTGGTGGAGGGAATGCTTCTTCGGTTATTTGTTGCTGGTAAATGGTCCCATGACGCGACCATATGATCAGCGCCCGGACTCACGTGACGCCAACCACCAGCGGTGGCAGATTTTCGTGAACGTGCTATACGTGCCGCCCCTGGCCACTCTCTTCGTCTCTCTGCCATGTATGGCCTGCTGGTTGTTGTCAGTCCCACGGTCGGTCACGTCTCACGCGCCATCTCAGGAGCCGACCGGGGTGTCTCGGTCCCTCCACCCTTTGCTCTCATACTCTTGAACCTCCTCTCCTGCACAAGGAAAAATCAAGACTCACACCTTCGTTTCCAAACGGATCCCAGCCGAAGGACAAAAACTGATCCATTCCCCCACACTTTAAATGCTCCCGTCAGTCTACGCGTTCTGGACTCAGTCCAACATTGCAACGCAGATGGAGCCTGTACCAAATAATCTTGGTCGTGACTTACCAGATTCTGCTTCGAAGTTACAACTCGCACCGTGATCAACGCCGCCATCTTCAGTGGAAGGCTATCGGCTGTTGGTGTTTCGTTTATCAGCACAATTGCGGACTCTTCGTTGGAATTGGCGCACCCGAAGTGGCGCGGATCATCGAGTTGACCAATGGTGTCTACCCTATTGTTGCTGATCATGCTTACAAAGCCCACCGCGGGGACTTGATTCTGCGCGCCACGAATGGTGATGGTCGTTAGAAATTTGTCCTCTTCCTGCTTCAACATTCAGTAGGCCCCACCGCGATCACGGCTCTTGAGACAGCCCTGTCATCCGTACCATGTGTACCCCATCGGATCCTCGACCCGTGGCCACGAGGTTTCATGTTGAAATTGCCTGAAGATTGTAGGAGCCGCGGTTAATGCCCCTGGACTAACAACCCCCGCGCCACACGTCTCTCGTCGCTCACCGAATCTATCACGGCATCGAGGGTTACCCGTGGTTGAGTTGTTAGCACCCACGGGTCCACCTGACCAGGGGAGATGTGACTGTCGGACGTGACCCACGGGTGATATGCGATGGTGGGCCCTGACCCTAACCATGACAGATGGGCTCCCAGCCCAGGCGAAACGCCCAGTAGTATCCCGCGAGGTCTGGCGCGACAGAATGTCCAGTTTTATCGGTGACCGCACGTGCGACGATACTGCGCGGTGCTGGGAGTTATGTCTGGTTGCCGTTAGTCGCCGAGGGCAACCACGATTACCGACGCCTGTGTCTCGTTCTCGAACGATTGTTCAGCAATAGGGATCCGGCTCTTGCAGGTGCGTACGTTCTCAGGGGGTACCGGAGCTCATGCTGACACCATTCCAAACCTAGATTTCCCCTCAACCTGTGGCTGGCCAATGGCGCGGACACAGAAAACCAATGGAGAACTAACCGGCGTCTCTATCTGGAATGATCTCAGCCGGTATTGTGAGTTCCGGTTCCGTGTAGGAAATTTCTCACGATAATTTCCGTCTCCCTCATTGTTGCCGGAGTTGCCGCGCTTGTTGAATAGTATGAACTCAAGGGAGCTGGGCGCTCGGGCGGATTGGTTGTTCATTCGGAAACAAACTCTGATTCGGTGGGAGGACACGGCAAGGCCTACAAGGTTACACAAGAAACTCGGTACGCAATTTGAAAGGTAACAACCTACGAAGAACGAAATCGGATTGAGGGGAAATTACAGAGAGAACCTTCTTTTTAACAGACCCTGACTGCGGCCTCGGTCACGGCGGGGGGATTCGCCGAAGCCATAGGCTCTGGGACCCTAACGGGTGCCAACTCCACGATCCTCCCTTTCTTAATTTGCCCTCCCTTCCTTCCAAAGTACCGCTCGGAGTCGAACGACCAATGGAGACTACCGACGATCCAGTCCGCCAGACCTTGGACATAAGCTTGAACCTGTGCATCGATTTCTGGGCCCCACGACGGGATGCGGGCCCGGTCCTCGTTGAAGCGGTCGATGGATTTCTTACAGAGGTCTCCAACGAAGTCTACGGCTTCCTGGAGGGTCATCCCATGGTGACGCATCATGATCACGATCATGTTGTGCGTGTCACCTTTGGCCTGTTCGCGGTTATACGAGAAGATATCCTAGAAAAGGTCGGGAGTGAGGACTGGAGGATAGTGGATGATCTGGTATAAATACTTACGTTCGACCAAGTGACCAAATCGTTCGTCGCTTCGTCAAGACTCTGGATGATTCCATGTTCCATGACCTCGTCGGGCAAATCCAAGCCATTCGCGTATTCGATCAAAGCCCAGCAAGGTTTGCAGCCCGAGGTATCCCTCCGCACGGCGATGTAATCCTCAAGGTTTGGTATGACGCAGGCAGCTCTGTCACGAGCTTGGATCTCGACGGCTTTGAAGAAGAGGTCCATGGTGTGGGTGAATCGTTTCTGGCACCCCGGGGAGCCCTCGGCTATGAGGCGGGTCCAGTAACTAAACGGAGGATCGAACGGTCAGCTGTGCTGATGTATAGGTGAGAGGCGCAAACCTTTTCGTCAATTTTCCGACGTGAGTCTTGGGTTCATGCGTGTGGGGTTGGTAGTAAGTGGCCATAACCTCATTCCCGATCGCGTTCGCGTTCTTGTCGTCCATATCGTCCGAAATGTCGTCGAGATGGAAGAGCCAGTTCATGAAGTCGCAACACACCCGCAGTTTACGGAGGGGTGCCAATGGGTAGCATGCGCAAGTCAGCTCTAAGGGCACAACCAGGTCAGATCATCGAGCGTATGGGGAGGTAGATTAGCAAACAGACCTCCAGCTTTGAGACCGTGCAAGGAGTTCAACGATTTCTCGCTACGAGCAATGTTACTTCCGTTGATCATCCAAGCCTTGCACTCCCAGACAGCGCGAGGCAGTTCCTCGTGCACGCGAAGGTCGAACGTGCAGTGGGAAACCAGGTCCGGCATCACGAACAACCGTGGATGGGACGTGGCGTCGACCAAGGAAGAAATCACTGGGGGAACGGTGGGGGTGAAGGTCATCTTTCAAGAGTGGGTGATTGCAGGCGAGTTGTGAGAGAGGCTTAGAAGAGCTGAATCGCGCTGAGTACCACCCCAAAAGCGATGGGGTTTATATACTCTTTCCCAAAGGTCAGGGCGGCAGGACGCCCCTGTAACGGTTGGCAAGGTTGCGGTAAAGGTGAATAAACATTCCAAGTTGGAGCTACGAGGGTGTCCGTGGCGCGACCCTTGAGTGAGCGCACAAGCCAACCACCCGGGTTCAGTGCCAAGGACTGAACTCGATGCCGTCATCGGGAACGAGGGAAAAGTAGGTTAGTATGCCTCGATAAGGGCACAGGCCAGAATCTCGCGAATAGTCCACGGTGGCGTTGGAAGCGTTTATCCTGAAATCGAAACTTGCGGCGTGGTTCCGCGCACTAGGGATGAGCTGTCAGATGCTGGCACATACTCCTTGCTAGCGAAGAGAGAACTCGGTCGCATCCGGAGGCAGTGGAGACAGAAGATTCCAGGCCAAATGTCCGAACCATACAACCAGATACTTCGATATACAAGGGTGGCATAGGGTATGCTCAGTGTATGCGAGTAATCCACTGGGAGTCGTTTGGACATTCGTTCGAGAGTCGAATGTTTCAGATGTCCTGGGACGATGGAATGATCCTGGATACGCTAGGGATTGCTTCCGTCAATACAACGCCATGCCGAACGCATGGTAGCGTTAAGGATTAGACTAGAATGAAACACCTTCTGTGACTAACCCGTCATCCAGGGCCCCGCGGGGGCTAGGCGTGTATCGAAACCCAGAAGGCGCCATTGCTGTGGATGGACTAGTCGCAGCCCACTTCAATAAGGTTTTCATTCCAAGGGCTGAGAGATCTCATGGCGCGTGCTAGCGTGAGTAGATGGTGGATGGAGGCAGGGTCGGGTTTGGCCTTCCATTCATGTTCGAAGTGCGGCTTGCCGAGTCCGAACAAGACAATAGCGATTTGCCTTGGAATATCCGGGCTAATCTGTCTTCGCACAAGGGATAGAATCAGACGGCTGACGCAGGTGTGGAAGTTGCCCCGATAGAGTTACGCACGGATAGCCCCCACTGTGAGTAGCAAGTACCCGGATGGGGTTGGGGTTTGGGGACGAGTTGGTACGGGGATGTCCAGGCGCTCGACAGCGGCTCGGATGGTCCCGTTCCCGTTTCGAGTTCCGAGTCCGAGGTCGCCAACTACTGACGCGGGAAGAGGGCTCGATGACCCTGCTTGCGTAGAACTTGATTTTTTTTCGGGCTTCGATCCTTGTGGTCACCGACACACTTTCCGCGGTTCACCGAGTATTTTGTTCCGAACCGGGGTTTCTCGTCCTTGGGTAGATTATCTAATACATTGAACTCCGCGATTGGGACGCGAGTACTTACCTCCCTTCAAAATATCCCTTCTTCAGGGGTGATATGCGCCAAGTTCCAAATCCTGACTGACGCTAGTGCTGCCCTCGGTACATATGTGCATCAACTGAAGATCGCGAACCTTCCGGCTGGTGACTGCAAATAGCGCTGAATCTCCGATCTTAGATTTCATGGGCGGAAGCGGCCATGGTGATCGTCCCGAGTTCCGAGACCAGATACTCCGAGGAGACCCGTTGAAGCCTACATTCCCGGTTGTGGAACAGCGGTTCAATGCTCGTGTCCGAGTCGGCCGGGGTTTCCCAAAGAGGTATTTTGTCGTCTTGTTGGTGGATTAAGGAGTTTCGCGGTATGCCTTGAGACCCGCTTACAAAATTGGTCGCAAGAGCAATCTCTTAATACAAGCGTATGGTCAGTATCGGCGGCATTGTAGGTCGTCTCAATCTAAAATTCTGCTCGAGTGCAGCCGTGAGGGCGAGCCCATCATTCAGTATCCTCCAGTCTAACGGTGGCCGTATGAGCGAGTAAAGCTGAAACGTAGAGGTCGGCCACCTTGCGCTCCAGACCCATCAATACATCCCGACGTTGGCGGTCTAGTAGTCTTTCCGACAATCTCGGCAGTATCTGGGGACAAAACGGATGGTCAAACCGCATCCCACACAAAGAGAGGAGACAAGGTCAACTTATTCAAATATTCGGGCGCGGTAGGCTCCGGGCCGAACTGGTCGTTGCCGTGAATATTAGTATTACAGTCACAAGGTCTGGACCAGAGCCCGGTACCAGTGATGGTTCCATGATTTCCAGTGGTTTCGAACTTCCCATGAGGCCTGGCCCAGCCTATATTCGGTTTCATGCGATACTCTATCAGCATCAGTACCGCAGAAAGTGCTGTCATCACCGGCGCGTCCACCTGGAGTAACTAGCTTTGCCTGCCGTAACCGTGTTCTCCGCCAGGACCGGTGGGACGGCCCTAGTAATCAAAATTGGCCACCGACAGGGTCACGACGACCCGAGTTGTGCTCTGCGGGCCAGCTCGCGTCGTTGGATAGGCCATCCTACCAGCAACCAAAACGCGGGGCAGGTGGGTAGGATCATCCGGAAAGTAAAAGTAGAGTTAGGACTCGCGCGTGGAAGACCGTAAATTGGAGGCAAAGTACATACTCGCGCTTGCCCTCGCTCTCGAGCAGATCATTGGCCACGACCACAGGGGTTGGAGCCGGCAGTGCAGGAGGAATAGTCCCTGAATCTGTTAGGTGTGGGGGAAGGCGAATCGGTGAGTCTGAGGAGGCTTATGTGCCAAAATGTGACGCCAATGGAGTAGTAGGAGAGGGTTCATTCCTGTTGACGGTAGGAATATTCCCTCATTTACTTCGCCGGCGCTGGGTGCGCTTAGGAATAATGGCAAGGTCCTGGTGATGCGACCAGAGCAGCAGTGAAGATTAGTGCCTGGGAGACTGGTTGGCGGTCTGTCACAGGATGTGATGGGCTGTGCTAGCCCCTGAGCTAGTGTGGGAAGATGGGTTGATGATGTTCCAAGGGAATGGAATAAAAGGGATGCCCATTGGTCTGGGTAATCCCCATCAATCTGCTCTTCCCTTCCTCCCAACAAACCCAACAGCACTACTCCCAATGTCTTCCGTCACATTCTTTGAGTCTTCCGACTGTGAGAACACTCAACAGTTCTGGGAGGGCGCATCCTCTGGTCCGGCCACTCAGTCTCCCAGGAGGGAGTGTCATCCTTCCACTTGTACGGTTTTTGCCAGACTGGACACCCCAACCCCTACTGGCCCCACCTGCAAAGGTATCCCTCAGACT
>Ga0307516_10005399_pt1 | contig 15329 bp, 19 predicted proteins | sample 19_EM_MG_FD_203310 | JGI IMG/M metagenome (GOLD analysis project Ga0307516, IMG submission 203310) | Populus trichocarpa ectomycorrhiza microbial communities from riparian zone in the Pacific Northwest, United States - 19_EM | ecosystem: Host-associated > Plants > Roots > Unclassified | place...
TTGCACTTAGGGCTCGTCGTGTGTAGTCACAGAGTGACGCTAGCGGCTAGCGCTAGTGGCGGCGGACTTCCCTTAAGAAGCCGCCGCCCCACCTTCTAGAAATGCCATGCTTCTTACTACCCCTCATTTTTGGGTTGACAGAGACGGACCACATACGGAGGCATCAAAGGTGGAAGCGGTACGAGAGTGGCCAAGGCCAAAGTCCAGGAAAGAAGTTCTTGGATTCCTTGGACTCACGGGATTTTATTGGAAATTCATCGAATGGTATGTGCATAAGGCGTTACTGCTCTACAAGATCAGCCAGTTACGAGGCAGTCAGTTCCAAACCGCATGGAATCCGGACTGCGATGAAGTTTTCAGAATGCTGAAAGAAGCTATTGCTACAGCTCCGGCATTGGCACTCCCACAGAATCCGGGAGGAGGATGGATTTTACGAACGGACGTGTCGCAAGCGGCAATAGCCGGTGTTGTTCTACAGAGACAGAACCAAGAAGACAGCAGAAAGCCAATGGAATGGGTGATCAGATACTTTAGTCGGAAGCAAAGCAGAGCAGAAACATGATACCCAACATACGACCGCGAGCTTCTGGCCATCCAAGAGTCGATATTTCACTGGCGATATTACCTTCATGGCAAGAGCTTTGTATGCTACACGGACCACGCTGCTCTACAGCATATACTCTTGCAAAGATCCCTGTTGACGAGACAGATTACGTACCTTGAAGTTTTACACGTGTTCGACTTCACAATCAAGTATTGGTCAGGAGCGCGAAATGTCATAGCGGACGCACTCTCACGGAGACCAGATTACATCGGCGGACTCGGAAGAGAAGAATTAGAGAAAGAGAAGGACAAGGAAATGGAGGAAGAGACGGACAAGGAAAAGGAGGTTGAACTGACAGCAGCGGCAATCGACATGATGGTGACGAGTCAGCGAGAATGGTTGGTTGGAGTAAGGGAGCAGTATAAGGAGGATGAGATATTGGAGAACTGGTATGAGTACTGGAGGAAAAAGGGAAATGTAAGGCAATTGGGGAATGGGAAACACGGGTTGGAAAGAAGTTGGTGGACAAGGCGAGAAGGTATACATGGAGAGATGGGCTTTTGTGGTATCGGGATGAGCGGGACAGGGAGTTAGGAGAAGAGGAGCAGAGGGTTGAGCTGTTGTGCATTCCAAAAGGAGGAGGACTACGAACAGCGCTGTTCAGAGAAGCTCACGACAGCCTGACCACAGGACACTTCGGAGCGGACAAGACCTACAACTTCCTCCACGAACGATACTACTGGCCAAGGATGAAGGTTTCAGTGAAGCGGTACCTTCGAGGATGCAAGACATACGCAAGGGTGAAACCATCAAACAACAAAAAGTTGGGTCTATTACAACCACTGCCAGTACCCACAGAATGCTGGGAGCGTATCGCAATCGATTTTGTGGTGGGACTGCCAAAAGTTGAGGGGGACAAGGACACAGTCTGCACCATAGTGGATCACACAACAAGACGTGCATACTTCATCCCAATGAAAGAGCAAACATCCGCAGAGGATTTTGCATTGATATTCATGAGGAATTACTTTGTCTTACACGGAATGCCCTCGCACATCGTATCCGACTGAGACCCAAGATTCCTGTCCGATTTCTGGAAAGCTTTTGTCAGGAAATGCAGCACAGGATTGAAGCCTAGCACACCCTTCCACCCACAGATGGACGGCGCCACCGAAAAGATTAACGGTATATTGGGTAATTACCTAAAAGCTTTCGCAACGACACACGACGATTGGACATCCCTACTTCCCCTAGCGGAGTTTGCATACAACTCGTTTAAGCAAAAGTCGACTCAGTACAGTCCCTTCTTCGCGGATCTGGGGTATTCGCCCCAGGCTCCCACGGATTCGATGGTCACAGCGCTACAGAAAGGATCAGCATGACACCTTTCTGGAGAACAGTTTGCAGACAGAATGAAAGCCATTCTCAATGCCTCCAGATTACGACTACAAATCGCACAGGACAGCCAGACCAAATGGGCCAACAAGAAGAGAAGGGAGGTGAAGGTGGCCGTAGGCCACAAGGTGTGGCTCAGTACAGAACACCTACCACTGTCATATGTGAACGTATGTCAACAAGGATCAACAAAGTTACGATACCATTGGTCTGAACCCTGGGTGATAGTTCGTATGGTGGGAACAAACGCTGTCGAACTCGATATACCTGATTCGATGGGTATCGAAGCAGTACAGAACGTCAGCGTTCTGAAGGAATACGATCCTGACGACCGGATACAGGCATCTCCCCCACCACTCAGACAAGTTAAAGGAACCACTGAAGCAGTAATGGAAGTGGAGCAGATTGTCGATCATGCCGAGTCAGGTACGAACCGAAGCAGACACCAGTATCGTATACGGTTTATGGGACTACCCGAAGATGAAGACGAATGGATGCCTTCGGAACGACTGAATCATGCAAAAGACGTTGTCGAAGCATACCACCAAGCTCAAGGATTACCGGCACCAAGTTGGCCAACACCACGAACAACATGATTGTCGGCGCCGAGTCCAGTGGACACAACCGCACCACCGAACAACCTCACTGCACCTATTTGGAGATCAGGCCGACGTACCTGACCAACCGAGAAGGCGCGACTACAGAAGAGAGAGTTAGAGTAAGAAGAGAGGGTGATGTAGGAGTCTATGTAAGATACTATGTAAATAGCTAGAGGCACGTGTAAGAGTAAGGCTGGGCAACAACCAATAGGGTTAAGTGCCGACGTGTAGTATTAGAGGTGAGAGCTCGCGGCGAATAGAGACTAAGACTCTTGTATGTCACGATCCTACCCCTACTGTACGTGAGTCCTACAGAGGTGGCTTAGAGAATGGAGGAGGAGTAAGAGAGTGCGCTCAGCGATCTCGAGGGCGGAGTGGGCGGGAAGGAAGAGGATGGAAGGGGCAGACTGGACTTCAAGCTCACCACAGCAGTGGCAGGACGGAAGCAGCAAAGCACCCAGGGGTTTTTCCGACGTGGCAGCGGTAACCATAGCATGCACAGCGGCGACTGTGACGACGACGAAGTCTTCGCGACACACGGAAACCTCGTTCCTATGCACTCCAGGCGAGGAAACACATCGCAGCGCTAGGAAGGGCCAGGCCGTGCATCTCCACCGAGAGCAGAGAGTGCCCAGCCCACAAAGACATCGAGGGCAACGAGAAGGCGGATGAGTCGGCGAAATTCGCGGTGGAGGAGCCGGACTCCCACGGGGTGGAATGGCTGTTCTACTCGGACAGGGTGGAGGTCCGGCCAATACCGCTCGCACGATCCCTCACAAACCTCAAGCGGGAGATTTCGGAGGGGGGGTGGGTGGAAGAGCGACCATGGGCTGGAGGCTGGACCTCCAAGAAGAAATATAAAATGCCGGAAAGCCTCAAGCTAGATGGCACTGTTGCTGGGAGCACCAAGAGGCTCGCCTCAAGGTACTAACAGATGAAGACGGGGCACTGCCGGATCGGACAGTACCTGCACTGGACGAAGGTGCGCCCCACACCGCCCACTGCTGGTGGCGCCAGTGCCCCACGCAAACGAGAGACCACCTCTTAAAGGTGTGTCCGGAATGGAGGGCCCAGAGGAATATCCTGTGGGCCGAGGTGCAGGAGGAGACCGGCAGGTGGAAGAGCCGTTGGAAAATCCGGGATCTGCTTGCCGATGGGCGGTGCAGTCGGGCAGTTCTAGGTTTCCTTTCTTCTATCGATGTGGGAAGGCTAGTGCCGGTCGAAGAAGAAGTGAGGAGCGAAGTGTCGGAATGGGAGCTTCGGGAGAGGAGGGAGCCGGAGGAAGAAAGAAGGGAGGAGGCAGAGGCGCTGGGTGCTGATGACGTGCTGGGCGCCGGGGGGGAACCACGCTGTTCCTTCCCACCCCCTCGTTCATGGCATCGGCAGGCGAGGAGTAGGGAACGAGCCACGTTTTCTTTTGTTGGAATATATGGATCGATAAAAGGTGAAGATTGTGAACTGATTGTATTACAGCATTATACGGGCGCAAGATCTCTCTATATACAGGAAGGCCATCGGGACAAAGGACGGAAGACGACCCCCCCGAGCCGGTGTTCGGGGACTCAGTCATGTCCGGACGCCACCTCCGGTCCGTCATCTCCGGACGCCCATTATTCTGACATCTTTTTTTTTTTTTGTTCTTTCCTTTGTGATCTTCCTTGGTGCGTATCTACTCTGTCTCGGGACAGAGCAAGGCGGAAGGCAAAGGGAAGCTTGCAACGACCCGCCTCGCGCGGACTGCGGGCGGAAAACCTGGGTAAAATGTACGCCGCCATAGTAGAGAAAGGCTGTATGCGAGTAGGGATAAACAAAAAACGGAAACCTGGTTATGAGAGGAGCGCGCACGCTCCCTCTCGGGGGTGGCATGCAGCTCGCAGCAAGTGGGAGCGGCGCAGACCCTCGGTTCTGCCGAGACTTTGGAGGAAGGGGCGCGAATGGTGGGACGCAAGGAGGCGGAAGGAATGGGTGTGGCTGAAGACTGATATAATTATCTCCATGCTGTCGGCATGCCGTCGATTTTACATTTCGACGACACATGTACACGGAAGTTTTGGCAAATGTAGTCATGCTGCAGCAATGAGGACAAGTCCGGCTATCGTACGGTGGCTGTGTGGGCACCGTTCGGGGACTGAATGGGGTTCATCGTGGCACCCCGCACGCCACTGAATTAAGTCTGATTGCATGCTACTGCTATGTAGGCTCACTTTCAATCCCAATCCCTGAATTTCCACTCAGAATCCATACCCTCCACGATATTGCCCCTCTATACCTCGTCTGTATCTTGTCCGCGTATCGTTCCCTGTCCTATGTAGTTGTATTTGCTCCATCCTCGTCGTGTCCACGCCCGGCCCCTTGACTGTGCGCCACTCTCCTACTTGCGCGACTCGCCGGCGTACTCGCTCATCCGCTCGTCTGTTCGCCCTTGCCGCCCGTTCATGTGCTGCTACCTGAAGCCTCGCTGGACCCACCCAGTTTCACCTATGTTACTAACATAAAACATTGGCTGCTGTCGATTTTGTAACTTACTTTGCAGCTGCACGTAAAACAAGGGACTGTGGGTTGTCGGAGAGAGTTAAATACTTATATAAGAAGGTTAGCAATGATCTCGTAGTATTCAAGGTTGGTGGTACTTACATTCACGATCCTGAATAATCCAACTTTCTGTAACGAGACTCGCCGGGCCGGTCTCCAGGTAGTGGACTGGGGAGAGGGGCGTGGAGACAGCGGTAAGAGGACAGTATGCAAGGCGGGAGGAAATACGGCGGCGAGCGGAGAGATAGCAGCGAGCGGACAGCGCGCGAGACGGGGAAACCGACAATGCCGAGCAGCTAGCGCGCACGGCGAGAGACAAGAGGTCATGGAGAGGAGAGGTGGTTTTGGCGAGTGCAGACTGCCTTCTGTAGCTAGAATACCTCTCTGTTTGACTCTGTACTCCTTTCAAGGCGGTATTCTTGTAAAGTGTGTAGCGTGTTGCCACTGCGCCTTTTAAAACCAACTAGTAATCACACTGCTATCATACTTTTTGAATGGGTATTCGGGGCAACAACCCCTCACTCTATTGCTGGTAGCCGGAAATCTGCGGTGGAAACACTGTGTTCATTACTCTCTATAGTGCTACGGTAGTTAACCCCGTTTTTGCTCCAGTATATACATACATATTTTTCCATATACTTCATAAATAAAGAATACAGATGAGAGCTGGGCAACTGCATTGAGGGGACAAGGCAGTTGGCATGTATTGCCGCGTTCGAAATTAGCGCGTGGCGTCAAAGATGTGCCGCAATGAGCCGAGTGGCCACGTATCCAATAGCTGGCCCCACCTTAGCAATAGTTAGTTCGCGAGCGTCCTTCCCTGAAGGTGTGCATACGTACGAGCTCTGGAGGTTTTCGACCTCCATGTGAACGATGAGATTCAAAACATCAATCGACATAAGTTCGTGTCGAGATGCAGTTCTGAGAAAATGGCCGCCATGATTCCATTCATTATAGATTCGGGTGATCTCGTCACGATGGATTGGTAGCAGGCCGTAATCCTCCATACATAAGACGTGAAGGACAAACTCTCGCGTTTCTGCAGGCGATGCGGACGCAGCAGGAAGTGCGTCAGGGCCCGCAAAACGAACTGAGACATCCTAGACCAATGGATTAGAAGCGACTTAGGGGTGTATCATGCAGGGATGTTACAGGTACGAGTGGCAGCCGCGAGGAGTGCTCATTATTGCCCTGAAAAAGAAGAGTCAAAATTTGGTTCCTCAAGCAACAGCTGAACAGAGGGATGAGTATACCGACTGGCCGGCAGGAAAGACTTGTTGTCGACGTTCCGGCATGGTGCTCATAGCAGTGTCTCTTTCGCTCGGAAGTTTCTGCGCAATATCAGTTTGGGACTTGGTAGGTCAAGCAAGAATGGCGAAGGTGAATCAACATACCGACTGCCTGGCAGGCAAGCCTTCTGGTGAACGTTCGGGCCTAACATTCATGGCAGAGTCGGTTGCGCTATGCGATTCCTGTACAATATCAGTTAGGACATAGCAGCGAAAGAAGCTGCGAAAGAAGGATCAACGTACCGATAGTCCGGACGAATAGGTGTCCGCTGGGAGTTCCGACATCGAGTTCATGATGAGATCGGGGATACTGACATCAGATAAGTTATAATTGTATTGAAGATGTACTAGTTCAAACCTGCGTATCGAGTAGGGTGGTGCGAACGAGTTAGGTGGAGGGCGAAATGTATTTGCAGTCTTCAGGTTCTTTACTCACGTTGAGTATGACGGCGAGGCGATCAGAGAACAGTCCTTTCCGTTGGGTGTGCTGAGCAGGAATAGAGGTTGGGCAGTGCGTGGGAAAAAGAAGCAGAAAAGCGAAGATTGAACGCTATTTAAACTCGCTGTTACTTTGCGTTATACCAGACTAGCTCTTGCGGAATCGGCCGCCCTACCTAACTCCCACTGTCGGACAATTTCGCCGACGCTCCACTGCGTCCGGTAAACTTTGGCCGTCCCTGCGCCACATCAACTCAACTTACTAGTGAAGCGGGGGGCAAAAAAAAAAGTTGTTTTCCCGCGAAACGCGTATGAAAGTGCTCAAAAATAAGAATTTTTCAGCTCCTGATACCTGTCCAGCGGGAAAACTATTATTTTTTAACACCGCCAACACTTTTGTAGGTAGCGAACCCCAACTAGCAGCGTGAAACAACAGGTAAGCCACACATCTTCACTCGACAAATGGACCAGCGAGAGGTATTTCCAAGAGTTTGCCAGCTAAAGAGAAGCGCAGAAATAATGATCGGAATACCGAGTAAGTGGGAGGAATGTGGTTAAGTGAGATACCTTCCCTAGTGTTAGGGCCACATGGACGACATATCATATTGTAGACTAGGATGAGATGAAAGCTATTATCCTTACTGAGTGTTGAGAGTTGTACGAGATAGAGGGCAGTTGGGACTGCAGTTAAAAATTAACATTCTGGCTATGCGAACCGATGGGGGAGGCAAGTAGTCGGCTCGGAAACCTTGAAAGGATAGTGACGAGAAGGAAAAGAGAACTTGGGTGGGAGCATCTGCAAAAAAATGGTAGTTTGAACTATAATGCTTTTTTTGCATCTGAGACACAAATTTTAAACTTCAATTCTCGATATTTTCTAAATCTAAAGGTTTTTTTATTTTTCTATATCCTTATGGGAGTGAAATACAAACTTTGCGCTACTTTTATTTTTTGTTTAATCATACCTACTCGCATTCGGCCTAGCTAGATCATGGCAGCGTACATTTTGTCCGGTTTTTCCTGTCCGCAGTCCGCGCGAGGCGGCTCGTTGCAAGTTCCCCTACTGCCCTCCGCCCGGCCGCGTCCCAGAAATGAATGCGCACCAAGGAAAGCGACAAAAGGAAAAACAAAAGACAGGCGTGAACCGTCCCCTACTCCTCGCCTGCCGATGCCATGAACGGTGGTGTTGGCAGGAATAGCGGCAGCTCCTTCCCGGCACCCAAATCCCCTCCGGCACCTAGCTCCTCCGCCTCCACCTCCCGCTCCTCTTCCCGCTCCCGGCGCTCCCGGAGCTCCCACTCACACGTTTCGCTTCCCTCGTCCCCTTCTCCCCCCGGGGGCGGCACCAGCCTTCCCATGGACGGTAACTCTCAGGACTCCGAAGCTACAGCAGGTGTGGAAAGGGTATCAATATCCCGACTGCGCGGCAGAACGACTGCCTGATCGGAGCTCCGGCCTCTCGTCCGTGGTCCGATTGCCGTTGACGGGAGATTCCTACACAACATGTTAGAGTGTGAATTGGATACCGCATACCGATCAGTAGTGAGCAAATGAGCGAGAACGAGGGAGAAAGTGTAATGCCGGTCTTCGGGTTCTTTAGATACGCTGAGCGAGACGGGGCGATACGATCGGAAGAGCGGCGTATCTCTTTTGCTGGGCAATGAGGCTCGTGTGGTGCAGGATAGGGAAGAGGAGGGGAAGGGGAAAGTGGGGGTAGCGGGAAGAGGGGAATTAGATGGAGGATAGGGAAGGGGGCAAAGTATGTAGGGAGGAAGAAGGAGAAAAATCGATGATGGGACGCCATTTCAATCCGCCGCTGAATCGCGCTAGACCAATTCCATCTCATCATCAAAAAATTGGAAAACGCACCCTGTGCTTGTGTAAGTAGCGCCTGTAATTGTCACTAGCTCCCATTAGCGCAAAGTCTTCTGGTGCCGGTGCCCCTCACAGACGAGAGACCACCTCCTCAAGGTGTGTCCGGAGTAGAAAGCGCAACAGAAGATTCTGTGAGCGGAGGTGCGGAAGGAAACTGGGAGGTGGAAGAGCAGGTGGACGGTCCGGGACCTGCTGGCCGATAAGAGGTGTGGGCAGGCGGTGCTGGACTTCCTCTCCTCTACGGATAGGAACCACGTACCGAGACAGGCCCCATCATGAGTGCCTGGCCAGAAGGTCCGCAAGATGACCTAGCTTCCCGTCTGTCGGTATGCCGATCCCCCCTTACCACTCTTTCATGCGCTACTCAGTCCCAACTGATGACGCGCAGAAGTCCCCGAGTGGAACTGTCACCGGCTTGGGCACCAGTCCAGATCGCCTGATACATGTCTTTGCTGCTTCACAGTCGGTATACTTATCCCCGATCTCTGTTGTTGCTTGAGCCTGCCAATTCTGACACGTCTTTGTAAGGTCGGGTCTCCCTGGAGGACCGGTGGGGGTCATCAAGATTGCGGCCTCGGACGGGCGCTGCCAACAGTCGGTGTGAGTTCTTTGGTCCTAGGCTCGGAATGCGGAGCGGAGCGGCGTCTGAAGGGAGGCAGCGGTGTGCCCAGCTACGGGGTCTGTTCATTTCGTTTGTCTTTTGTGGGTTGGGTGCCCTGGTGGAGTGTCTATTTCTTTTCGCGGCTTTCGGGGGCCTTTCCTTCTTTCATCTCTGTCGGCGGCCTACCTCGTGGCATTTTTCTGTTTGTTGGTCGGGTGGTTGCTGCACATTTTTCTGTTTGTGGTTCCGGGTTTTTGCTCTCTGTTTGTGGGCCAGTGTCCACCACATTGCATCTGCTATAATTGCTACTTCCTATACATTTCAAGAGGCGGTAAAATCAACCGCTTTTCCTGCTTGTCGCATGTTGCTATCGTATGAGGTCCTGAATAGTACATACCTATTTTTACCGCATTGATACATACAATATCACTACCATTTTCTCCACGATATGCTAGAAAGACTGGAAGATTTACCCCATCGTCGGCTATACAGTCAGCTTGTTCCCGTATTTGCTTGGCGTTTCTTGGGTATACATAGTCTTGTCCTGAATTCGGTAACCTCATCCGCGTTCATTCCGTCTCGCCCCGGTGTTCCTTGGCGATGTCTCGGGTCTCCTCCGACTCCCGTCGATCAGGAGATCGTTGCCACCGCGAAATTGATTTCACCCTCGCTTGTAGTGTGCCGTAATCCCCCTTCAGTGGCACCACCACCTGAAGGCTTTGGTACCCATGCCTTCACCCGGCCGGATCCTCGATTGGCACGCCTTAGGTGGGCACCACAAACACCCGTGCTAGGCGGGCAGCTGATTCACGTTATATCACTGCCGTGCAAGGCGTTCGCTAATCCATGGCGGTACTTGGATTCTATGTGCTTGTTCCCTCTAAAGCTGTTAGTGGCTGCTAGGTCATGTGAAACGCTGAAATGTGGATCTGTACAGGGAAAGACACCATAGTGGACTGCCATGATCCATGCGCAGTAGGTGATCTAGGTATTGACCTAAGTATACAATACATGCGGTTACGATAGAGATATCATTGAAACGGAAGAAGTACGGAGGGTCCGTGAGTATCCAGCTCTTGGCGCTCACTGCGACTGTACTAAAACAACGGGGATGTAGTCCGCCTCCGTCGGCCGTTCACATCACTCCTCTTGGATGCAATTCCAAACCATCATTGACGACCGCAGACGGCGAGTCGTTCGCCCAGCCGTGGACATTTCGGATCTGGCATCGTGGTCTCACGTGGACAACACCGGATGGTTCGCGCTGCTTTGTTGCGCAGTTGTGGTTGATTTGCTATCAGAAGAGAGCGCTGAAATCTTTTTCAGACAAGAGAGCACGGGTTCGAGCATCCCCGTTCTCCATAACACTAACTATTAGTTATACTAATGAGTGACTAAGTTCGGTAGCCGAGAATACAGCAACTTCGCGAGAACGAGCGTTGACGTCATCTGCATCGATACATTCACGCGTGGAGCCGTTGCGGAGCATACTTGCCGCATTTCACTGATCGACTTTCATATCGGGCTGGCGATTGGTACCTTGCGAGGACGGTTACCAGTAGGCTTGAGCAATCGTTCTTCGTGACCCCATATGCATCAAACGTTGCTGCGTGCGGTACACTGGAGAATATTGAGATCAACGACGACCACCGGCAGGGGTCTCAAAGAATTGGGTTTTCAGCTATAGGCCTACAACCAGGCGATTACGAGGGGCTTTCGGCCACCACCACCACAATAGCAGACAGAGAAATCTTACACGAACGTAAAAGCACCGAGGAGATATGTCCTAAGCTCCCCTTTGCTGTCCACGTAGACTGAGGCTCGTTGTATATAGACAGAATGAACTGACTACGACAGTGTATCTTTGTCAAATATATTCGTCTATCGATAGGTAGGAATTCCATTGCTTAATCTTTTCACCGAGACCGAAGGACCACTCTCTATATATACAGGCACATCCAACCCATTACCAATCACCGGCCTCTAGATCCTTTGGTGGCAACTTGCCACCGCCGGGTCTAGATGTCACTGGTGGCCATTGGCCACCTGCGCCACTCAATGCTTTCCGCGCATCTGCTCGCAGCGGCCTAGATGTTGCCGGGCCTAGATGTCGCCGGTGGCCATTTGCCACCTGCGCCACCTGATACCTTCCGTACGGGCATCTGCCCGCAGCGGTCCAGGCAGGCCTCGGCGGGCCTTGTTGGGCGATCGATATATCTAACACTTCCCCTCGAACAATGAGGCAATAAAGAAAGGAAGAAAGAAGGACAGAAAAACAGAAGTCCCATGACATCCCCGGATGCCTCATTAAAACTCGTAGCCATGTAAAAACCCATAGGAAAAGCATGGCCATAGGAGAAAGAGCGCATCCACCAAAGAGAGAAACTCAATTCATCGGACCAAGTGCCATCCGCTTGCCATATGTTTCCCCTGCTGCCCATCGAACCATTCCCATCCCATTCACATGTTTCCAGTGAGTCTCTCGTGGAAGACTCTTCGTCATGATATCTACCATCATCTCGGATGTTGGAAGGTAGGTGGTTCAAATAGCATTGCACTCGCAGGCATCTCGGACAAAGTGGTATCGCACCCCTATGTACTTTGTGCGCTCGTGGAACTTCGGGTTCTTTGCAAGTTGAATAGCGCCTTGGTTATCGACAAAGATTTCCTGTGGGTAGGAATCAAGGCTGAGAAGGCGAGTAAAGAGAGAACTGATCCAAATGGCCTCCTTGGCGGCATCCGATACGCCAATATATTCTGCTTCCACTGTGGAAAATGCGACAAGTGGCTGTTTGTGGGTGCGCCAGGATATGGCACCATTCCCGAGTGTAAAAACATAGCCAGAGGTCGACTTTCGGTCATCTTGATCACCAGCGAAGTCTGAATCTGTAAAGCCTATTGGCCATTCGAAAGGCTGCTCGGGTCATCGTTCGGTAGGCTGCTCAGGTTGCCGTTCAGTAGGCTGCTCAGGTTGCGATTCGGTAGGCTGCTTGGGTTGCCGTTCGGTAGGCCGCTCGGGTCGCCATTCGGTACTGTACTGAATTGCAAGGTCAGATGTGTTCCTTAGATAGCATAATGTATAGGTGGCTGCAACTAGATGTTTGGAGCTTGGTGCAGAGAGGAATTTGCTGAGCATTGACCCTGTAAAGGGTATATCCGGCCGTGTTCCTTGCATGAGCCAATTCAAACTGCCAATGATAGACTGGTACTTCTGCTTCCCATTTTCGTCAAGGGGTTTGCCAGTATCATCGAGTCGTCGAAGTCGATTGCTTGTTGGCTGAGGAATCCAGTGGCCATTACATTCGGATAGCCCAAAGGTCGCAAGAACATTGTGTATGTACCGAGATTGGTGAACATACAGAATCCAGTTCTCGCGGTCACACTCAATCTCAAGTCCAAGAAACTGGCAAATCGGTCCAAGGTCAGTCATCTTGTACTTGGTGTGAAGAAGTTTCTTGAGTTGCGATACTCGTTCGGCAGACTCAGAGAAGAGTAGTATATCATCGACGTAAAGTAGGAGGATGAGTGGTATGAGGCCAGCGGCTGAGATGTAAACGTTTGGATCGTATTCAGATCGCAATAGACCTAGAGATCTCAAGAAGTTATCAATATGCTCGTTCCAGAGTCTGGGGGCCTGCTTGAGTCCGTATAGTGACTTGCGCAGTTTGCAAACCCATGGCCCACCTGCAGGTGCTTCAACACCATCTGGCATTGCCATATAAACATCTCCATCAACTTCTGGATTTAGGAAAGCGGTAACAACGTCTATCTGGTCAATCTCCCAGTCATGGATAGCTGCTAATACGAGTAGCATTCGAAGGCTGGAAAGCTTTGCTACCGGAGTGAATGTTTCATCGAAGTCCACTCCGGGAATCTGTTTATAGCCTCGTATAACCAGTCTTGCCTTGTACCGAATTCCGCCTCCAGATAGTTGTTTGGTCTTGAAGACCCATTTAGAACTGATGGGTTTGACACCTGACGGAACGTCTTCCACTGGTCGAATGTAATCCCATGTATAGTTCGAGTGCAGCGAATGCAACTCCTCCCGAATAGCTTCCGACCTGTTCGGGCCAAGCCTCGGATACCTAACAGCATTTTGGTAGGACACCGGATCTGCAGAATCTGGTTCCTCTTCCACCCAGGTCCGGTGGGCAACAGCACATGGCCTTTTCCGAAGATTATATCTTCCAGTATTCAGGCGTACTTCATCAGCTGCAAGCGAGCTGGGATCTGGCGGTCAAGGCGAATCGGCATCAGCCTGCCTCGACGTTTCGGTATCGGCATCAACCTGCCTGCTTCCATCGGTATCACAGTGCCTGGTCACATCGGCATTGACCTGCCTGCTTCGATCGGTATCCAGCTTCGCAATCTCGAATGGATCCGATATCATACTCTCAACTGGTGTGGCCATCATTACGAGCTCATCGAAATGAACATTGGATGCTTGAATCACACGTTGTCGTTCAGAATTCCAGAGGCACCAGATTGAGGTACTGTCGTGTACATAGCCCAGCATGTAGATGGTCTCTGTACGGGATGCAAATTTTCCATACCTTTGAGCAGCCGGAAGCATTCAATATGCTTTACACCCAAAACGACGTAGGTGTGAAATGGTTGGCTTGCTGCCATACAGCTTCTTGTAGGGGGTAACACCCTTATTCGCTGATGTAGGACTTCGTGCATGTAGGTAATTCGCTGTGTTGATGGCCTCAGCCCACAGGCTCTGCGGTAGTTGACTGTCAAGCATCATAGCACGCGCCTTTGCATTATGTGTCTGAATCATATGTTCGGCAACGCCATTCTTGTGCTGCATGTACAGTGGAGCTGGTTCGAATGATATACCAGACTCCTTGAGGATTGATCGAAATTCTTCATTGTCATATTCGCCCTTCCTGTTGTTGCACCGAAATCGAGAAATTCGGGTGGAGAGTTTGAGTTCCGTCACCGTCTTGAACTCTCAGAAGACTGCGCAAATCTCAGCTGAAGTCTTAGAGCGAAGAAAGAATACCCAGCTTTGTCTGCTATAGTCATCGATATATAGAATATAGTATCGACAACCAGATTGTGACATTGGGGAGATCGGTCCACAGAGATCCAAATGAATGAGTGCTAAGGGCTTCTCCGCTCGTGTGCTTGTAATTTTGCGTTGAAACAGCTGCTTGGCCTTTGCCTGGGCGCATATCGAGCATGCTGATCAGGTGCTCTCTTTTTCTGTGTAGAGTTCTTTTGGGAGCAGTAAACGTAAGTCGAATAGCTTCATATGCGCAAAGCATCAGCGCCAGATATTGAGATCTTCTGATTTTATCGGATTTGTCGTGCTTGCACTATGTGCCTGAGCTTTCTCCAACACAGTGCCAAGTAGAGTGCAAGTTCGGGATTCGACTTGTTGTTTTCCTATGAGCTGGGGTTCGGTAATGGTGTTGGATTTGACTAGGCAGCTGCCGAGACAAAAAATCACCTGATATCCAGACTCATTCAAAGCGTCAACTGAGAGCAATGACAGTTTGCCGAAGTCAGGTACATAGAGTGCCTTAACTGTCAATAGCAACCCGCAATCCAGATGGAACTGAATTGATCCGATTCCTGTTGCTTGACAAGTAGCTCCATTTGCGATCTTCACTGGAATGGAATTTGATAGACGTTATAAGTTTTAAATGCTATGCTTATTCCCAGTCAAATGGTGGGATGCTCCTGAGTCGATAAGCCAATCATACGAGCCGTTTCCAGATGTCACTGCATCAGGAAAAAATTAAGAAATTATCCCTGCACGTCGGTAAGAACGACCTGCGTCGGTAGCTTTGCTAGCATTGCTAACTTCGCTAGCATCTGTAGCTCCGGTAAGGATAGTGAATCTTACCGAAGCAACCACCCACTTACGGAAGCTAGGAAAGCTAGCAAAGCTAGCAAAGCTACGGACGCACCACCAATTCTACCGACGCAACCACCAACCTTACCGACGCAACCACCACCTTACGGGAGCTAGGGAAGCTAGAAAAGCTAGGAAAGCTAGGGAAGCTTACGGGAGCAACGAGTGTGCACTGTGAGCAGTTTCATTA
>Ga0307516_10005400_pt1 | contig 15329 bp, 8 predicted proteins | sample 19_EM_MG_FD_203310 | JGI IMG/M metagenome (GOLD analysis project Ga0307516, IMG submission 203310) | Populus trichocarpa ectomycorrhiza microbial communities from riparian zone in the Pacific Northwest, United States - 19_EM | ecosystem: Host-associated > Plants > Roots > Unclassified | place...
CACTGAGCCCCAGCGTGATGAGGCTCCGATACGAGTTTAGAGCGGCGCCTGACCCGACCGAGATCGCCCACAGCGCCGCGCAGGCCACCGCAACCGAGACAAAGCCGATGCGTTGCGCGGTTCGTTGTTCCTTTGTCTCCTCATATTCGGTGTTCTCGTCCATCTTCTGGGCGAGGTCGGTGGCGACGTCGTCCTGATCGATCCCCGACCCGATGTCGCCTTGCCAGTTGTCGATCACGGCCGGCATCGTCTCTGGTATCGCGGCCGCGCTGCGCGCCTGCAGGTTGATCGTTGCTTCGCAGATCCAATCGCGGGCGAGATGCGTCGCTAGTTGGGTGGTCTGGGGCGAGACGGCGAATCGTTCCGGATGCATCACCATGTTGGTGATCAGATCGAGGAAGCCGGTGGTCGGCTCGTTCAGCTTGGCCTCCGCCTCGAGCAGGTCGGCCAGGGTCTCCTCCTCGCCGTCCGGGTCCATCATCCTTTTCAGGTCGAACTCTTTGGACCGCAGCTCGCGCTCGCCGGGCTCGGGCAGTTCCGATAGGCGGCGCAGGACCCGGTCGATGCCGTGCAGACGGTCTTCGGGATTCGCCTTGTCCTCGGCGGCGAGCGGCCGCAGGAACCGTCCGGCGAGGCCGAACGTCTTGGCCTGATAAAGCTCACGGGCCATCGTGCGCCAGTCGGCGTTGACCTCAATCAGCCCGCGGTAGCTCCGGGAGAAGTCGTCCTCCGATCGGGCGCCGTGCGGTGTGTGGCGGGCAATGTACCTCTCCCAGCGATCGACTTGAGTCGCCACCAGTTCCGGTCGGCTCGAGAGCTGATCGAACCAGGTCATGCATTTTGCGTTGATCTGATCTCGCGTTGCGGAACCGAGGACACCCAGCATTGCCGAGTCGAGCACGACGACGAACGCATCGGTGAGTTGCAGCGGATCCTGGTTGCGGAGGTAGAGGCGGAACCAGCTGTCGGTAGCCTCGAAACGGCGGTACCGCGCGTTCAGCAGGCCGGCGAAGAGTGCGGCTTTGCCGATGTCCTGGGACATGGCCTTGACCAGCGCCGCCTCCATGGTCACCTGATCTTTGCGGACCCAGGACACCGTCGCGTTGAGCATGGCGGCGAGCCAGTACCCCGGCGCGTCAATCCCCTTCTTCTCAGCGATGTACTGCAGGGTCGCGTCGTGGGCCAGCCCGCTCTCCCAGACGTCGAGGATGCCACGCATCGTCCGGCGGACGTCCTCGTACGGACCGTACTCGCGCTGGATCTGGGCACGTAGGTCGACGAGTCCTACCTGGGCGGTCAGCCGTTCCAGGTCTCGGTGGTGGCGTTTGGCGAAGGCGCCAAGATCCTTGCCAAGCTGTCCGAGCTGCTTCTCCAGGCTGCCCTGGCCCTCTGCTATCTCCTTCAGATGGGAGTGGAGCAATCGATGGTCGGCGCTGGCCTGGGCGAGCACCGTGGCAATCGCATCGTCCTGCCTTTCCAATTGGTGGGCCACGGTGCCGAGCGACCGGTTGACGTCGTCGAACTGCTGGTCGTACTCGCCCATCCTGGTCATCCCTCCGGCGAGAAGATCGTCTTGTAGGTCTGATGGGCCAGTCGGTAGACCCCGAACCCGGACTCGGCGTCGACCAGGATGTACGGCGCTGCCCGTTCGAGCAGGCGGTCGATGTCCGACTCCGGGATTGACCGGCCTTGGCTGAGTCCCGAGGCCGCGGTGGCCCATATGCGCTCGCTCCGTGGCATGCCGCGGCCGCGGGCCAGCGCGAGTGCCCTCAGCAGGGGCAGGGCAGTGGGCATCGAGCTGGTGATGCGATCGACCGCCGCGCGAAAGATCTTGCGATGATCGCCGGCGATCAGGTCCTCCAGCGCGGGTTCGCGAAGCACCGCAGGCCTGGCAATGACCTCGTGGACCACGAGCCTCGCGAAGAGAAAATCCTTGTTGGTGCCGAGGTTGCCGATCAGGTCAGCGAGCCTCTTGACGTCGCCATCAGCAACGTCGAGCCGGCCACGCTCACGGGCAGCGGTCAGTCGCCTCCGCACGTACTCACCGATCGCGTCGGGCTCGCGGCGCAGTTCCAGCACCGTACAGGGGGGCCCGGCCAGCGCATCGAGGAGGTCGGTCACCGGCTGGGGCGCCTGGTCCACCGCGTCCGCGGCGGACGATCTCGTCCCTACGACAACCCGGCCCATCGGCAACTCGGCGATCCGCCGCAGCACCGTGCTGGCGACGGCGATCGGGTCGACCGCCTCGTCGAGACCGTCGACGAGCACGGTGAAGCGCCGACCGGCCAGTCCGGCGATCAGGGCATCCGCATCCGCCTCGGACCATCCCTGATCGTGGTCGGGCAGCGGGACGGCAAGGGATTCGGCGAGCCATCGCACGACCTGACCGGTCTCCATCAGGGCGAGGTGCACGGCAGCGTCGAAGACATCGTCGGGCGGTGTCAGCGGATCCGCATCCGGCTCGGTGAGGTGAGTCTGGTCGAGGACGGCCCGCCACCGAGGGTTGGATCGCAACAGAAGGTTGCCTAGCATCGCGGACTTACCGCACCCCGGTCGGCCGGTGACGACGAGCGTCCCGTGCTCGGCCGACCGGAGCCAGGCACAGATCGAGGTCCGTTCGAGGCGGCGTCCGACGAAGAACGAGCCGAACTCGCCCTGCTCGGCCGACTGAGCCTTGGGGAAGAAGTGATTCCGCTCGTCCGGGGGCGCGGTCGCGAGAAACTCTACGAGCTGCGCGTAGATATCCAGCGGTGCGCAGATTGTGGCCTGAACGGCTGGCCGGTAGCGCAGCTCGACCCGGCGGGGATTGCGCGACTGGAACTCGAAGTCGCCCAGGATCTGGTCCAGCTCTTCCAGCAATCCGCTGAGGGTCACGATCTCCTGGTTGCTGGTGAGGCGACCGAGGGCGGTCTCCAACGCCGTGCGGAGCCGGCCGACGTAGGACGCCGCAGACCCGGAGACGCCGATGAGCCAGAGCCGGCGGGGCATGGTGGCCATGACGAGGCCAGCGACCTGATTGATGAAACTGCCGCTACCGCAGGCCTCGACGATGACGACGGCCCACGCGTCGTCGGAAGCCTCGCGACGATTCCAGTCGTAGGTCAGATGTGTCGCCATGGTCTGGGAGAGCAGGCCGTTGGCGGTGATCGGCTTCCGGGTGTCGTAACAGGCGAGTGCCGCGCCCGTCGCGTTGGCCTGGCCGTGCCCGAGCCAAAGCAGAATCGAACTCGGTTGCTGCCGCTTGTCCCACCAATCGTTGAGCTGCCGCTCGATGGATGCCTTGTCACGCGTCTCGTTCGCCGGCCCGGCCGATGCGGCGCCGCCCAGATGGCGCAGCAGGTCGATGATCGCCGCGGCGTCTTTGTCGAGGCCGTCGAGCTCTGCGAAGTGCTCATATTTCTGCACGGCGATCGCCGTGACGTCGAACGGGGTCTCCGCGGGAACGGTCATCAGCCGGTGCCGGCGAGTGTCAGGTCCTCCGCCGGACAGGCGAGGACGAGCGCCGAAACGGCAGAGAACGCTCCTTCCTTGACTTCGATCCGATAGGCGCCCTCCCTGGGCAGTACGGTGACGGCTCGGAGTGCGCCGCTGCGCCGGCTCGGGCGAACCTCAAACCTTTCACCGCTGTCTAGCTCGGTCACGACGCAAGTCGGCATCGCGTCCACGTCAGCCGCTATGCCGATCTCGCACGGCTGTCCGACCGCCACAAGATCGGGCACCTCCACGCCGAAGCCCTCCTCGCCCATCGGCGGGCCAAGCCGAACGCGGACCAGTTTCGCCGTGACGACGTCCCGTGCCTCCTTAGTGCGGGCGATACCGGCATGAGACTGGGGAAGACTTGCGATCGGCTCGACACCGCCCAAGGCCGCCTCGACGTACACTGTGCCGTCGCCGCCGTGATCAACTGGCGCCGACCCGGCCGATACTGCGGGCAGATGCCATTGCGGAATGACCACGCCGGCGTCGATGCGCATGCTCTGCATCGTCGGCTGGAACACGCCCACCACGGTCGACAGGCTCTCCCGCGCCGGCTCGGCGAAGGCCTCGTACAGGCGAAGCGAGTTCGCGGCGAGTTCCGGGTCGCCGCCGATGTCGGCGACGTCCTGCGGCGTCAGCCGCCGTCCCGCGCCGCCGTCATCGACGCAACGGTACGACGGGAGCAGGTCGTGCACACCGGGCAGCGTCGCCACCAGGGCGCGAAGCCGGGCCCGCGGCAGCGGAACCGGTGCGCCCCGCCCAGAGTTGAGGAGATACGCGGCCTTGACTGCACCGCTGAACGGCGTGCCGAGCGTGATGGTCTGCCCGACGACCTCACGGCCGCCCAGCCGCTCCGTGAAATATCTCGCGACCAGGCCACCCATGGAGTGGGCGACCAGCACCAGCCGCGCGTCGCGGCTGCCTCGCGGATGCTGGCGCCACTGCTGCAGATGCCGCTCCGCCGCATCGGCCAGCAGGCCGGCGTTCGTCGGTACTGACAGACGCCAGTCGTAAGGGAACTCTGCGACCGCGTCAGAATGGGGGCATTGCTCCCGGATCCGCTTGACCAGGGCGGTGTACGGCTCGAACCCGCCCAGACCTGGTGAGACGCTGGGCAACCGAAGTGTCCGCGTCGCCCTGACCCGGGCGTAGGCTCCGGCGCGCTCCTCGTCCGTGAGGTGCAGGCGGCGGATGCCTTCGGGGGAGGTCCAGAATCGCGCGTACGCCTTTGGGCTGAGGCCCCACAGGACGTCGCCGCTCTCGACGTCGACCAGCTCACTTCCCATGATGCCCGGCAACACCATCACGGCATCGCGACACAATGGTAGGGCCGCTTCCATCCACACTCCCTCGAACAGCGGTGACGAAGAGTAGCTAGGTCAGTACCCTAGTGTGATGCGGCGGTGCAGGGAACACGTTGGACGTTCAATGGGCCGGACCGTGGTGGTTATGGATGCCTGGGTCCCCGTCTTTCGGCCCCGATGCTGACCGCGAAGCGGTACTCGGCGGTCCGCCCTCGACGGGCCGTGGCAGGCTGGGCCGCAGTGGCGGGCAAGGACTCAACCGTGAATTTGACAGGCCGTGGGGCAAGTCGCAGCTGGGCGTTATGCCGCTGGGATGGATCGCCGGAATGGGCCTGAGGGTGAGTGCGGAAGTCCGATCAGGTGGGTGCCTGATGCCGGCCCGATGCTTCAGAGGTTGAAGGGCTGACGTCTGTCTCATAGCGGTAGCTCGGAGTCGAGGGTCATGCCGGTGCTGGCGAAAGAAGCCAGCGAGGAGATCGGTCCGTTGCTGGCAGGCACGGAGCCGGCGTTTAACGAGGTCGGCGAGGTGATCGACGCTGCGCGGGCGGCGATGTTGGTCAGGCCGCGTTTCATCCAGCGCCAGACGCCCTCGGCCGGGTTGAGATCCGGGGCGTAGGCGGGTAACCGGACCACGGTCAGTCACGGCCGGGCCGCGATCGGTTCGCGCATCCGGACGCTGACGTGGAATTCAGGTTGTCCTAGACCAGCACGATCGGCGCACACAGGCGTTGGTATGCCTGGTCGAGGAGGGCGATGCAGTCGTCCTCGCTGAAGCTGCCGTGCTCGCCTTTGCGGTTGCGATGCACCCTGGTGCGCCACATCAGCCGGCTATGTGTTCGGGCTTCAGTCAGACCAGCCCAGCGATCGAGACCCCGCCGGATCCCTTGCCGGACGGCTCAACCACGGGGCGTGCGCCCGCGCCGGGCCCAGGTCTTGGCCACCGCCGGCGGCTCCGGCTCGGCCGTGGCCGACGCATGGCTCCGCCCTCCACTTTGGGGTGAATCTTGATTCGCCCGCCGACATGGACCGCAACATTGACTACGTTCGCTCCGGCAGGCTCGCTGACCCGTCAAGACGGTCCGCGACGAACCGACCCCACCCACACGTACCTCCCCCTTCACCGGTTTTACCGATCGCGACCGCATCCGCACCCTGACAGCCTGGCGCTGCGTCGTGGTCGCGCTTGGCCACACACCTGTTTCTCTTGGCAAGGAGGCGTTCTCATCGCCGCATCAGGTGTTCCGGAACGGTGGGCCCAGCCTGTTGTCGTCGACTACAACGTCATCCGCCACCTTGCTGTCCCCGCCCATGACGCCACGGAGAACCCCGCCGCAGGCCGAAACCAACTCGCCTCCGGCTACGGACGGTGGGAATTGGTCCAAAGCGACGACCAAGCGGAACAGGCGCCCGCCGCTGCTCACCTCAGGCGTGACGCCGATGGCCACATCACCTGGGCGGGACCTGCGTCCGACCTGCCAGATCCCGCAACGGTCCTCGAGTCGCTGGACGAGCGGTTCCGCTATCGCGAGGAAAACCTCGTCCAAGACCGCCAAGGTCTTCGGACGCCGCAATTGGGCGCCCTCCACGCAGTAGCCGGCTACTGGGCCACCTCGCCAACTCAGCCGGCGACCGTGGTGATGCCTACGGGCACCGGCAAGACGGACACCATGAACGCAATCTTCGCAGCCAAGCGCCTTGATCGCCTTCTGGTCATCGTTCCCACCGACGCCCTGCGTACGCAACTGGCCCGCACGTTCGAAACCTTCGGTGTCCTTCCCCGGGCCCGGGTACTTGAGGAACCAGTCCTCCGCCCTGTTGTCGGCACGATTGAGCACGGCTTCTCGTCAATGCGAAACGCCATCGACTTCGCCGAGCGTTGCAACATCATCGTCTCTACTGTCGGAGCCCTCATGGCCTCTGACGAGCCAGTTCGTCAGGCCCTGGTGGCCGAGTGCAGCCATCTGTTCATCGATGAAGCGCACCACGTCGCAGCCAGCCAGTGGGACCAGATCCGCGACTACTTCCACGACCGGCACGTCGTGCAATTCACGGCCACACCGTTCCGCGCCGACGGCAAACACCTCGGCGGCAGGATCGTCTTCGCGTTCCCGCTACGCGAAGCCCAACGGCAGGGCTACTTCGCCAAGATCGACTACGTGCCGATCACCGACTACACCGACCCCGACCGCGCGATCGCACACACCGCCATCACCAGACTCAAACAAAACCTCGCCGCCGACTACGACCACCTGCTCATGGCCAGGGTCAAAACCCGAGCCCGCGCCGACGAGCTCCTCACGCTGTACCAAGAGCTCGCAGCTGACCTTGCCCCGGTCAAAATCCACAGCGGCGAGACCAAACGACAACGCAAAACCGCGCTCGACGCCATCGACGCGCGAACCAGCCGGATCATCATCTGCGTCGACATGCTCGGAGAAGGCTACGACCTGCCCGCACTCAAAGTCGCCGCGATCCACGACGCCCACAAATCCCTACCCGTCACACTTCAATTCATCGGCCGCTTCGCACGCGTCCGCCCCGGCCAGTCCGAAACCGCCTGCGTCGTCGTCAACCGCCCCGACCCCCAGTACGACGAGCACCTCCGCAAGCTTTACGCCGACGACGCCGACTGGAACCTCGTCATCCGCGAAATCGCCCAGACCACCGTCGGAGTGCAACAGGACATCAGCGAGTTCGAAGCCGGCTTCGGCTCCTCCCTACCCGAACAGGTCCCGCTGCGATCGCTGGAACCAAAGCTCAGCACGGTCGTCTACCGCACCCGCTGCATCGACTGGACACCCGAGTCCGCGGTCATGCTCTTCGGCGAGGAACGCATCCTGACCCATCCGCTGGCACTCAACCGGCAACGAAACCTCGCCTGGTTCGTGACCGAACATCGCACCGACGTGACCTGGGGAAGCCTGAAGACCCTCGAAGATGTCCACCACGAGCTGTACGTCATGTACTGGGACCGCGACCACAACCTGCTCTACCTCAACAGCTCCAACACCGACGGCGTCCACAAACAACTCGCCGAAGCCGTCTGCGGAGACAACGCCGAGATCATCAAAGGCGAAGCTGTCTACCGCGTCATGGCCCACGTCAACCGGCTCGTACCCACCAACGTCGGCCTCATCGACGTCCGCAGCCGGGCCCGCCGCTTCTCCATGCACGTCGGGGCCGACGTCACCGAAGGCTTCCCCGTCGCCGAGGCCCAAACCAAATCCAAGACCAACATCTTTGCCCGCGGGTACGAAGACGGCTCCCGCGTCGGCTTCGGCGCATCTCTGAAAGGCCGCGTCTGGAGCGCCGTAACAGTAGGTTCACTGCACGAATGGGTCGCCTGGTGCGATCACATCGGCAGCAAACTCACCGACGACTCCATCTCCATCGACGAAGTCATGCAGGGCTTCATCCGCCCACAACTCGTCACCGAACGCCCGGAACTCGCCATCCTCGCCGTGGACTGGCCGCTCGACGTCTACCTCAACACCAGCTATGAAACGACCCTTCACTACCGGGGCCAGTCCTACCCACTTCTCGACACCGAACTGCGCGTAACCGAGCACAACACCGCCGGTCCGATCCTGTTCGAAGCAGCTACACCCGAGTGGAGAGCACCCTTCGAGGCCAACTTCCGTCCAGACGGCATTCTGGTCCGAGCCCTCGATGGTGACGTCCAGGTCCTCGCACCACGAAGCCAACAAACCTTGACCGACCTGTTCAGCAACCGAGGCATCAAGTTCTACTTCGAGGAGGAGACCACCATTGAGCATGGCGGATTCCTCCTGCGCCCGCCCCGCAATACGCCACCCTTCGCCGTTAAAAAGCTGCAGGCACTGAACTGGTCCGGAACCGATATCAAGAAAGAGTCTCAAGGCGCCATCCGGGACCCCAAGTCCATCCAACACAAAATGATCCAGATGATCCGTGCCGAACGCGACTGGGACATCGTCATGGACGACGACGGATCCGGAGAAGCCGCAGACATCGTCGCGCTTGCCGTAGGCGAGGACAACACGCTCCTGATTCGACTCGTCCACTGCAAATACTCCTCGAAGAAAACACCTGGATCTCGCGTGGCAGACCTCTACGAACTTTGCGGACAAGCGCATAAGTCCGTGCATTGGAAACGCGCGCCCCAACTTATTGACCACCTCGTCCGCCGCGAGCGAAACCGTCGCTCCAAGCACGGCAGAACCGGCTTCGAGGTCGGTGACGATGCCGCCCTGCGCGCCCTGCAGCACCCAGCCCGATTCCTTCGCGCCCGCCTTGAGATCTCCATCGTTCAACCCGGACTGTCCGCGGCCAGCGTCAGCGCCCAGCAGCTTGAACTCCTCGCATGTGCTGAGGTCTACGTCTACGAGACCGCACATGCGGTCTTCAACGTCATCTGTAGCCCTTAATCCGAGCGCCCGCACGACATGAACCAAGGTGGTTGAGCTATCCTGGATGCACGCCAGGGTGATTCGGAACGAAAATCACCTCTCGGGCGTGGGGTTAGCCGTCCTTCTCATTGGCTGTCAAGTGCCCCCTCCGTTCACAGGGAGAGGAGCTCGAACGCGGTGTGTATCTGTCTCCCGGAATCTGTCGAGTATGGCGCAGCGGGAGCTGTGTCAAACGCCGGAAGCTGGGCTGGCAAATTAATCGGCAGGCGCCGCACTTTACTGGCCGTGGTCACATGCCTGGTCACAGCGTTGATCAACTTCTCTGGGATTGGGTGAAATCGGGCGGCATCGCCGTGCCATTCTGTCCGAATCTGCGTACATAAAAGCACATGCTGATACTGCTTAACCGAATTGTAATGCGACTGGGGGTCAAGGGGTCGCAGGTTCAAATCCTGTCAGCCCGACAAAGAAGAAGCCCTGACCAGCGGAAACCCTGGTCAGGGCTTCGATCTTTATCTATGGAGTTTCGGACCACCCCCCGAAAACCCCCCGAAAACCAGGGTGCGCAACCGGGTTCGCCACTCTTGTGCATCGTTGTGCCGACAGAGTCTGGGCCGCGGTGTGTGCGCCTGTCGCGGCCGGGTTCGGCCGACGGTTTGCTGGAGCCGGGTCTCCGTCCGGATACCTACAGGCACTCGCAGGGCGCGAGGCTGACCGGCTGCAGACTCCAGCAGCGGTTACTGGGCGAGTGGTTGGTAGCCATTGATGCCGCATGGCACGGGTGGGCGCCACGCCGATTGGACGCGGATTTCACCTTACCTATCACTTCTCGGCCGTTTGGCCATTGTTGTCACCATGATCCGCTACTGCGACAGCCGGAAGCCGGCATGTCGGCTGGCGCCGGAGATCGGCATTGCCCTCGGGGGTAACGTTGCGTGATGTCAGATGGCCGGGCCTCCCGGGCTGACCGGGCCAATGCGCGCGGTCAACGCGGCAGATCAGTGCACCGGTTGCGGCCTGCCAAGGTTGGACGTGGTCGAATGTCTCATGCGAGTCACGTACGACGACGAAGCGAACGCCGCCTATCTCGAGCTCGAGGATGACGTCGCCGAGGGGTCGGCCGTCGAGAACGTCGTCGTTGAGCGCCCGGGCCGAGGCGACATCGTTCTCGACTTCGATGCCGACGGACGTCTGCTCGGCGTGGAGGTCATCGGCGCCACAAAGCTTCTTCACACAGCGGTTCTCAATGCTGCCGACCAGATCGGACCCACACGGCCCTGAATGGTGAGGCGCGCTGTCGGCGGCAGAAGAGGACGCGGCCAATGCGGAAAGTATAGCGCTGCACAAAGCGCTAACTAAAGTTTGGTCATAGATCACCCGCCGTAACGGCGTAAAGGGCGCCCACTCGGGTGGGCACCCTTTACGCGTGCTCATTGTCGGCGAGCGGTCTGGGCCTAGGCAGGTACGCGCGAACGTATCCACCTGGGGCGTACCGAAGAATCGGTGGTTCCATCGATCTCACACAAACTATCGGTGTGCATCGCGGCCGTGTCGAGGTGTGTATCCCCCGGAGGCTTTCGACGAAGTCACCGTCCTCCAGCCGTCAGGACGCGTCGATCACGGCTCAGTACCGTGCGACGATGCGGAACAGCTGAAGCCTATCTTTGGTGGCCTTCCAGAGTCGCTCGGGGCAGGCTGGCGCAGGGGTGGAGCCACAACCGCGCACCACTCCGTAGTACGTGTCGGCGATGCGCCGGCAGAGGACACCCCTGGCGGAGGATGTCCCGTAGAACTGGTTGCAGACGTTGTACAGGTCGCGCTTGAAGTTGTCGTCGATTCGCTGACGAGCGCTTTCGTTGAACCGGTTCTGCCCCTTGTAATTGCGATAGCCGAAGTCGTGGCGCCAGCACGGGGCGCGGAAGTCGAACCCGGCGGGTCGTGAACGGGCCGGCTCGGGGAACGGAGCGCTGCAGTTGTCAGTGGACCAGTCGAACTGCGTCGGACCGACGATGAACCGCGATGAGACGAAGCGTCCGATGGAGGCGGTGAACAGCAAATCGTCCGTGACGGCCCGCCAGTCGGTTGCCGGTGTCACCGGCCCCTGGGGCGCGTTGCAGTCCGGGACACCGCCGACGTGCTCGTTGGGTCCGGTGCCGTCATTGACGAAATGGGCGTTAATCCAGCCCGAGTTGGCTCGCCCGGCTGCGCTGGGCCGACTCACGTTGTCGGCCTGGTACCAGATGATGTTGGAGCCGCCGTCCCGCCGCGGGACGTTCGATCCGGTAGTCCAGCATTTCAACCGAACCGACTCTCCCGCGTATACGCCATATCCCGTCAGCGCTACGCGAGTGTTCCAGTCGGGACCGGATCGGAAGTTGATCCCGTCCGGTGGGTATTCCGAGGTGTTCATGACCGGGTATACGGCGTCCGCCAGGGCCGGGGTGGCGGTGGCCGCCACAGCTGACGCCACCAGAAGTATTGTTGAAAGAGCACTCACGATCGGCTTCACGACTCGCATCGACCTCGTCCTCACTGGGAAGGTGTCCGGAATGTGGTGACTCTGTTCTACCGGCGTGAGCGGTTGACCGTCTTCGGCGGCGGTTTATTCGGGTTCGCGCCTGAACTCTCGCGCCCTGTGCGTGTCCGGGTGATCCGGTCCGAGCAATGCGGTGCGAATGTCCAGCACTGCTCGAATGACACTCATGGCGTTCTGCTCGTCGCCGAGCTCTCGGAGCGCAATGGCAAGGTTGTGCATGGAGTGCAGGGTGTCTGGGTGATGTGGCCCGAGCACCGTCTGCCTGCTCTGCAACGTCGACCTGTACAGCTCCATCGCACGGTCGTGCTGCCCGACCGCAAGGTATCCGCCAGCCAGATTGTTGAGTGACTGCAGTGTGTCGAAGTGCTCCGTCCCCAGCACCTTCTCGCGTGCCTCTGCTGTTCTTCGGTAAAGCTCGAGCGACTCCTCGTGCAGGCCGAGTGCGCGATAGCAGCCCGCGGTGATGTTGCTGCTCTGCAAGGTGTCTGGGTGCTGTTCGCCGAGGTGTTTTGCCCGGCTTGCCAGGGTTCTGAGGCTGATCTCTAGTGCCTCCTCGAGACGGCCGCTTTCGCGGTAGCCGATCCCAAGGTAGGCGGCCGAATTGAGAGTGACGGGATGATCCGGACCGAGGACACGCACGTGCATCTCCCAGACGGCCGAGCCTACAGCGATGGCGTCCTGGAACCGCCCGTTCGACCACAGCACGATGGCCAGGCCTGCTCGGGCCTCTAGCGTCGACAGCCCGTCCACGCCGTCCACCTGCCCGAACAGTTCGATCGCGTGCTCGAGCATGGCAATCGCGCTGTTATAACGGCCCTGGCCCTGCAGGTACATTCCGCCGAGGACGAGCAGCCGACCGGCCGCGGTCATCAGCTCGCTGTCCGGGCGGATCCCGTCGGCGGCCAGGATGTCGTGTATCGACTCGACGTGCGGGATCAGGTCGTTCCATCTTGGCCAGGTGTCGACAGCAGTGGCAGGGTTGCCGGGCGGAACCGAACGAAGCAGCAGGTCGACCGCCGTTCGGGCGGGACGCACCGAGTCATGACCGAGTCGGATGACCAGCTGCACCAACCGGTGTACGGATACTGCTCCGTCCGACCGGAACAGCATCGTGAAAGAAGCGGCAAGGGCGAGCGCATCGTCGACAGCGAGTTCGTCGTCCGTCAGGCCGGTCAGAAGCCACGCCGGGATCCGGTCGGGCTGCAGGTAGGCGGCTACGTCGAGCAGCGTTTCGGCCAGCGGGTCCCGCCGAGCGATCTCCAACAGCGAGATTCCCCAGGTGCGATCGATCGGCCCCACCGCGGGGTGAGTCGCGTCCAGCCTGGCCAGCAGCCGCCCGGGGTGGTCATGGAACCGGCGTTCGTACTCTGCCATCGACACGTGTGGCCGCTCGTTGAGGTAGGCAACGACGTGATTGAGTGCCAGCGGCAGGTCGCCCACTAGAGCGGCCAGCACGCCGGCCTGTTCCAGTTCCGTCTCGCGGCCTGTCCGCGAGACGATCAACTCGACGCTGCACTCACGGTCGAGGACCGGTATCCCCACCGGTCGCAGTCCGAGTGCAGCCCAGTCGAGATCGCGTCGGCTCGTCACGATCACCTGGGCCTGCTCCGCGGCGGTCAGCACAGGCTCGATGACCGCCGGATCAGTGACGTTGTCCAGCACGATCAGCCACGCCGGGTGTGTACGCAGCCAGCGAAGGGCCCACCCAGCTGCGTCGGCGTCGCTCGCGGTCGACGGCCAGGCTGGCTCAAGGCTGCGGGTCAGAGCGGCGAGGTCACGAACCACGTTGTCGCTGGTGTCCGCCGCAACCCACCAGGTCGGACTGTACTCAGCGAGGTGTGCGGCGGCGAACTGCAACGCCGCCTCGCTCTTACCGATGCCACCCAGCCCGTGGACCGCCGAACCGATGCAGGCCCCGGCGGTCCCGGCCGCGAGCCCACCTGACATCTGATCCAGAGTCGTGTCTCGGCCGACGAAATGCACCGTAGGTAGCCGGCTCAGATTGGTCAGTCCCGGCGGGGCTGCGGCCAGCAACGCACGATTCAGCTCAGAGGAGTCCCGCAGCTCCTGAAGTCTCTCCCATTCCTCGACCAACGTGAAACTGTCTACGTTGCATGCCGTGGCGTAAGCGTGCAGCGTTTCCCAGGTCGGAATTTTGTCACCGCCGGCAGCCTCAGCCAATGCAGTGCTCGAGCGGCCGGTGAGCCGGGCCATACGACCGTAGGTCGGATTGCCGGCCGCACTCCGTAATGCCCTGAGGCGAGCCGCAAAAGCGTGCAGCGGGTCCAGGTGGGGGTGCAGGGGACGCTCAGGGCGAGGCACTGGTCCTCCTCATGTAAATGCTCTGCCACCGGGAACTTCATGGTGGCAGACCCAGGTTCCCGCCCGGCGTGCGCCGCGCACCCCGTTCGGGCGTCTCTCAACTCCTCCGTCCCCGGTAACGAAGGGTTACGAAGCCGCCTGACCTTCGCTGCCGTCCATGGCTTCGGGCAGCGAGATGGGGTCTCATCACATGGACGAGACCCCATCCCAGATGTTCCGGGGATTCACTCTGCGCGTGGATCAGTAGGCGCTTCTATGAATCAGTATGACTGGACGAGGACCTTTGTGACGTAACTCGTCCACGGGCAGGTGGATGAGCGGGTTTGCGTTCCGCCGCTCTGGTACTGATAGCCGCTGCTGTTCGCGCCCCAGTAGTAGCACTGAACGGTCACCTGCCAAGTGTCGACGGCGCCTGAAAACTGGTTCTGGTTCTGGCCCTCATCTCGTGATCGCAACTGGCCCCGGGTCGTCTGATCAGCGGCTGAGCAGAACGCGCTTGCGGAGCAGGTCGAACCCGGCTCGCCCATACATCTGCCTTTTGAGCATCTTGATCCGATTCACATTGCCCTCGACCGCGCCAGAACTGTGCGCCGCACCGCCGCACGGACCGCTTGATCCACTGTGTACCGTCGGGCCGGTGCGCCGACCCTGATCTTGGACTGGTCTTTCCTCACCTGGCACACCTGGCGATCGACCGGGTCCGGGCTCAACCCTCATCCGTGCTGCTCGAAGCACACATCCGCACCCCCGACGCCGGTTGTCCAGCCTGCGGTAAGCCCAGCGCCCGAATCCACAGCCGGTACACCCGACGGGTCGCCGACGCTGTGGTCGGCGCCCGCCGGATGGTCCTGAAACTGCTGGTCCGCCGCTTCTTCTGCCTCACCCCGGACTGCCCGACGGTGACGTTCGTCGAGCAGGTTCCCGGCCTGACCAGCCGATATGCGCGGCGCAGTCAGCAAGCCGCGCAAGCTCTGCAAGACATCGGGCTGGCACTGGCCGGCCGGGCCGGCGCCCGGCTCGCCGACCGGCTCGGCCTGCGTGCCGGCCGAACCACGATGCTGCGCGTCGTCCGCCGCATCCCCGAGCCACCGAGCACGCCGGTCACCGTCCTGGGCATCGACGACTTCGCCCTGCGCCGCGGGCACCGCTACGGCACCGTCCTGATCGACATGGCCACCCGCCGCCCGATCGACCTGCTGCCCGCACGTGACGCCGACACCGTCGGCGCGTGGCTGCAGCAGCATCCCGGCGTCGAAGTCGTCTGCCGCGACCGAGCCGGAGCCTACGCCGAAGCGGCCCGCA
>Ga0307516_10005401_pt1 | contig 15326 bp, 19 predicted proteins | sample 19_EM_MG_FD_203310 | JGI IMG/M metagenome (GOLD analysis project Ga0307516, IMG submission 203310) | Populus trichocarpa ectomycorrhiza microbial communities from riparian zone in the Pacific Northwest, United States - 19_EM | ecosystem: Host-associated > Plants > Roots > Unclassified | place...
GCAGTGAACATCCGGGGTCACAGGTCACACCTGCTGAACCTACGGTCGTAATAGTACAGTACAGCGAAACCGGGTGTATGTTGGCTCCATGGCCCTGCCGGTGCAGGGAAATCTGCGATTGCGCAAACGATTTGCGAGTCGAGTGCCGAACACAACAACCTGCTCGCCAGTTTCTTCTTCATGCGGGGTTCGCCCGACCGGGGAACTATTAGGAATTTCATCCCGACTCTGGCATTGCAAGTTAGCACATCGAGAACGGATCTACGACAACACATCGGGAACGCTATGGACGCGGATTTCACTGTCATTCACAGATCGACATCAACACAACTTCTGAAGTTGATTGTCGAGCCATTGCGGTATAGTACTCCTTCTTCCGCTCCTTTCCTAGTCGTCATCGACGGTCTAGATGAATGCGAGGGCAAGGAACATCAATTACAGATTCTGTCTCACATCTCTGAATTGACAACAAAGTACCACCTTCCTGTTCGTTTCCTGATCGCGAGTCGCCCGGAACCCCACATTAAACACTTTTTCGACGTCTCCGTCGGCCAAAATTGCAGCATTGCGTTCTCGATGTATGGGCATGACGCGGATTACGGTGATGTCTACAAATACCTCCGGAGCAAATTCGACGAAATCTCGGCTTCGGAGAGGCATTCGTCAACCCTTGCTCATGTCCATAGGCCATGGCCCTCTAATGACATCGTCCGGCTCCTCGCCGGGAAATCGGATGGATACTTTATTTACGCATCTACACTCCTCAAATACATTGATGACGAATATTTGCCATGTTCCAAGAAGCTCCAGGAGGTTCTACAAGCCGTCGGCCCTAACGCGGCAGCATATGCCGAACTGGACAAGCTATACACCCAAATTCTATCCAACTTCTTTCTCGTGCCGTCGGCTGTCTAATTTTTCTGCCGAAGTATAAACTCCCTCAAACCCCTCAGACCATAGACCTCGTTCTCGAACTCTGGCCTGGCGAAGGCATGTCCATTTTCCGGGGACTGCATGCCGTCTTGAACTTCAAGCACGAAACCGTCACGCCAATTCATGCTTCATTGTCGGACTTTCTTTTTGATGAAAGCCGGTCAAACAAATTATACATTGACCCTCAGATATGTCATGTGGACGTTATACTTCACTTTCTTCGGTTAATCACTCACTGGGAACCGAAAGGGGGAGACATGGAGTAAGCCCGTTCATTTCTGCCGACCGTCTCTCCTGAATTACTTAACTACCCTCAGCCAAGAGGACATCTTGGCCTGGTTGAAGTACTTCGTCGACTTTGGGTTCAAAGATATTTCGGACAAAAACGCGAGACCACTGATCGAATACATTACCCGTGAATGGGACACCGATTTCTGGATGGCATTCCTTTCCAAGACCCGCCAATGGGACCGGCGTTTTCGCACCTTCACCGAAACGACTTTGCTTGACAGATTTCTTAACGTGATGCAGATGTTCAAGGTGCTTTCAAAGTCGCTGCCCTCTTTACGTCGTATGTGGCTGATTCTGATCATATCCCCTCTTCCGGCCTTCTTAGGACATGAGTGGTCGTTATCCCGACTTGACCAATTACAATGACGATTTCCTCGTCTATATCTTTCAAACCCAATACCCAGCACCGACATCCACATATGAGGCGAGATGCGTGCAAGATGCCTACACCGTTATCCGTGGACAAAGAGAGCTGAAAGGCAACCGCCTCGATTGGCTCCCTCTGTTCTTAAGTGTCTCTACACCCATTGGGACTGGCTTACAGAGACGTGTAATTGATTTTTGCAACCATGTAGTAACATTTCGAGAGCGCGTAGGCTGGGAGTTCCTGGATAATCTCATGGGTGACCCGAAGAAATGTGGCTCTTTGTATTGCGACGTTGGCGTGCGCAACGCTCGCGTTGCTCAGCGATTTATGACGACTTTGGCGATTGTGAACCCTCTGACAAAAAGTCTACTCAAGTACGGTTAAATCATTATCATGTTCTTTCCTGTGCTAAGAATTGTTGGGCTGTGTTTCTGCGCAGAGACCCTATAGCTACAGAAACAGTCGAAAAAGTTTGGATCTACCACTTATGGGCTTCTCCGCCTGGCAATGTAACACTTCTGTCTCTCCTTCGGAAACTTACTCCCTGGTCAAATTCGGACGTGTGGTATGACCTGCATACCGTACATGCAAGCCAAATAGTGGAATGGTTGAAGGTATTCGGATTAATTTAAACTTGCTCGCGTTGCAACACTTGACTCATTCTTATTTCACAATCTCAGAAGAGTCAAGAACCTTCTAAGGATCTTCTCGCTCGTTGGGAATCCATTCATGGATTCCCGGATCCCCAACGTACTGTTCATGATATCGATGTTTGGGATGATGTTTGGGACCCCTTCTAGCACTGATCATGCTGCCATTGCACCCAACCGACATTTACGTGTACATTTCTATCGCACGAAAGACTTGATATCCTGGAATCGAAGTACCATCGACCCGAGCAAAACTGATACATACACATATCTACATGGCATACCCAATGACTCAAATATAAGGATTACGGTCCTCGCAAAAGAAAAAGCGAGAAGATCTCATTCGAAGATACGGATGGTCAGCGTAGCAGCTAGCCATATCAAGTTTGATCCTATATCCTGATGGTTTCATGGAAAATGAATCCGCACCTTCCAAAGTTTCATCGTTGTAGTATCACGTTCGATAATGATCTTGTTGAAGTTGGCTCATCCACGCTCTCCTCGACGTCCCCGTGTATCCATACCCATACCATGTGATTCGTTCGGACTACCGACCCGTCGTCCCGCCGTTCCTTGTTTCATACGCCACCGTAACTATTTGTCCTTCCATCATAACCTGTAACCTCGTTTACTTATCTACCGTAGTACATACCGTCCCGGATACCTTAGTCGGTTCTACCAAACACCCCGATTGAGATACTTTACTTATTACAGATCTCTCCTTCATGCCCACCCCACTGAAGCGGCAGTGTCAGATCCCAGTTTTGCGACCAAAGCGTGGATGCTGAGCATCACGCGGGACACGGCGATTGACATGACTGGTAGCAGGGAGCCAAGAAATGCATTTGGTCGAACGAAAGGCTTTGCGGTGAATAGTTAGGTTGTAGGTATGTTGACCTGAGGAGATAATGTTTCGTAAGTATGGTTGGCAGCTTGAGGTGCAAAGGGAGGAGGTCGTCCGGCCGTGCTGTCCAACCCCGTGAAGGATTTCATTCCGTCCGGCGGGGCTTCGCAGTTCCTTTTGAGTCACATCATGGAATTGAAGAGACCATGATAAAGCTATATAAATATGGGGGGCACTCTTATAATCCATTATAAAGTGTTCACCCATAATAGGAACTCCGTCGATAGGACTTGTAGAGGAATAGTCGGATGAGCTTGGAGGTGTTGCGGTGCAGCGCTTTGGCTTTGCGAGCTGCACGGGCTTCATTGAGCGCATAGGTAAAGTCTTTGGTGGCTCGGGGGTTGTCACAGAAGCAGTCGACTACACCGCGGGTGCGGTAGTATTCAAGGTGTTGAGGTTGGGCAGCGATGAGTTCATCCAGTACCGTGGTCGTGGTCGACTCTGTGAGTTGACTTTTTGGGAAAGAGTTCGTAAAGTAAAATGTATGGAAAAGTTAGTCGAATACACACCGAGAGCGCATTTTCTCGTAGAAGAAATGGAGATATTTTGCATCCATGTCACTCGGGTCTGTACGTAGCAAAACAAAGTCTAAGTTACAATCTCCAGACAAAAAGAAACAAAGGCTGACCATGCTTGCGTACGCGTTCCGCTACAGCCGCATCAAACACCGTTCCCCCCTGCATCACTATTACACTCGACACAATATCGTCTGCCCTGAGCCTATGTGTATGCATCGCTACGTTCCGCCCGTCGCCGCCATTTCCCCCATGGGGTTGACACCCAAGGACTGTGCGGAGGTCCAGGGGTTTACCACCCCAGCTCAACCACAGAGAGCCCAGACGCAGCACGCACGGAGAGTTCGGCTGCTTCGTAGATGAGGCGGTCGATATTGGTTACGGAGCGGAACTTGGCGCCTGGGGCAGGGGTGTGGTTTACCCGGGAGAGATCGAGGGAAAGGAGACGGTGGGGAAGGCACAAGCAGGAGGGGGTTGTAAGGGGAGGAACGAAAATGTGAGAGATTTGGGAGGGGAGTAGGAGTCGCCGAGGATGTGGTAGGCTCTGTCCCGTCGTTTAACGGTCACTGTTGTGGGCAGGGGTGGATTGAGATGGGTATCAGCTGCGATGGGTCCAGGTTCAGATCTTCAGATCTCAGAACTAGCAGGGATTCGAGCAGTTCAAGCGGCAGCTGCAACAGACAGCTCGTTCACCGATGATCGCTTCTGATGGTGTTTAGAGCTCGAAACTGTGTATCATCATCGCAGCCCTCCTTATCATCCAGCGTATAATCAATCCACGTGGTGTATAATTGAACTTGAATACCGTGCCTCAGGCTGGTACGGACACTCTGTCCTCACCGGCGACGGAGGCTGAACCCTCATCAGCCTCACATCCGTCTTGCCAGCTGTCCCCTCACATGTTTCCTTCTAATGCTACCAGCCTCTTTATCGATCGAAGCACATTCAAAGAGATTCATGGTGACGAAAATCATTACCACACTGATGGCAACCGCCATGAATCAGGTAAAACCCACATTCCTAAGTACCCTCTCGTCAGATCTTGACCTCCGATGCTTTATAGGACTCGCGAGACTCTTCCAGGCATCGGCAAAGGATGCAGCGCATGATTCGGTAGGACGTCATCCCCCATCCAAATGTCATCCTGGGACACGACTCGATATCATAGAGAGAGTCGAGGGTTGGATTACGAGTACAGCGGAACCGGACTCTATATTCTGGCTCCACGGCCCTGTCGGTGCAGGGAAATCTGCGATCGCGCAAACGATTTGCGAGTCGAGTGCCGAACGCAACCACCTGCTCGCCAGCTTCTTCTTCCTGCGGGGTTCGTCCGACCGGGGAACTATCAGGAATTTCATCCCGACTTTAGCATTCCAAGTTAGCATGTCGAGAACGGATCTGCGACAACATATAGGAAACGCTATCGAGGCAGACCTTAGCATCCTTCACAGATCGACATCAACCCAACTCCTCAAGTTGATTATCTGATGTTCAAGGTGCTTTAAAGTCGTTCTTCCGCTTACATCGTATGTGGCTGATTCAGATCACATCTGCTCTTCCCGGCTTCTTAGGACATGAGTGGTCGTCATCCCGACTTGACCAAGTACAACGATAATTTTCTCGCCCATGCCTTCCAAATCCAACACCCAGTTCCGACATCCACAGATGAGGCGAGATGCATGCAAAACGCCTACACAGTCTTCCGTGGACTAATCGAACGGAAAGACTTTGACAGATCCGATTTCCCAATCATGATCCGTCTGATCTTAGGTGTCTCTGAACCCATCGGGACGACTTCGCTGGATCGCGTAATTGATTTTTACAGCTATATAAGAGTATTCGGAGAGCATGTAGGCTGGGAGCTTTTGGATAACTGCATGGGTAACCCGAAGAAATGCGGTGCTTTGTATTGCGACGTTGGCGTGCGCAACGCTCGTGTTGCTCGGGGATGTATGACGACTTTGGCGACTGTGAATTTTCCAAGGCTTCATGAGGCAGAGAGAAGACTCCCATACAGGTAAATTGTTGCCGCGTTCTTTCCTACGCTGAGAACCATTGGGCTCCGTGTTTCTGCACAGTGTATTTTACATAAAGGATAAAGACTTGGGCAACACGGCAGTCAAACGAGTTTGGAGCCACCATTTATTAGCTTCTCCGCCTGGCGATCCAACCCTTGTGTCTCTGCTTCAGAAACTCACTCCCTGGTTGAATTCGGACGTGTCTTATGGCCTGCATACCGTACATGCAAGCCGAGTAGTGGAATGGTTGAAGGTATTCGGATTATTTTACTCGTATTGCAGTACTTAAGTCATTCTTATTTCACAATCTCAGAAGAGCCAAAACCCTTCTATAGATCTTGTCGCTCGTTGGCAATCCATTCCTACATTGCCGGCTTCCCAGCATAGTAGGATTATATACGGAACCTGGCCATATGCATAGCACTGGTGATGGTAAAATTGCATCCTACCGACAATAACATTTCTCACACAAAGGACTTGATATCCTGGAATCAAAGTGCTATCGCGAGCACAAATGCTTCTCACATACAAGCTGTTACCGATGATAGATACCCATATCTATTTACCCAAAGGCTCAAATATACTTGCGGTCCTCACGAAACGACAAGCGAAATAATCTCATTCGGAGAGGTGGATGGTCAGAGGAGCGGGCTGGCCGTCTCAAGGTTCATCATATATTCCGACATGGGTCAAAAGAAACTCTGTGTTGGGCTCCGAGCTTGGGTCCCTTGAGCAGTCTTGGAGTAAAAAGAACTTTCTCTCGAAGCCAGGTCAACTATTGAAGAAAATGCCATTGTGATATAGGCGGATGTAGAGAGCTAGCGATGCAAGACATGTACAATTTCCAATCCAGGCTACTGTACTTTACCGACCAAGTCTTCGGTCACGCGTCACGGAAGCCATTAAAGTGAAGAGATTTTTGGGTTTGTCACGGTCACAATTCCATTTGAAGAGTTGTTTTTGGTAAGAAAGTCGACCTAAAAAGGAAATTCTGAAGAGATCTGGACCCTTGTCACGCCAAAAATTCGGCTTTGAAGTCATGAAGAGTTGATCAAAACACGTCACGCCTGAACCCATATGAAGACTTGGTCGGTAAAGTACAGTATGTGCCACCTTGGAGGGACTTCGCCTTTCCCTTGTTCCCATTGATGTGGGAGTTTCTCCGTCGAGGGGACTTGTGGGTGGAAGAGTGGAGGATTGAGAGGACCCGGGGAGCTTGCTGGTGTTGCAGTGCGGTGCTTTGGATTTGCGAGCTGCATGGGCTTCTTTGAGCGCGTAGGTAAAGTCTTTAGTGGCTAGGGGGTATTCGTCGCGGAAGCAGTGGACTAGTTTTCTCTTTTCGTTATCCTCCTCGTTTTATGATCTGGCTATATGAATTCTACCTCGAACTGCAGGGTCGTGCACTTGCGCCGGTAGTTTACATTGTCGTGCTGGCCCACAGTGCTCATCTAAGGCCTACCGACACTATATGCCTCGTCTGCGTACATGGTACTATCCGTTCCAGTTCTCGTAAACTCGACTGAGTCGCTCTTTCCACCACAACTTGCATGCTCTATTATATATGATCAGAGCACATTGGTACATCTTACCAGGTAATAAATGCCAAGGGCGTCACGCCGACGAGTGCTGGTAAGGCAGTGTCAATGTAAATCTTCCTTACAACAACTCGTGTAGTTCCAGTGTTCCACATATCGAAACTATGTACAGGGCTTCCACCTGTCAAGGAGCATGGTGATCCCATTCGAAAAGGCGATGGAATTCAGACCTGGATGGGTAGGTCAGAACATGGGCATGTTTTCGTATTATTCGGGGCGACTCACTGGACAGATGAAGGAGATTCTATCCATTCGGATAGGACAGGGCGAATTACCATCGCTTGATTCCTATGAGCAGTATACAAAATCGAGCAACTCAAGCGCGTTGCAACGAGGTAGGAGAGACACCGCACGCTCTTCGCCCACAGGTTTGGTAAGGAGCGGGATGTATAGGTGAAGAGTGAATTTCCGGCGAGGACTTGCGTGGAGCGCTTTAACGATTATTTCGCCGATGTTTGACCACTGATCACGGAAAGCTGCGTTTTCGGTATTGTTGTCTGAGCAGAAGAACATGAGAGTAACCTCTTCGACTTGCGTGCTTCTTATATATGTCGGTAGATAAAGGCCCGTATACCTCAATCGGAGGTCGGGATGTCGTAATGCAGTGTTTGCTTTGGTAACGAGATGACGGCTTTGATCATTATCTGGTGGGAAATGACCTACGTATAACATTAGTTGGCAGGAGAAAAGAAAAGAGATTCGACGGACGGAAGTCAAAAATAAGCCTTAGGTACTGAAGAGAGTTTCCGAGCCTCAGAGACAGCTTGGAAAGTGGTTCTATAAGCGCTGGACTGAATTTGACGAATGTAAAACTGATAAGCTGTGGGGTGGACTCGATCGCGGAAAGCCACTCTACGTACGAAATGCAAACATCCTGCTTCGCATTGATAATGTCTGAGAGTGACTGTCTTCAGTTCCACGGGGAGGTGGAAGTGGTCGACATTCCCTTTGAGATCATGCGCCCCTACAAATGAGAAGGCCAGCGTCTCCAGTTCAAGGAAGGAGCAGATGAGTTGCACCGTTTCGTAAAAGGTATAATAAGAGATCAAAGATCTCTAGAGTCGTGACGCGGGGAAAAACATTCGGAAGCGCTTTCAGGAGGTCATAGTGCCTCTCGCGCCATACCCCTGTTAGTCGAAGTTTCACAAGGAGGAAGGCAAAGTTGGGAAAAAGGCGTTGATTCATCTCGTCGTTGAATTGGGATACAAGATCGGGAGCCAGTAGGTCGTCCACTGTTGGTGCGGGTAGCAGAAATCACACGAGTTTCAGGGGCAACTTTGATAGGAAGAAGGTGATCAAGGGGATGAGGATCGCCTCGGTGGCGGTTTTGACTGTATCCACGGCGAAAGGACAAGTTAGAATTACGGTACGCGCGTATAGGTGGGCGGCTAAGTTGCGTGAGACTCTCCAGCTCTCGTCATACAGTCCAACTCATACTTCCATGGCCAAGGTCTCTGCTTCGAAAACTTACTCCGTGGCCGGATTTGGATGTGTCTTTTCAGTAGCCCAAACCAGAGAACGAGAATGAGCGACAAGGTCCAGTGTCCACAGGAAGATCTTGACTCCTCTGCCAGAGAGTGTTGAATGAGAATCAGTTGACAAGTATTGCAATGCGAGCAGTACTTGTCACTGGTGAGTGGGCCGCTGCAGAGCTCGCGGGTTGGAGCTCTGTTTGGTTCAGTCAGCATCAGCAAAAAGGTCGACCGCTTACATTGCCGGAATCTACCATGTATGGATATATTTGTGTGCAAATGTGCTGTTTTGGGGGGATATATGGTCACGTTTTGACCCATACATGGCAGAGGTCACATAACACTGCGGTAATCTGCCTCAATAGCTGGTGGATTTATGTTGAATATATGGAGGAATATATCCCGTTATGTGCCGGAATTTGGCGATTGGATAAATACGAGAATTCACGAACAGTATCTTCCCCTTGTTATCTGGTATTTATTCTCGATCGATCAAACAGTTATATCTTGAAGATATTGTGATTAACCAATCAGAGGACAGGATCGGGTCATGTGAGTGAATATAATAGAGTTTTATGGGTATGTTTATATCACAATTCTTAAGAGGGAGACATCAAAGCTATTATTTGCCATGAACTCGAACTTTTCAAACCGGTCCCAACGACAATTTATTCTGCCGTTTATTCTCAATTTATCTCTTATTTATAGAGGCAAATTACCGCAGTGTAAGTACCCATAACAGGCAATGTAAGTGACCTCCCTTTTTGCTGATGCATGTGCTCTCAGTCATATGATCTTCAACATCTCGTTCTAAACTCGCGGTACGAGCAGCTGGTTAAGGAGCCTGCATTCACAAGGTAGCGCTCATCAACTTCAAGAGTTATGCTGGGCGTCAAGAAATCGGTCCTTTCCACAAAGTGAGTCATTCCTTTATCACCGTTTCCAGCCTTGATTATACTCATCATTCCTCTAGTCATTTTCTTCCATCGTCGGACCTAACAGATCAGGCAAGTCCAACCAATCGACACCCTGGTTTTCGTCTTTTGTTATCATGCCTCGAAAATGCGCCAAGGAAAACTCTCTGAACTCATCCACAACTCTGCCCGACACCCAGACCTCAGTGAATGTAGCGTAGAAGTCCACTTTAGAGAGATCATCAACTTTCTCTTCCCTTTCCTCAGCTCATCATCGGCTAACCAACTATCAGCCCGGACCAGACGCCTTTGAAGTCGTGCCCCAGTCCCAGCTCATCGTTAGTCGGTCGGCATGCAAAAATAATTCGAGTCGGTACAATGTTCGTCGTCATCTCATAAACTCATTTTCTTTTCTCCAACAGTGCGAAGTTGAATCCATTGCGCAAATGAAGCCTAAAGCCGCCACTGAACATGAAGATGGGCTCCTCGAATACCTTGAAGACATCATCGGCACCACGCGTTTCAAAGAGCCGATCGACGAGGCCCTCGTCGAAATGAAGAGACTGCAGGAGGAGCGTCTCGTGAAGCTCAACCGCCTCCGCATTGTCAAGAAGGAAAAGTCGGCCCTTAAGCAGAAGAAGAGGCAGAGGAGTATCTGAGGTTGAAGAACGACCATGTGATGGCGCAATCTCAGGTATTTCAGTGGTTCTATGGAGGTGCTTGAGCATGAGGTCACTATTGTACGTATTCTTCTTTCCTGTCTTTTTATCTACGTTTCTGACGAGAGCACGGTTATCATACCGGCGCAGCTATTATAAAGAAGGACCTGGCAGAAGAAACAGAAAGGAACAAGGATGACATTATGCATTTGGAGATGCTCAAGAAGCATTATGAAGAGCGAGAGAAGGCACATGATGTATCTGTCTTCCTGCTATCTAGTTTACCTCCATAACTCGCAATACACTTCAAGAAGTTCACGCGGCGGCCAAGGAAGCAGTGAAAGACCTCACTGCACACGAGAAGAAAGAAGTTGGCCTCCAAGAACGCCAGAAACATGCCAAGAACAAAGCCAAGAAATCCGTGCAAGACGTGAGTTTATATTATACCAAACCGTCTCTGCTTGAGTAATCAACGTCTTAGGATATGAACGCGAAAACTCAAGCTCTCCGTGACGTTGAAGACAATTCCGAGAGGATCGAACGGAAGAAGGCCGAGGCCGAAAAGAAAGAGACCGAGCTAGTGGCGGAAGAGAAAGTCCTTGAGCGGATCCGGGACAGTCTGAAAGGTAGGTTAATCCTACCAGCCGGCCGGAACTTTCTCCAGCACGAACCGGACTTTCTTGAATGAGCGTGAGGTTTTTCGGTGTTGGGCTCCGAACCTGAGTCCAGGCTCAAGCACGGTCTTGAAGATCACGAAAAGAATTTTTTCTCGAGGTTGCCCCAACCTTTGAAACAAGAAAATGCCAATGTGATATAGACAGCTGTAGAGAGCGACGCATGACATGTACAATTTTCAATCCAACCTATGTGCATGAGATCCACAAAAAAATCCAAGAGTTAGGACAGTCCAAGAGAGCGGGAATAGCAAGATAATCCGAGTATAATTACGAGGGCGAAGCGACTCCAGAGCCGGTTCCATAGGGGTGTCCTCTTTTTTTTTTTTTTTTGCAAAAATCACGGCAAGAGATCGCAGGTAACCAAAGTCTTCCTCGACAAAACATAGGGACGAGAGCGCGTCCGCCCTACACGAACCTATCCACACCCCCAACCCTCGTGAGCGCTCTGGTATACGCCGACGGAATCGACTTTGCCTCGTCGAAAGACCTGACGATCGGCGCAATCCCACCTTTTGACGCCTGAGCCTTGATCACACACAAATCCTGGAACGCAACGGCGAACCCAAACGATGGTGTGAGCCTATACGCATACGACGCCTTGATCTCCCGTATGTTCTGGAAGAAGATGACCTCGCCGGGAGGCAAGTCTTCTGCGTACATCTGTGCTACGCGCACCATCGGATCGGGCTCGGAGCGCTTGACCCGCTTCTTTCGGGGAGTGGCCAAAGCTTCCTTCTTGGACCTCTGTGCGGCGACTACCTTCCCCCAGGCTTTCTCGGCCTTATTCACGTGCGCGCGGATGGCGTCCATTTCATTTGTGAGAACGCGGTTTTTGGTCTCGTCGAATACCTTGAGGGCGTGTTCTGAGACAGTCTTGTAAGGCTGCACAAGATCGGGATCCCGGTTGAGTTCCTCGACTCCCGCAAGCTGGTCGTATTGAGACATCAGGTCGTTGGCCGTCAGTTGCCCTGCTGTATGTAAGGAATGGAATATGAATGGTGGCGCCTCCAACGGGGAAAACTCTTTGGACGTTTCGGGTATATCCCCACCGAAATGCCTCTGATCCTCTTCGAAGATACCGGGTTTTAGACGCAAGCCGGTCTTGCTTGAATCCAGAACAGTGTTGAAGCTGGGAAAGATAAGCCGAAAATGACGGTGTCGATTGAATCAAACTCACATATAAGCTAGGCGAACAGTACGAGGATCATCATAACCCAATTTCCAAACGGCATAGTCATGAAACTTTGAATAGAGGCCGATTCGCGCGTTGGTTAAACCAAGAAGGAGGACCTCTTGGAATGCTACCTGAGCATCTTGAGGCGACAACCCCGTGACCCGGTGTGCAAAGTCTGTCACCGATTCGACATGTCTCTCGAAATTGTCCCTGATCAAATTTGGTGGCATCAGCGTCAACGGTTTGGTTTGGAACCACTCGACGATCATCTTGTCGGGTATAATAAACACTTCGTCTATTGGCGGCGTCAATTACATTTCTTTTATGAATGGGATGTGTGTATTACCTCCGTCCTGGTCTGCGGAAGATATAAGATCAAGTTGAACAAAAATCATGGGAGAGTGACATGGGAAACAGCTGACCTCCACCGGCAAGCTCGCTTGCCACGCTGCACGGCCCCTTTATTGATACGATGAGCACATCGCACCAATTGAAGAGCTCCGGTTTATTGACAGCTGTCAACTGAGAACATGATGATTAGACGAGTTTGGTGGATTGCGTAGGGGATCAGATTTACCTTTTGAATATCCGAGGGAAGCCGGACGGGGTATCTCCCGATCTACAGAGATGCATGAGATACAGCAGGCAAAAGGGGAAGAAAAACCGGACCAGAACGGGGCCGGTAATAATGTTATAGTAGGTGCGCGTTTCCGGATTTATCAGCGGCTGGGATGATCGATAATAGACCTCGTTCTCTTCCAAGACGCCAAGAGGATCTACTCAAAGTTTGAGTCAATGGATTATCCCGGACAACAATCACTTACCGGGAATGATAAAGTTGCTCAATGATTGTGGGAGCGGAATCTGAAACTTGTTGATAACATCCTGGATCGTCATCTCGATTATTTTCTTCATCTTGTCCCGCAACTCCTTCAACTGATCTGGTCTAAATCCAGCCTGTACCAACTCCACCGCACATTCATAAATCGCAACCGGCGCTGACGAGAAAATTCACATCAGTCATCTCACGGAAAAAGTCGGGCCTCAATGCACCTCCACTATACTCGTTTCTTCCCGTGTACACTGGCGCTGCCAGCTCCTCCTCCAACGCATCCTTTATCACCCCCTCGACGTGCTCCTCTATGCCGATATCTTCATGTCCCCACTCCCTCGAGTTTAACCCCAACGCACGGCTCAACCCCGCCGTGACTCTCACCAGTCTTCCCCGTGCGACCTTCCCGACGTTATTAACGGCGCTCCACAAGCCTTGCATCGCGTGCAGGCCATCCCACTGCATCAGGGGCTCGACTTGCTCTCTCAGTCCGCTCTCCATCAGTCCCACAAGCACCTCCTCCGGCACCCCGTTATACCACACATTCATGATGCTCTGTTTAGTCAAGCTCGACGGCGGCGACGCCCGCGAGATCGTGAGGAGATCAAAGATGCGGTGTGCACGGTCGAGCGGGAGGGTGTGGACGATCTTGGTTTGGGATTTGCGTATCCAGATTCTGGGCTCGGGGTCGGTGTCGGTGGGGTGCAAGATCCAAAGGCCTTTGCCGCCGTGGATGCGCCCTTGGACGGCTGTCATGCAGGTAGCGAGACCGAGGACGTTGGTGATTTCGTGGAGGGCGGCTTTGTTGATGAAACCGCAGCCATCGGTGACGATCTGGTCGGCGGGAGCTTTGCCTCTGCCGTCCCATCCGGATGCGTCTGTGAGGAGGGTTGTCAGGACCTGTGCAGTGTGACAGGTAAAGAATATCCGAACTCACAGAGATCATCGATGAAATCTATATTTTCCTCCTCGAAAATGAGAACGGGAACGGAATTGGAAAATGCAAGGGCGAATCGGGTGACCCATTTGCTGATTGGCTAAAAATACCAAGTCAGCGTCCGTATTTATACCATTAGACATGAGACGACGAACTTGATCTTTGTTCAAGGCAAGGTCGTTATGCCACCTCACGATATCACCAAAAGACCTTCTCAAATGATCTCCAAACTTTTCCACCGCGAATCTCTCGTAATCTTGATCAGTCTCCACCATATAGACACCATTATCCTTCGAACATAATGGGACATACACCCTCCCGCACAAAATAAATTTCTGTGCCAAAAAGGCCTTGACGTTTTGGTTCTCCTTGAGCACCATATCGTCTGGGACCCTCACTTGGAGCACCCGGCGCGAGCCGAGGTAACGCGAGAGGCGATAGGACCGCCCGCGCTTCTCGAGCCCTTCGAGATGGATTTTATAGGAGCCGCTAGACTTGACGATCCGCGCGATCTGTTGGACTTGGCCCCCGTACCATTTAGGGCTGTCCATCCACTCCCCCATAAGCCCGAGCCCGCGCTCCTTATTTTCCAAGATGGCCGCTTGCTCGCGATCCAGCTCCTCCCTATGATAATAAATCAGATCAGGTGGCAAAGAACATGCCAAGGAACCCACCAGACGGAAAGATCAGCGAATCCCTTTCGAGGAGTGTCTCGCATGATGGACAGGACCTTGTATCCGATTTCCTTGTTTGAGCCGACAAGTGCGTGGATTTTTAGTTCGACATCGGACCATTTCCAGAGGCCTTTGGAGACACCACGAGCGAGTTCGTATTGAACTCCCCAGGAGACTTTGGCTTTGTCAAGTAACTTTTGAACTCGGGCGTCGTGAGCAATGATGCATGGCTTGAGGTCAACGCCGAGTGGGCTGGTCAAGAAAGACTCTAGGGAGGCGGTAGGTGATGCTGGCACAGAGACGCTTTGTTTTGAGGTAACACTTGGCGAGGCGGAAGGGCCGGGAGTGCCGGGAGAAGAGTTGAGGAAGATGTCATCAGGTTGAGCACGCTGACCACGCAGCGCTTCCTTGATGCTAGCTGTTAGGACCGCCTTGGGGGGCTTAGGTCTCATAGGGGACATGGATGACAGTGAATGTGCGCGCGACAGACCGGGAGAGGGGTGGGAGGGGGGTGGAGATGTCATCGAGGACGTCCGGGAGAACGCAGAACGGATTTCAACTCCGCGTTGACCCATCTCCAGGCCACTTCGAGGAAGAGAAGGTGTTGACATAGCGGCATGACGCGCGGTAGGGTGGGGAAGCTGCGACCGCGACCCCGCGTACGGCGATGAACCAGAGAACCCCGAAAACCTGGAAGGCCCAGCCTGACCTCCA
>Ga0307516_10005402_pt1 | contig 15314 bp, 18 predicted proteins | sample 19_EM_MG_FD_203310 | JGI IMG/M metagenome (GOLD analysis project Ga0307516, IMG submission 203310) | Populus trichocarpa ectomycorrhiza microbial communities from riparian zone in the Pacific Northwest, United States - 19_EM | ecosystem: Host-associated > Plants > Roots > Unclassified | place...
TTTACCATCGACCTGGGTGATCGAGAAAAGGCGGAATGCGTGCGTGCACGTGATTGCGAAGCGAAATTTCATATTACCGATTTCTTTATGCGAGTTGTGGATTATCGATTATGGATAGGTGACGAAACATAAATAGCGAGGAAAAGATTCCTACGCGAAGGCCTCCTTCAAAAATTCCTCAATCTGCTTCTTGTGTACGGTCTACGGGGGAGGGGGGTTATTGGGGTTCCAATGGGAACGAGACGAACCGCAAACCTTGCTACCCGTTGCAACAGAGCTCGTTGGCTCACGTCCGGCATACGAAGGGTATTTCCCTTTGTGGTGCTTTGTTTCGTTGGCGGCGGTCAAAATCCTGGGCGCGACGTATGTCCAGGCCCCGTTATTCAACGGTTCCTCCTACAACAGGATGAACAGTGAACCCAAATGGGGTCATTGAGGTGAACATACCTGGCACCACAGAATATCGGCATTCGGATACTTATCGAGGTGAGAGGTTATCTTTATCACAACGGTGAGCAATGGAAATTAGGGTGGTTGTTAGGGGACAGACCAGATCGTAGGGGAAAGGGGAGAGCTGTTCGACGCGGCTGATCGCAACGTCACTGATGCCCTTGTCTTGACGTTCCTGCAAGAGGGTGTGATAGACTTGGCCTGCAAAATACAATAAAAATTGTGTTGACCGTGATTCCACCTGTTAAGAATACGGACCAGTGCAGAGTATGTGCCTTCGAATCTCATCGGGGGATGCTAAGTTGTCTGGGTGGGAGTCAGGGATATACCTCTGGAACGCCGTATCAGTCGTCATCTCCTCCAACGAAGAGCGGGCATGTGGGTGCCGCAGCAAGGCTTTGGACCAAAATGCGACGAGCTGCGCAGTCACGTCAGTCCCAGAAGTTGTAAGAATATCTAGATAATACGCACGGGTTTCCGGAAATCTCTGTGGAGTTGGCGTCGAAGCACGTGGAACTGGAGCCACTTTCAGCACACATACAAAACCGTAGCAGAAATCAACTGACATAGTTGGCTGGGGTCCTGAGATTGGGAAACGTTGAACCGACACTGAATGAGATAGGGTGGGAAAGACTCACGTGGGGTATACGATTTGCATGTTACAGTCTTGATGTTGCCTTTCCAGCTTCTCCGGGGTAGGATACACGTGAGGGTGGTCGTCGCATAGTTGAAGGAAGCGTTCCAGTCGTCCGCTTGAGTGCTCTGGACCTTGCCCATCGTATCCATGCGGCAAGCTCATCACCAAACCTGTCCGCTGTAACCATTTCCTCTCTCCAGAAGCGATAAATTGATCGATGATGCACTGCGCGGTGTTTGCAAAGTCACCGAATTGCGCCTCCCATATGGTCAACGAGTCGGGAGAGACTAGGGAGTACCCAAGTTCGAACCCCACTGCCCCATACTCGGATAGAGATGAGTTGCAAACCTTGAACTTGGCTTGGAAGCCACTGAGGTCATTCAGAGGAATATACTGTTCCTCAGTATTCTGATCGTGAATTACGGCGTGACGCTGCGAGAAGGTTCCACGTTCAACATCTTGACCAGAAAGGCGGACGTGCTTTTTCTCCAGGACCAGGGTTCCAAATGCGAGTGCTTCGGCAGTAGCCCAGTCAATATTCTGACCGTCTTCAACAGTTTTCCCCCTCGTGGAAAGAATACGAGCAAGGTTCCGATGTGGGGTGAAACCTTGGGGGTATGAAGAAATTGCCCGGCCGATCCTCTTGAGAGTGTCAGCTTCTACGCCTGTGGGTCGGGTGGGGAGAGTGTTCTCCGCAAGCTCGCGCGGGGATGGGAACCCCTGCCAACTGGAAGAGAGCCACTCTTTGCTCGTAGGGACGTAATCTTTCGCTCCCTCGGCAGCTGTTTCAAGCATCCCCCAGACCCACTTCTTGTGTTCCTCGATATTCTGCTCCGTAAACGTGCCGCGACCAACGAGGAACTTGGTGTAGTGGGTAAGAGGGGTCTGCTGTTGTTCAATGGCCTTGTACATCCGCGGTTGCGTGAACATTGGCTGGTCTGTTTCGTTGTGTCCATATCGGCGGTAACAGACGATGTCAACAACTACATCTTTCTTCCACTTGGCACGGTAGTCAGCAGCGAGCTGGCAGACAAAGTTGACAGCTTCTACATTGTCGCCATTAACGTGGAATATGGGAGCATCGATGGATTTGGCGATATCAGATGGGTAAGGGGTGGACCGAGAAAACCGGGGGTCGGTGGTAAAACCGACTTGGTTGTTGACGATCAGGTGAATAGTTCCACCAGTGCCATAGTTTGGAAGATTATGAAATCCCATGGTTTCGTAGACGACACCCTGACCCGAGAATGCGGCATCGCCGTGTAACAAAACTCCCATAGCGGTCGCGTGTTGGGATTCGTCCTGTTCGAAGTGTTGGATTGCACGAGTCTTACCCAAGACAACGGGATTGACAGCCTCTAGGTGGGACGGATTCGCGACCAGGGAGAGCGCAACTTTCTTTCCAGAAGGTGTGGGCCGAATGTAATTGGCCCCGAGGTGGTACTTGACGTCACCGGCTGGGGAATCATCTGGGTCGGCAGTCCCGGAGAATTCGTTCAGAATGGCCTCGATCGGTTTACGGATCACGTTTGCAAGCACGTTCAGGCGACCACGATGTGGCATGCCAATCATCACGTGTTTTACGCCGTGATCCACGGACCTATCAATCAGTGCCTTCATCCCAGGGACGAGGGATTCGCACCCCTCCAGACCGAATCGCTTCTCGTTGGGATACTTGCTCGCGATGAACTTCTCGAATGATTCGGACCAGATGAGACGATCGAGGATCATCCTCTTCTCGTCGATGGTGTAGTTCCACGGTTTCGGTATCTCGACGCGTTCCCTGATCCAATCGCACTGCTCCTTGTCCGGGATGTGGATGTACTGTATTCCGACCGCGCCACCTAGGTACCTCAAATGAGAGGAATGCAGAATAAAATCGACTTGTGATACCCACAGTAGATTCTCTGGCAGAGTTTAATTATCTCTCCCAATTTCATCGTCTTTCTATCTTCTGTCGCGAAGTGGGGTAAGATTCCGGGACCCAACGTGATCTCTTTTTCGAGGTCGCGTTCTGTGAACCCATAGCGCGATAACTCGAGTTCCGGGGGTCTGGCGCTATCGAGGTCGGGATCAAGAATGCCGAGCGGGTCAAGTTGAGCAACGTGGTGACCACGGACTTGATAGGCACGAACGAGGAGTTGCGTCTATGGAAAGCTGGTTAGTGGGTGTTGGAAGGGACACGGCGAGGAAAATCGTGGTACTTTAAGATGGTCATCCAGCTCCGCCCCGGAACTAGCGTGGAGGGTGGGTGCGCCATCCGACGGGGCTGGCATGACACTGGGTGGTCGCTGAAAGGCTGCAGAGCTGGGCAGCCCCTTCTCTAAACCGGAGAAATAAACATCCCAAGAGGAGTGGACGGATTCTGGGTCCCCCTTCCAACGCCGGTACATCTCCTCCACGTAATACGTATTCGTGCCATTTGCAAAGAGGTCGTTCGCGGAAGGTGTTGCAAAGCCGCGAGGTTGGGGGAATATGACAGTTGTCGGTAGCGACGCCCGGAGACGTACGTGGGGGAACCTACGGAGAATGCGACCGGACAACATGAGGATGAGAGAAAGGTTCGCGCGGCGGCTGTCGGGGCACCAAGCAACGGCCCGATGATTTTATACATCCGTTCGGGTCACGTTACCCCACCCGCGACTTAATCCCGACACACCGACGATGTCGGTGGTTGTGCTGGCCACTTTACGACGGTCCTCCTCCTCCGGCGCATCCCTCAGGAACAAATGGCCCGTGAGATTTTACCACGAACGACCACCTTCACCGCCTCTGGGTGGTATTGAGCCTCCTTTGCGTGGTCTCAGAGTTGTTGATCTCACCCGTGTACTTGCGGGTCCAACAGCAACAATGCTGCTTGCGGATCTTGGAGCGGATGTAATCAAGGTTGAAGAAATAACCCGGGGAGATGACACCAGTTCCGCCTTTTCCCCCATTCCGTTCCGCTCCCCGCTCACGACAACGTCTCAGGATCTTGGAACCCTCCTGCAGCTCCATTGCTTGACAGCGCTCCTGGGGAAACCTCCCACTTGCCACCGGAGTCTGCGTATTTCCTTTCAGTAAACCGCAACAAGCGATCCATCACCATCGATTTCAAGTCCCCCGCCGGCCTTGAGATATTGCATCGCATGATCAAACAGTCCGATGTTCTCGTCGAGAACTTCATTTCTGGAAAACTCGCTACGTTTGGTCTAGGGTGGGATGATTGCCGTAAGATCAATCCCCGCCTCATATACGCTTCAATCACCGGTAATAATTACGTTGCGACCCTCCCGCATCCGCCTCACTCACCCCAGCATTGAAGGGTATGGTCAGACGGGGCCATACAGAAGGGCTGCTGGATACGATGTCGTTATCGAAGGCGAAGGTACGCTAACGTGCGCACTTGGAATCCACCCGCGGTTGCTCACCCACCCTCGTCAGCGGGACTAATGCACATGTACGAGCTGCAAATTCATACGCCGCTCCCCAGCTAACTTGCCTCTTCACCCCAGCACCGGCGAACCTGATGGCCCTCCATGCAAGGTTCGCTCCAGCTACAGTCAATGGACGCGACACCCATGACAACCCCACAGGTAGGCGTCGCTAGCACAGACGTAGCCACTGGCTTGTATGCCCATGGGGCTATCATGGCGGCCTTGATATCTCGAGAGAAGACAGGGAAGGGCACATGGATTGATTGTAACCTATTCGAATCGCAGGTATGGTTCCTCTCCAGCCGGATCGTATAGGGGTCACGCCTATCGCTCTAGATTGCGGGGTTGGTGAATATCGCGTCAAACTATTTAATTGCAGGACAAGAAGCGGGCAGACATGGCACCTCCCATCCCTCCATCGTACCCTACCAGGTCTTCCCCTGCAAAGATGGTTTTATTATGATCGGTGCCGGAAACGAGGGACAAGTAAGCATTGCCCCTACCCGCTAGCCGTGTACGACGGGTCGCCTCAAAATAGTTTCCCAGTTCAAAAAGCTTGTTGAAAGGGTGTTACGCATGCCAGAACTCTTGAAGGACCCACGGTTTGCCAACAATCGCGCGCGGGTCGAGAATCGCGACGCCCTTGTCAAAATTCTCACAGATGTCTTAGCGCGGAATACCCGGGACCACTGGCTTGCTGAATTTGAAGGGCTTGGGTAAGCTTTGAAGACTTCGCGGATTACAATCCCCCTCGGTATTGACCTTTCCCTTAGCGTGCCATCTGGACCTATCAACAATATAGCGGAAACGTTCGCCCACCCCCAGGCCACGGCACGTGGAGTTGTTGTTGAAGTAGAGGTGACGCTTCGCTCCCGCATTGGATCCCGCCCTGTCAGCCGCTGAGGTAATTATAATCCACGCAGCACCCAAGGGCAGGTAAGGTCAAGCTCGTGGCACCCGCGGTGTCATACAATGGCGAAAGAATGCCGGTCACGCGCCCCCCGCCCTGGCTTTCTCAACACACAACCGAGGTAAAGACATTAATTGCGCTTGCCCGAGCAGATCCTCACTCGAACTTTACAAGGTGCTCACGGAGCTGGGGTACTCGTTACAAGAAATCGGCGGGTTCCGGTCCAAGGGGGTTGTTTGAGGCCCTCGTTATATCACCACACACACCACCCAGAACACCGGGTGTTGTGTATATACCCACTGCTCATTCCTACAAATGTCCTGTAAACGTCGTTGCGACAGATCTACATACATTCACTGCCTCCCACCCCCTCATGCAAGTTGATAAGTACGCCAAGGGTCCTCTGAAACGGTCACCGTTTGCCCTTGTAGAACTCCCCTAACGTCTTCATGGTCGCCCCAAAAGTACTGGTAACCTTGACGCCAGACGAAATCCAGCTCGGTAGCTTGTCTCGGATCCGGGGTAATGAGTACCGGGTATCAACCAAAACTAAGCTTGCCCAGTCTTTCTGGTGTCTGATTGCGCGACCTTCCGATGCTAAGGATAAGCTGCGGCCCAGCTACAAGAGTGCCTCGCACCTATGCTCTGGTTCACTGCGTTCATGCACAGGTTCTCGTAAAGTTCCTTTCCCGCATCACCCGGCTCGCCCTTTTGCTTTGATAGGCTACTCACATATTTCAGCCTCTCTTTCAATTCCGGCGAATTTGCGTTTGGGTACGGGAGTCCAACCATAACCACAGCGCGTGCTAGGTCGTCGGTAAAATTCAACCCTTCAGATAACTTCGCCCCAACGACGGCCATCAGAAGGGCCCCGTTACTTTTGCCCGGGCCGCGCTGTCTTGAGGATGGGAATGTTGCATGGCGAGGACGACCGGTATGGGAATAACTTACAGATTGTCGTATCTCTTTTCCGTAGTCCTTCAGGACAGTATCAACTTCAGCTGCCTCCGTAGGCTCGTAGAATACCTACTTTACGCTTCAAGCACGGCAATACCCACAACGAATAAACTCACCTTTTTACGCAATGCTATTTTCTCCAGCGTCTTGTCTGCTGTCCACAACCTACGCACAGTACCGAGGGTGCTATAGGATGAGAAGAATACCACCACTCCTGCAGGCACGACGTTGACGAGGTTCACGAGTAATTGTCCCAACTCGCCGAACTTTGGGTCAACAGAATGGTAAATGCCCTGTTGAACTAGGATTGATTGCTGTGCATCGTACCAACGTTTGGTCCTCTCGATTCTGAAATCTGAACTCCATCTGGCCCCCTCTGGGCCCCCTCTGCACTACAACAGCTAGAGCGCTTGAGGGGGGGATGATGTGTCCGCAGGAGAACGCCCGAATCCTACTGTTGTCCATGTCAGGGAATAACTGGTTCGTCATGGCGGGGATCTGTAACTCCTACGCATGAGAGAGAGTTGGAAGAAACAAATATTGTGATTACGGGCGACATTGTCCCTCCCGCAAGAATTACGCATCTGGAAGCTTCTACAAGTTCCAGAAAGTGATTTGCGGGGTTTAGCTGCTGATACTTGATTTCCACCCGATCTTTTGACACCTCCGTGGTCAAGATAATACACCCATCTAGAAATGTTATTGCGCCATTCCAAGACGAAAGAGAGAGACCCACCATCGCTGGGGCTCGCCAGGGCAAGGAGGAATGCCTCGACAGTATGCAAAGGTGGTGTGGCACTTTTCTTAGTTTCTAGAAAATGATTAAACTTAGCAAGACGGGGGGACAGTGAGGCTGACTGTCATCCGAATAGTTAGCAATCTTCCTAGCAATCTTGAGAAAGGTGAGAGAATTTTTTGGGACACGTGAATCGCGGGCACCTTGCTATTTTCCAGGTAGGACCTGATCTCCAAGAGATTAATACCTTCGATATTCTTCCCTATTCTTCCAACAAGTTCTCTCACAGACATAACTTCTGTTACATGAGAGCTCGGGGCTCCTTCACCCAACCTTGCTTTCTTCCATTCTACGACGAATTGCTGTATCGCGTAGAGGGAGACCCGTAGTTTCTGGAGGCGCAGAAGGTGGTCATGAGAAAGTCTCAGGCGAAACTTGGAGAGATAGGCATCGAGCTGAGACACGGATACGCCGATAACACTAGCATCAAGGACAACGGACGATAACGAAAGTAGCGTGGAAACCAAATCTTCAGGGGGTTAGAAGGTTCACGGTGTTGCGCACATTGGACGTACTGTGGGCTTCATCGATTATTATTATTTGATTGGTGACGTCGATGCCGAGAGCTTTTCTGGCGACGCTAGATAACAATAGATTGTACGGCAAGGCGACGAGCTGGATTCCGTTGCTGAGATACCTGAGAGTTGCGATAATGAACCCTAAACCCACCTGAGCTTGCTTGATCGCCCTCCGGGATCCAAAATAAGGGCAGACGTTTGATAGCTTTCCCGAGGTCGCTAGATCTTCGATATCCTTTGGTATGGCCTGACGTATGTTTAAGCAGGTTCTACAAGAAAGAGGGTAATCGGTGATACCAGGATCTGGTCTCTAAACTCAAGGAGCCGTGTTTCATCCTCCCGTGGTGGGAGAAATCCGCAGCCGGAACCGGGTTTTCCTTTATCAGGTCAGTCGAGAACACCGGAAGAGCTTTTCACAACGAACCAGTCAAAAGCTCTCTGCATTTCTCATCAAGGTCACCACCGGAATCAACCAATGGCTTGTTGATGCACAATTGCTTCCGTGAACCGAGCGAGACAACTCGCACAGTAGGTCCATGATCGTCTGTCTCTCCACTTGATTGAGGGACTGTGGTAGAAATCCTAAGACGGTGGAGCTCCCCTATGACCTGCGCTAACTGGGTGTGCGTGCGTGAGGTATAATACACTTTCGTGCACGTCGGTTCCTCGGAATCTATGTCAGAAGTGCCATGATTTACGAGCCTAGGCAGTTTGAGCGAGGAGAAATGACAGGGGTAGGCGATCTCACTGCTGCATCAGTGCCTTGACCTTCGGATCAACGTTGTCCTCAAGCCCCTGCTCCTTGGAATCATCTGGCAAGAATTCATTTTCGTCTTGGAGGTGGTTTGGAACCGGATGGGTGGATTTCTTTCACCATGAATCAGGAACGCCGCAACATTCCCCCTAGTGCCAGACTGCACACCTGGCGTTTTACCGCTCGGCCGCTTGCGATCCTGTCCATGGCTTCTTCTCGTCTCCGAGCGCGGAGCAGCCTCTCTCGGTATTCAACTTCCTCCGCCTCCAGCTCACGTCGCCGTCTGCTCAATGCCTGTGCTGCAACCCAGTCGCTCGCTACGGGCCACGTTTGTGAGATCTTTCGAATGTGGAATTCAGGGGGACACGTACGATTGCTGGCGACGTCGGCGAGGTGGCCCTTCTTGGCACGCTCATGATCGTCGAGCAGCCAGGAGATTGTCGCACTCAATAAACTCGCTGTCTTACCCTGGAGGAGCGTCGTCAAAGTGAGGGCATCGAAATCCATTTTGGCGACTCACGGTCCCAGTTGGACTCTCGATGACGGCGACGGCTTTGTCCTCGACTGCCTGGTACAGATGTCGCATGAGATTAAGTTGGATGCCATACGGCGTATCGTAAGGGAAGATGGGGAAAGCGTCTGGGGTTGAAAGAGAGAGGCTTGAATCCATCCTTGCCCGCAGAACCAGCCACACGGAAGCGGGCCGGACAAGGTTACAAATTTGGGTAAAATCAGAAACGTCCGCCCGATCTACCTAAGTACCCTCATCCGCAACCGCGACCTCCTGGATCGGCAACAATAGAGTTTATCCCTCTAACTACCTATCGTACATCCCCTCCGATGAAGTTCAGGTTCGTTTCCTCCTCAACCTCGCAAAAAAAATATACTGGGCCAACCCCGAATCACCTAGTTCATCACTCAAGTTCAATGCTGTCTCTGAATGGTGGGATGACTACATCGAGTGAGTACACCTCCGAAACAAACCCCTTCCACTCTCTCACCATCCTAAGTTATGATGGCCTCAAGAAACAGATATACCTCGTCGAGAAGCAGCAGTCCGGTTTGGACACAAACTACCACGATCTTGAGTCTCAGCGCCGCCCCCTTCTCGAGAACTCGGGTAGCGACCAAGTCTTTAGGCAACACCTTGACCGCGAGCTCAGGAAAACCACCATTTTCTACGAGTCACAGGCAGCCGAACTACTTGAGGACATCGAGGACCTTGAGGGGCAAGTCGCGGAACAGGAAGAAGAGGAAATGCGAAACTACCCGGAGTTTGATGAAGATGACGAAGACGAGGAGGACGAAGACGGAGAGGGGGAAGACGAGAGTGTCCCCCAACCCGGAGAGGCCCCCAAGCCTCGCAAGAAAGGTATCGTGGCGCATCGCCGATCCCTCACCCACGCAATTAACAGGGACTGGTCAGGGAGAAAACGAAAGAACTCTACCCTTCGACGACTGAGCGTATCTTCAAGCGAAGATGGCGCTGAACTCGATGCAAGTGTTTCATCCCTTCGCCGTGGGGGCGCATCCCTACGAGGTAAATCACCCAGGGTGTCTGCCCGTACCTTGGTGAACACTTGGAATTCCCTTACCCAAACCGCCTCCGCCGCCCAACTCCCGGAGACCGTGTGGACTTCGGACACTGACTATGCCTGGGATGTAAGGCTCTTATTCAAGCGCAGAATAACCAACCTTTATGTTGCGACGGCTTCCCTCAAATCATACGTCGAGCTCAACTATTCAGGCTTCAGGAAGATTCTGAAAAAGTAAGTGTTGTTCTGGGCTTCGGTGGGCTATGGATTAACCCCAGGGTTTCATCAGGTATGACAAAGTCACCTTTAGCGAGGTTGGTGACACTCCCGGAGACCCCTGTCCCTGCCCTCACCGTCGCCTCGCAGTTGAAAGACAGATACTTGCATGAGGTAGTGGAACATGCGCCTCCCTTTACCCAGGCATCCAAAGACAAAATTGCGGGAGCCTTGCACAAACTCCTCCACTTTTACGCTCAATGTGTGACCAAGGGCGATGTCTCTGCCGCTCAGCGGCAGTTAAAACTCCACCAACGCGAACACATTGCCTGGGAACGTGACACCGTTTGGAGGCAGATGATTGGTCGGGAACGTAGGGGGGAAGTAGATGGCCATCTGGAATCGATTGGAGGCACCTTGGAAGTCCAGCAAGAGGCGGAAGCCGTCCAGATTCCAACTCCCCTGGGTCGCCTCAAACTCAAGCGTCGCCATATCTGGAAAGCGATCGCATTTGCTGTATTCCTCACCCTATTACGTGTCCAAAGCGTCAATGGGGACGAAGCCAACAGATGCTTTGCTATCTTGGTCTTCGCAACGATATTATGGGCAACAGAGGTAAACCAGCCTCTCTGACACGGAACATCCCTAACCGCGTTGAACAGGCTATCCCTCTGTTCGTCACATCAATACTTATACCACTACTTTTGGTTTGTTTGCGCGTGATACGGAGTACGGATGAGGACGGCGTCGTGACTCGTCTGACACCACCGGAGGCCACCAAGTAAGTGTCCAGATCCTACTTAGTTCTACATCACACTCATCGCAACCAGATATATTTTTTCTGTCATGTTCTCCCCAACTATCATGTTGTTGATCGGAGGGTTCACGATCGCGGCTGCCCTGAGTAAAACCGCTATAGATCGCATCCTGATCACCAAGGTGCTCAGCATGGCTGGCACGCGCCCCAGCACAGTCTTACTTGCATTTATGGGAGTTGCATGCTTCGCGAGCATGTGGATAAGGTGAGCCTGACGAAGTTCTGGAGTGCCACTTTTCTGATCCCTCCTAGCAACGTTGCCGCTCCGACACTCTGCTTTACACTTATCCGGGTACGTTTTCTCCTCCAAATTGGAATGCGTGTTCACCCCCTTTCCATAGCCCATACTCCGAACACTCCCACCAAAATCGACTTTCGCACCTTGCCTAATTGTGAGTCCTGTTCGCCTCACCTCGCTCTCCAGCACTGATCCCCAACCTTATAGCTTGGAATCGCTCTGGCTGCGTATGTGGGTCTCCAACTTTACTCTTACATCAACTCAACCACCACGATTCAGAAATATTGGAGGACAGTCTTCTCCGATTTCGTCCCCCCAGAACTTGATCGCTCTTCAGCACATGGATCCGCCCCTGGACTGGGCGAGGTGGTTTGCCGTCGCGTTACCTGTGTCTACCGTGTCGATCATCTTGATCTGGTGGCTGTTGCTCGTCAGCTACGACCCCGCCCGCTCACCTGATCCAACAGAGCCAGATATCCAAGTGAAGCCCATCCGTGCAACCAAGGAACCGTTTACCTTGAAGCAGTATTGGGTGTCATTCGTATGCCTTATAACCATCGGGCTTTGGTGCGTGGAGCATCGAATTGAAGCTTCGGTTGGAGACATGGGTATCATCGCTATTATTCCGATCGTTGCATTTTTCTCAACCGGGGTGTTAAAGAAGGTACCTGTTACGTGCTAACTGCTGCCTGAGTTAGGGATTGACGCACGATCTAGGATGACTTTGAACATTTCTTATGGACTGTGGTGTTCCTTGCAATGGGCGGAATTGCCTTGGGAAAGGGGGTGACGAGCAGTGGGCTGTTGGATGTAATGGACGAGATCGTTCGAACCCTCATAACAGATATGTCTCTATACGCGGTGGTCTTGGCGCTCTCCGGAATCGTCTTGGTTTGTACCTTGAGCTTTCACGACACAACAGCCAGCTGAACTCGCCGTGGCCCGCAGGTCATATCAACTTTCATCAGCCACACGATCGCCAGTGTGTTGTTGGTCCCCATCGCAAAGGAGGTCGGCAAGAACCTTCCCGGAAATCATGCCAATCTACTCATCTTCTTGACCGGACTAATCTGTTCGACTGGGATGGGTATGCCGGTATCCGGGTTCCCAAACCAAACCGCGTGAGCGTAACCCCCTCTCAGTGAGACCCTTGTATCTCTGACTGTGACAAAAAGTGCTACCCAGGAAGATGACCTTGGCCAGCTGTATTTATCCAATGTCGACTTCCTGAAGAATGGCGTCCCTGCGAGTATCATTGCAACATTTGTAAGTAATCTCTGAGGAAACTCGGGTCCCTTTTCTGGATCTGATGGTGCCTTAAAGGTTGTGGCTACTGTTGGATATCTTCTGATGAAGGTCATTGGGCAAGTAACCGCCTTACACTCTCCCGAAGTGGTGCTCACGTTGTGACAAGTTCAGGCTTTAGCTCGATCGCCCCATGTCGGGTAATGAAGCAACAGTTCGGTCTTGTACTCCACACATACCTCGGAGAAACATTGCTTGGTCGATCTCGGTGTTATCATTGTAGATACAATACAACTACGCGATTAACGGTACCTAGAGGATTAGTAGGATATACCCTGAATAGAGGGTGTCGAGCGGATGTAAAACACGGTTACCATGGTCGGAGCGGCCGGCGCACAGACACGTCACGACTATTTACATCAGAATCCATGGCCCGAGAGAAGTCTGATTCGTTATTCCTTCCGGGTATGCCTTCATCCGACATTTTTCCGGGGGTTTCTGATTTGAATCTCGAGGAATGATCCAGATCGTGAATCTGTGGTGCCTCGGTTACGTATACGCGCTGGTTATGGTTCACGGACGCCGGGGCAGGAGAGTAAACGTCCCCACGTGAGGTGAGGACTGAGAAAGGCTCTTCGTTTGGTTCGCCTTTCACCAAGGGGCGAGGGTGCTGTGATGAGGGCTGTATTGACATGAAAGGACCGTTAAAGGGGAAACCCAACGGAGGGAGTGGATAAATGGAGCGATGCCTACACAACCACTTCGTTAGCAAGCAAGGTCAACGAACCGGGGGAGAGTCGCTGACAATGTGGGGGAATGATGCACCGAGGAGTCCCCGCGTTTTAAACGCTCAAGTATGGCCGTGGGTGGGTCGTGATCGTCTACCGCATTAAACCCTACCAGATCCGCGACGGATGGAAGGGACACCGCATGATTAGATGATGACGGTTGAACCGGAGGGAGAGTGACCCTGTGCACTTCACGAACAGTTGGGGATGTTGATGCCGGCCGCCGGGGGTAGGACTGATCAGATGGATGGCTGACATGGATCTCCGGCCGATGACTGAGGTAAGATGACTGGTACGGACTGTAGCGAGGTGAGCTCGGATGTGATGTGGGCGTCGGGGGGTTGGGTGATCGCGGGAGGGGAAGTTCCCGAGAAGGAGATAGGAGGTGCGCCGTATCCTGTGGGTTTCCAACGTAGAATTGTTGTTGGAAGGGAGGTAAGTGACCTTGCGGGGGTACAGGCTGATCCACAGGAGACATAATGCTCCAGGAGTGATTGTTGTCGTTGGTTGGCCCAGCTATCCGGCGACCTCTGCGCCTGCGTGCGTCCCCGGAAATAATCTGACCAAACCCGGGTTGGTCAGGGGAGATACAAGTGTTAGGGAAAGTCGGCCTATGACAACCGGACTTTAGGCAGAGCCGGAAATGATGGAAAACAACAAGCATACCCGAATAGGGGAACAAGGTCGTAGCGGATATGCCACGCAACCCTTGTCAACCCTCAGTTTGGTATACATACTAGAACGAACGTGGGGTCTACCTGCGAGAAAGTCTGAGAGCAACCTGTTCGAGGTGAGCAACCAACCGTTGGTCGAGGATAACAGTTGGATCCTACCTCGTATGGCATCCAGGTTCCTTGGATCTTGAGATAGCCACCGCGAACCCTACGGATGCGAGCGGCGAGCTCCGGCTCTGATTCCACCATTTTTACAATGTCGGCTAGGAGGGCGATGTGGGTAAGTGGGGCGGCCAAACGAGCACGTTTATGTTACCTTTGGAGTGTCCAAGTGCTGGGGATTGGGTGTAATCTCAGCTACTTTTCCAAAAGTGCCCTCAAGCCATCAGCACTAACCTTTCCAAATTCCGGTCCATAAGATGTAGCCATCATCCACATCCATCATGATCCACTGGTTGTGGAGAGGATACTCGTACACAGGACTACCTCCGTGTCAGGGGCGTCCTCTGCCGAAGTAACTGCCAGAACATACATGTAACCGCGGGGGTCGTTGCTTGTGATATACCGGCCTTTGGTAACATTGTGGGCTGGGCTCGTGTATGGACGAAAGAGCCGGCGGGAAACTTCATGTTCCTGGGAGGACTGGGGAGGAGGCTGGAGAAGTAGGGTTAGCCAGCGAGTTGTAATTGCGTCAAGCCACTCACGCCACCAGCTGTGGGTCGCACTGACATGGTTGCGCGGAAACCCAAGAGCTGCTGAGGGAGCAGTGTGTGGGGATCGACCGATTCGAGGTCGAGGAGAAAGAAAAGAACTGGCAGGTGAGCGCAGTCTTATTGATTTTCGAGGGAGGTGAAGTGGGTAAGTTTGCTCATGGCACGGGCGTGCCGTGCCGAGCGAAAGACATCTTCGATCATTCCTTTCGAAGCCAATCGAAAGGAAATTTATTGAGCAGTCGACCGTGACCAAGAAGAGACGCTTGTGCCGATTGGGGGCGAATAGAAAACATGCCAGGTTGCCGGGGAGAAATTGGTTAACCCATGACCGTTGAGGAGGACATGTGATTGGCAGGGAATCGTGTTTAAAGTTGTGTCTGGGAATCCAAAAAAGCCTAGCGCTTTTGGGAGGAGGCCGGGTCGCACATCAGGGCTCGAGGGACGAGTTCCTGCCAATCAACGATCGGTGATGCATTGATTGATCGAGCTTGCTCACTGAGCCGCCACCTGTCCCGTCCGACGGCGCGGATCTCTTGGTGAAACGAGTTCGGGCCCGCGCGGGAAAAGTTGCGGGAGCTTTACCGCTTCCCTGTACAGTGTAGACGAGAATAGCGAGCGACGGACAACCCACATGCCATACGTCCATGACT
>Ga0307516_10005403_pt1 | contig 15313 bp, 11 predicted proteins | sample 19_EM_MG_FD_203310 | JGI IMG/M metagenome (GOLD analysis project Ga0307516, IMG submission 203310) | Populus trichocarpa ectomycorrhiza microbial communities from riparian zone in the Pacific Northwest, United States - 19_EM | ecosystem: Host-associated > Plants > Roots > Unclassified | place...
CGGCGTACCGGAGAAGGTGATGGGGTTGCGGATCAGCGACAGCGCGTGCTCGAAGGGATGATCGACCTTGACCTGCATGCCGCGCGCGCGGACGTGCGGGTCGGCGAACACCTGCTCGAAGTCGTTGATCGGCCCGGAGGGGACACCGGCCTTTTCCAGTTCGTCGAGCCAGTAGGCCACCGGCTTCTTCAAAAACAGCCCGGCGAAGATCGCCATGATCTCCTTGCCATGAACGACGCGGTCGTTGTTCTTGATGAATCTCGGATCGGTCGCAAGCTCCGGTGCCCCGAGCACGGTACAGGTGCGCGCAAACTGCCCGTCATTGCCGACCACCAGCATCAACTCGCCGTCGGTGCAGCGGAACACGCCGGCCGGCATGCCGCCATTGCCCCAGGTGCCACGCCGCGGCGGGGCCTGGCCGTTGACGAGGTAGATCTGCGCCCAATGCGACAGCGAGGCGATCACGGTATCGAACAGGCAGACGTCGACATGCTGCCCCTCCCCGCCATTGGCCCTGCGGTGATAGAGGGCGGAGAGAATGCCGATCGATGTGTTCATGCCGGTCATATAGTCGACAATCGAGGGACCGACCTTCATCGGGCCTGCGCCCGGCTCGCCGTCGATATGGCCGGTGACGCTCATCAACCCGCCCATCGCCTGGAGGATCGCGTCATAACCGGCGCGCGGCGCGTACGGTCCGGTCTGGCCAAAACCGGTCACCGAGCAATAGATGATGCCTGGATTGATCGCCTTGATCGATTCATAATCGAGCCGGTAGCGCTTGAGATCGCCCACCTTGTAGTTCTCCATCATGACGTCGCAGGACTTTGCCAATTCTCGGATGATCTCCTGGCCCTCCGGCGAGGCGATGTTGACGGTGACCGACTTCTTGTTGCGGTTGGCGCACAGGTAGAACGAGTTGTTGTTATTGGCCTTGCCCTCCGGGTCTTTCAGGTACGGCGGGCCGAAGGCGCGCGCATCGTCGCCGCCGCCGGGACGCTCGATCTTGATCACCTCGGCGCCGAGATCGCCCAGCATCTGCGCCGACAAAGGGCCTGCCAGCACCCGCGTCAGGTCGAGAATCTTGATGCCTTGCAGTGGCAGAGCCGACATTGAAACGTCCTCCGAGACTTTTGATTGGTGGCGCGAGGCGCATGGCCGGGCGCTTTCGATCCCAGCCGATACACTATTTTGAGGCAATGAGCCCTGCATTGGCGGCATGCGGCCATCCATTTTGGGGTGCTAAGGGCTCAAGATCAGGCCTGCAACGATAAGGCCTGCAAGGAACCTCGTCTGCCGACCAAACCGCGCTTGGTCTGGGCGGCGTCAGGACCGGGGCGCCTGCGGCATGAAGCAGGCCTCATACGCCGCGTCGATGATCGCAAGCTTGACGGCCTGCGCCTTGTGATATTCGTGACGAAAGCCCTGCGACACCCACATCCGCGACTTGCCGCGCGCGCCGACCCAGCCAAGGCTTCCCATCGCTTCGGCCACGGCGAGCTTGCGACCCAGCTGAGTCCGCGAAAGCCTGAGCCGCTGCGCCAGACCGGAAACGGATGTTGCGTCGGTCGTCACACGATCGCGGTCGGCGGGCCCTTCTTCGCAGCCGACGATCCGGCGATCCATCACGATTCCCCCTTCATCGACCCAGGCGAACAGCGCAAAGGTTGGTTCCGGCTTGCGAACCGTGTTGTTCCCGAGAATGCCGTCGGCAATCAAAGGCTGCAAACGTTGCAGCGCTTCCGGTGCGGCGTTCAATGTCGCCGACCTGGCGCCGCCGTCGAGGCCGTCCAGCGTGCCGAGATGCAACAGATGCCACTGAAACAGCGCCGCGAGGGTCGTGGGTGCCGGCTCGAACGTGCGGTGGCGCTTGTCCTCGCTCGCCGCGACGTGGCGCACGATGTCGTATTTCAGCATCTCCTTGAGAAAGGCCGCCGCGGTGTTCCGGCTTGCGACCTCATAGCGCTCGACAAGATCGAGCAAGCGGGCCATCGACAATCCGGCGCCGGCACCGGCCGCGGCAACATCACGGAAATATTGTGCGACCGCCGCATGGGCCATCAGCCAGCGTTGCCGGGTCCCAAACAACGAACCAGCCGCGGCGAGACATCGTGGATCAGCAAAAGCGCTTGGGCCAGCCGGCGTACGCACGGTTCAACCGCGCAATTCCCAAGAATGTCATCCGCCGTCAATGCCATCGGGTTTCCGTGATCCCCGGAATGGAAAATGATTGATCAGAACGGTTGGCACGTCACTTCTGCAGGTTGCAGGTCGTGCCCAGTCGGTATCCAGCATGCATGACACCCTTCGGTCAATCCGGCAAAGATACTCCTGATCGCTTCTCATTTTGTGCACCAATTCACCGAGGTCTGCCGTTAACGGTGGTCAGGCCACCGCGTGTGTCGCTGCGATCCGAATCCTTCGCAACACCGTGGACCGCGGCTCACCGACCGGTCGAAAGCCTTGATATGCCCCGCAACGCATCGGTATATTTTCCCATATCCGTGAGGGCTTATTGGTAACGCGGCGGATGTGCCTGATACGTACGGCGGAATTTCAAATTGTTATCCTCGGAGCTTTCGTCGAGGCTCCGCTCCATCGCTCATAAATCGCCTTCCACGATTGGTCGAACGCCTCAAAACCCTTTAAAAGGCCAGCGCAAGTACAAGGGATTCACGACTTTGAGTACAGAAAACTCCCCCGACAATGCTCAGCATTCGGTCTTGGCCGACGAGATTCGTCATTTTCGTAAGAAGAACAATCTCTCGCTCGAAATGCTAGCCGACGTATCCGGTGTGAGCCGGTCGATGATATCCAAAATCGAACGCTGCGAAACGGTCCCTTCGACCGTGATTCTATCAAAGCTCGCGGAAGCGTTGGGCGTCACGTTTTCGCAGTTGATGGCCCCGGCGGTTGAACGCGAGATTGTTCATATACCGGCTGCGCGCCAGCCGGTTTTACAAGACGATGAATCCGGCTTTCTGCGCCGATGTATTTCACCGGTGCTGCCGGGACGCGGTATCGACTGGGTCCTCAATACGCTTCCGCCGGATGCCGAAACCGGAAACTTCGTTGCTCATCGCCGAGGTGTTGAGGAATACATTTACGTTCTGCGCGGCCGCATGCGCGCGACGATCGGTGATCAACGCGTAACGCTGAACCAGGGAGATTCGCTGTACTTCCAGGCAGACGCCGACCACTCGTTCTTGAACCTGGGCAAAACCCAGTGTGAGTATTTTCTGGTGATCGACACCTCGAAGGTACGGTAATAATCCACTCATAGTGGAATTTAATCTCTTATGAGAGCAACGGCTGGCCGCGGTTTTACGCGGCGTTGGAGCCGTTTTCTTGTCGAAGTCGATCAAATCGTCCGCCAAAGTTGTTGCGGCAGGCCTCGACCTAGTAGGCCCGCTTTTTCAGATTTTATGCAGCTTTTTTGAGCGTTCACAGCTTCAAAACCGATCATTTGCCCGGTCAGGGCAGCATACCCGGCTTTTTTTATCGGGGAAATCTCGGCACGCCACTTGCATCCACTATCTTGGAAATGCTTCTACTATGGAGGATTTATTCCTCTGGCTTTTAACCAGGAGTTGGAAATGAGCATAGCTGCGACCATGTCCGACACGCGAACGGCTAACTCGAAAATGCGATCGATCGTATTTGCGAGCAGCGTCGGCACCATCATCGAGTGGTATGATTTCCTGATTTATGCGACTGCGGCGGCGCTCGTATTCAACAAGGCATTCTTTCCGACGATCGATCCGCTCGCCGGGACGCTGGCAGCGCTCGGCACTTATGCCGTCGGCTTCCTCGCACGGCCACTTGGCGGCGCGTTGTTCGGGCATTTCGGCGATCGCCTGGGGCGAAAGTCGATGCTGGTGTTGACCATGTTCATCATGGGGCTGAGTACGTTCTGCATCGGCCTGCTTCCGAACTACGCATCCATCGGTGTGCTCGCACCCATCCTTCTCATTCTGTTGCGCGTCATCCAGGGCATAGGGCTTGGAGGCGAGTGGGGTGGCGCTTCGCTAATGGTTATCGAGCACTCGCCAGCCGAAAAGCGTGGGTTCTACGGAAGCTTCGTTCAGATCGGATTTCCCATCGGGCTGGTGCTCGCAACACTGATCTTTGCACTTGCAACCAAGCTTCCCGAAGCCGATTTTCAGGCGTGGGGTTGGCGCATTCCGTTCCTTGCCAGCATCGCTCTGCTGGCGCTCGGCACGTTCATTCGATCAAGGATCCCGGAGACGCCCGTCTTCGAGAGAATGAAGGCCACCGACTCGTTCTCGAAGAATCCGGTTGGCGAAGCCGTCGGCAAGAACTTCAAGACGTTCCTGATCGCCGTGGGCCTGAAGCTGTCGGAAGTCTCCTGGGTCTACATGCTGACCGTATTCGTCGTCGTGTACGCGACGACAAAGCTGGCTCTGCCCAAGCAATTGCTGCTCGATGCCGTCATGTATGCGGCGCTGTTCGAACTGGTCACGTTGCCGATGTTTGGCTGGCTGTCGGACAAGATCGGCCGTCGCCCACTCTTCGTCCTGGGAGCGATCTTCACGATAGCCTTCGCATTTCCTCTGTTCTGGATGCTGGAGACCAAAAGCGTTGCCATGGTGACGACCGCAGTCATCATCGCGATGAACTTCGGCCACGGCATGATGTTCGGATTGGAGTCGACCTATTTCCCCGAATTGTTTGGTCCGCGCGTGCGCTATAGCGGCGCTTCGTTCGGCTTCCAGGTCGCGGCAGCGATTGGCGGCGGCTTCTCGCCGATCATCGCAACGGCGCTGGTGGGTTATTTCGGCGGATCAACGGGCGTCTCGGTCATGATGATCGGAATCGCACTTATCACGCTGTGGGCCGCACTTGCCGCCCGTGAAACCAAGGACGAAGCCCTCATTGGGTGAAGCAGGATCGGTTCAATATGCTGTTCGGAATATTCATCTACGACGGTGTTGAACCGATCGATCTTGCAACGTTCGGCGTGCTTTCCATGGCACGCCGAATAGCCCCGCACATCAGAATCTGCACCATCGCGCCGAAGGCGGGGATCGTTCGATTTTCAAACGGGCTCGACGTCGTCGCACAATTCGGAATAGACGATGCGCCGGTTTGCGACATTGTCATCGTGACAGGGGGGCCGGGCTGGGAGGATCAATCGCGATCTCCGGCGACGCTTGAGTACATTCGGCGCATCCATGCGTCGGACAAGATCGCGTCGGTGTGCACGGGAGCCATGATCCTGGCCGCGAGCGGTATTCTCGATGATACGGCGGCGACGACCAAACGAGCCGTTGTACCTCCTGAGGTTTCGCCACTTATACGAATGCGCGGCATGTATCCACGGATCGATGTTCGCGAAGCGCCGATCATCGACGCGGGCGCCGTTGTGACCGGAGGGGGCGTTTCGCTCTGTATCGACACGACTCTGCATATCCTGAAAAAGATGTGTGGCGAACAAGTCGCTAACGAAACCGCACGCATCCTGGAATATCAACGGGCCCAGGAAGCAAACATGAATACCGAAGCGTTCGTAGCGGGATAGACTTCACTCATCACCAATCGGAGACTTACATGAACACCAAATCTCTCGTCAGCACCGACAAAGCGGCACCGGCTGCCGGTCCGTATTCCCAGGCAACGCGCACCGAGCAATTTGTATTCGCGTCCGGGCAATTGCCGATTGATCCAGTCTCGGGGAATATTCCTGATGGAATTGAGCAGCAGACGCGGCAATCGCTGGCAAATCTGTCGGCCGTCCTGGAGGCCGGGGGCGCATCTTTCGCAAGCGTAATGAAGACCACCGTGTTCCTGAAGAACATGAGTGACTTTGCCGTTATGAACGGAATTTACGCCGAGTTCTTCAGCGATGCGCCGCCCGCGCGCTCGACGATCGAGGTCGCTCGCCTACCGAAAGACGCTCTCGTTGAAGTCGAAGCGATTGCGCTGCGCACGAGAGGATAGTCCTGTGAACGTCTACTCGACCCCCCGGTCCCCGCCGAAGATGACGGCGGCATTCGAGCATCCTGCAGGGTCCATTGCTGCCAGGAAAGCTGGCGGTGCGACCCAATGGCGGGGCAAGTTGCTCCATATCCACGTTGCACCGAGCGCCAGCTATGAGATGGAAGAACTACAAGAGGCCGAATGCGTTGCCGGGCGGGGAATTATTGGCGATCGCTATTACAAAGGTACTGGCACCTATTCGCCGAAGCCGGACGTTCGCGAAGTGACGCTCATCGAACAGGAGGCTCTTGACGCGCTTTCGCGCAACGATCCACCTTTACAGGACGGGCCAATTACGCTCGAGCCGCGCGATCACCGGAGGAATCTGACTGTGGTCGGCGTGCCTTTAAACCACCTCGTTGGACGACGTTTTAGAGTTGGTGACGTGATCCTGCGAGGTGGGCGGTTGAACTTTCCCTGCAAATATCTCGAAGAGTTGTTGGGCCTGCCGCTTTATCTTCCATTGTACAATCGTTCCGGGCTCAACTGTGGTATCGAACGCAGCGGCGTCATTCGGCCCGGCGACGCGATAGAGTTGCTGGACCAATGACCGCGCGCCTCATTATGAAGCTGCGTGCCGAGAAGATACGGTTCACGACGCCGGATGTTCTGCACATGCAACTCGTTCATCCGCTTCGGCCCGCTCTTCCTGAGTGGTCCGCCGGCGCACATGTCGACCTGCGCATGCCGGACGGCCGTGTGCGGCAATATTCGTTGTGCGGCGATCCTGACGACTGCTCCAAATACGAGATTGCCATTAAGCGCGAGGCGACGGGCCGTGGAGGATCGATCTGGGCTCACGAGAACATACGTGAAGGAAGTGAGGTGCATATCTCCGCGCCACGGAACAACCTTCCGCTGGGCGCCAAAGGCGAGCGCTATGTTCTGATCGCCGGCGGCATTGGAATCACGCCTTTGCTGTCAATGGCCCGAACCCTGAAGCGCTGGGGTAAGGATTTTACCTTGCACTATTGCGCGCGGTCGGCGTCCGCGGCGCCGCTGCTTGCCGAACTCAGGGACATTTGCGGTCCGAGCCTGCGGTGCTGGTTCTCCGGAAGTGGTCCTCGCTTTGATCCGGCAGCTATAGGCCCGTACAACAAGGATACGCACGTCTACATCTGCGGACCTCAACGGCTTCTGGATGCCGTGCAGTCGGCTTTGAGCGAGTGGCCCGAAGATCAGGTTCACGGCGAAGTCTTCCAAATGACGGTCGACGAGAACTTCAAGCCCGAGCCGTTCGAGGCGACGGTTGCGTCGACGGGTCAAAGATTTCTGGTGCCCGCCGACAAATCGCTGCTCGATGTATTGCGTGACAACGATTTCGTCATGCCTTCATCCTGCGAAATGGGCGTTTGCGGCGCTTGCGAGTGTGGTTATCGCGATGGTGTGGTCCTTCATCGCGACAAGGTTCTGCCAACCTCAAAAAGGCAGGATCGGCTCATGCTGTGCGTGTCGCGTGCTCGGGTGAGCGTTACGCTCGACCTCTGATCTCCGAGAGAGTCAGAAAGTTGCGACGGGCATCCGAAGGTGGTGCCGTGCTTTGCCAGGCTGTCCACGGTGGCAGCATCGGTCAAAAGGCGCCCATTGCCAGATTAAGATCGGAAAATTCGTGCTAAGCCATTGAAAGCACTGGAGCGGGTGAAGGGAATCGAACCCTCGTATTCAGCTTGGAAGGCTGCTGCTCTACCATTGAGCTACACCCGCGTCGGGCGATCACCTAACACGGCAAGCGGGCGGCCTCAACCGCCCAGGAGGGCACCGGGAAAGCGCCCGGATACGGCCCGGCCGCCTTGCAAAAGACCCCGTTCCCGCCGAAATCGCCGCTAATCCGCCCCTGCTAATCCGCCCCTTAACACCGGCAGATTCGCTACCTATACTCTTATTTCCATCAACAACGAAAGGAGGTGATCCAGTGTCTCTTACCAAGCGCTGTCACCTCGCTGGGATCGCCCGCTAGGCTTTCTTTGAGGCCTGGCAACGGGGCGCTCTCAGCCCTGGACCAGCGAGTTCAAAAGTTGGGCGCGGCGGGAGCAACCCCGCCGCGTTTTTTTGGATGGCGCTTCGCCGGGCCCCTGCCCCGGATCGCGACGCTAGGCGCTTTCCAATACCTCGCGGATTTTCTGCGCCAGATCGGGTTTCCGGTACGGCTTGCTGAGCAGGGAGACGCCGGGATCGAGATGGCCTTCGTGCACAATGGCGTCGTCGGTGTAGCCCGAGGTGTAGAGCACCTTGACCCCGGGGCGACGATTGCGAACGGCCTCCGCCAGTTCGCGGCCGTTCATTCCTCCCGGCATGATCATGTCGGTGAACAGCAGGTCGAATGCGAGGCCCTGGTCGACCAGCGCAAGCGCGGTCGCGGCGTCGCTGGCGACAAGCGTCCGGTAGCCGAGACCGCCGAGCTGGGCGATCACATAGCCCCGCACCAGCGCGTCGTCCTCGACCACCAGGATCGTCTCGTGCCCGCGCGGCGTGCCGGTCGCATGGACCGGCTCCGCCGTCCTTTCCGACGGCCCGGTCGACCGCGGCAAATAGAGCCTGACCGTCGTACCCCGGCCTTCATCGGTGTCGATTTCGACGGTGCCGCCGGATTGCCTGACGAAACCGTAGACCATACTCAGCCCGAGTCCGGTCCCACGGCCGATTTCCTTGGTGGTGAAGAACGGCTCGAACACCCGGTCGCGGATATCGGCAGGGATTCCATGGCCGGTGTCGCCGACCGCGATCATCGCGAACTCGCCAGTCTTCACCTCGCCATCATCGGACGCCTCAATTTCATCGCGCGTGAAATTGGCAGTCTCAAGCGTGAGCTTTCCGCCGCCGGGCATGGCGTCGCGCGCATTGACGGCGAGATTGATGATCGCGGCCGAAAGCTGCGACGGATCGGCCAGCGCCGCCCACGCATTATCGGCAAGCACCGAGTTGATTTCGATCTGTTCGCCGAGGATCGACCTGAGCAGCTTGACGGTGTCGACGACCATGCTGTTGACGTCGATCTCGCGCGGCTCCAGCGGCTGGCGGCGCGCGAACGTCAGGAGCTGGGACGTGATCTCCGCGCCACGCGTGGCCGCTTCGTCGATGAGCTGGGAAATCGCTGCGAGTTTCGGCCGGTCGGCGACCCCCTCCTGGAGAATCTCGATGGTCCCGGTGATGACGGTGAGGACGTTGTTGAAGTCATGGGCGACGCCGCCCGTGAGTTGCCCCATCGCGTCCATCTTCTGGGACTGGCGCAGCCGCTCCTCGGCCTCGTGCTGCTTGGTCAGGTCGGTGGCGCTGCCGCGATAGCCCATGAAGCGGCCGTCGGCGGCAAAGACCGGCCGGCCGTTGACGCTGACGCGCCGCAGTAGACCGGTCGAATTGCGGCGGCTGTACTCGAAATTCCGGAATGGCTCGTGCCGCTCCAGTAACGCCAGATGCTCACGCCATTTTTGCGACTCGGCGGCGTGGTCGATCGCCGCATCGAGCCGCCGTTTGCCGATCATCGACGCCCAATCCATGCCGAAGGCGCTCAGCCGCTCCGAGATATAGGTGAAGACGTGGTCCGGCCCGGTCTCCCAGAACCAGTCGGAGGCGGTCTCGGCGTAATCGCGAAACCGCTGTTCGCTCTGGCGCACGCCCTCCTCGGCCTGCTGTAGCACGAGCAGGTCGCGTCCGAGCCTGGCATTGACCTGACTGAGGTCGCCATAGGCGCGCTGTAGGCTGGCGCACATGTCATTGAACGCCTCGACCACCTTGTCCAGTTCATCGGCTTTGCGCGGCGGCCGGCGGTCCAACTGGAGCGGCGGTGGCGGCCGCGCAAAATTGTAGCCGCCGACAAAGCCGGCGATGGCGACGAGGTGCCGGGTGACCAGCCAATGAAACATGTAGACGATGAAGAATGAGACGAGAAACGTCTTGGCCGCCTGGCTTGCCAGGATCACCAGCGCGCGGTTCAGCAATTGCTGATAAACTTCGGAGAGCGTTGCCTCGACATAGAGGACACCGATCCGGCGTTTGACGCCTTGCGTGACGTAATCGAGCGGGTATTGCCGGGTGATGACCGAGCGGGGATCACGGTTGCCTACCGCGATGCGAATCGGATTCGGACGATCGGCGATCTCGCTGATCTCGACGGCCTGAATGTCCGGCAGACGCAAAATCCCGTTGAGTTGCAGCTCCAGCTGGTTTTGGTCGAGATTCCAGAGGCTTTCGCCGATGCTGCCGAAATAACTTCGGCCGATTTCATCGAGCCGCGTCTCGATGACGCTGACGTCGCGGTCGTAGTCGAGATAGAGCTGAAGCGCCGTCAGCGTCAGCGTCACGATCGAGCTGAACAGCAGCACCGCGGCGAGCAGACGCAGGCCAATGCCGCCGTGAAGCCATTTGAACATCTGCCAGAAACGGGAGCCGGGAGACGAAGATGCAATCGGCGACGGGGTCCGGTTCAGACCGTCTTCCGCGGCCGTCGGCACGATGACGCGATTGCGGTTCGGATCTCTCTCGCCTTTGTCCATGTACCACTCCCCCCGGGATGGCGGCACACCTTGCTCCGGCCCACGGATCGCAACCGCAGCAATGCGAACCGTCCGGCTGTGTTCCAGACCGGACCTGCTCTGTCGTGTTACCTCTCTGCCAGCCTCCGGGCGATTCTCTGTCGGTGGGGTCAATCATCTTGCGCCCAGCACCAGGAAGCGAAAGCAGGTTAGCACCCGGCCTGCCGAATTGATACCGGTGAAAGTCCGGAGCCGTCCACGGCAGCGGCGTTGACAGCTCTGACTGAAGGATCAGGACTATCTGCGGTAGATCGCGTCGACTCCTGAAATCATTGGCAGCAGCCTCTAAGGCATGATGGTTGAAGTTGATTTCGATTCGCCGTAAGCGCGAAGCACGAACGATCTCGCATGTCCCAGGCGCGGCGCAGCGCCTCCGCCAGCGTGTTCACGCGCGCCTTCGACGCGCCATGGGCGGTGAACCGCGGCCGGACAAAAAATCGCGAAAACAACCCCATGCAAAGTAGAATCTAGCGCCCGGACTTCGCGGGTCCGAGGTACTTCTTGTAGATGCCCTCGAAGCTATGGTCGTCCTTCATGCTCGTCAGAGCTCGATCGAAATTGGCAATCACCTCCGAATGGTCACGCTGTTTGGAGAATGCCAAATAGCTCTGAATCTCGTCGATGCCCGGAGACAGCTCCCTTATCTTGTCCAGGTACCCCTTCTTCCTCGCGGCTTCGAGGACAACATGCCTGTATCCGACCGCCAGATCGATTCTCTTCAGGAAAAGCATGCCGACGAGGCTGTCGACATTGTTCGTTTCCACGACCGTCGACCACACGCCGGTCTTGAGCGCGCCATCGACCTTCGCGCCGTAACTCGTACCCCTGATGGTTCCGATTCCGAGATTTCCCAACTTGCCGAGGTCGCCATCAAACGTCACATCGGAATCGGCCGGGACAAAAAAAGCCAGTACCTGGGTTATGATCGGCACACTGGTGTAGGTGAGAAACTCAGTTCGCTCAGGCAACTTGAAAACGGAGAATATCCCGTCGACACGGCCGCTGCGAGCCTCCGCCAGGCAACGTGCCCAGGGCATCAGTTGAATTTCAAACTGGTCGCCCGTTCTTCGAAAGGCTTCGGTCACGACATCGACGAGTATTCCGGACGGTTTCCCATCCTGCATATAGGCCGTGGGGGAGCTGTCGGCGGCCACGATAACGAGCCCGCCGGGATACGCATTGCCACAGCCCATCGTCGCTACCGCAACGGCCAACAGGAAGGATCTCAGGGAACCAGCAGCTCTGGCTGAATTCCGGATGCGCTGATTTCGCATCATGTCGAGCTTTCTCGGCGCAGGCTTACGCGCAAGTCGAAATCATGCGCAAAGCTCGCACGACCGCTGGTAGTTGACAAGCCTGATGGATTTTTTGATGGAAAAGGGACAGGTACGCCGGCGAATTCGGGCGGTAAATCAAGTACTCCATCAATCACCGGAACTCATTCCATTGTTGCAGGACCTGACGACGAGCCCGCGATTCGGTCTTCAACTCCTGCGTCGGCGCCGTCCGCATCCCCATCGCCGTTCGGCACCTCCGCTAAGCAACACGAGGATGGAATCACGCCGGCTTACACCGATCAACCAGAGATTAAATCAACAACATCAGCTAGTACCGAACCTCCTCTCAACATCAGCCTTGACCCAGAGCAACATCGACATGAGCACGCCGACGAATGGTTATGGCAATTGAGATAAGTAGAGGGCTAAGAACGCGCGAAGGCGCGCAGGCACTCCGACGTCGCTTCCGCAAGAGAGTCGACCAACGCGCCAGCCGTCGTGTCTCTGGCAAGAGCTGCGGATTGTCCAGCCCACAATGCGGTAAGTTCCCTGTCTCCCGTATTGCTAAGCGGCGCAGTGAGACTGAGCTGACCCGGAAACGTCACCGGCCTCAAGTCGGAGGCCAAGAGGTCATCAACGAGTTTATTCTTTATATAGCGCGCTGGTCGGCCGGTAATCATGTCCGTGACGACCGTGCAGGCGTCAGTGGGCTCGCGCAGCGCCGCACGGTATGCATCGAGTACGTTGGCCTCCTCGCAACGCAGGAAGGCCGTACCCACCTGTACAGCGCTCGCACCAAGCACAAAAGCCGCGGCCACCGTTCGTCCATCCGCCACGCCCCCGGCGGCAATGACGGGAATCTTTACGGCATCTACCACTTGTGGCAATAGCGCGAACAAGCCCGGTTGCAAGCTTATGTCGACACCGGTGAAAGTGCCACGATGTCCGCCGGCCTCGGTGCCCTGCGCGATGATAGCGTCGACACCCTGCTCCTCAAGTATCCTCGCCTCGGCCACGGTCGTCGCGCTGCAAATGATGAAAATCCCGGCGTCCTTAAGGGCACTGACGATCTCCCGATGGGGCAGAGCAAAATGGAAGCTGACCATTTTTGGCTTGGCCCGCACCAGCATCGACAGGTGTTCACGGCTTACCTCACTAACCGCACCGCTTGGCTCGGGTACCGCTCCCAGGCCCTTGGCGTCGAAGTGCGCTTGCAGACGCGCCCGCATCGGCTCGCTGATATCCGGGGTAATCCCGGGCTCCGGCCAGAGCGGATAGTTGGCGTTGAGACCGCCGCCGCTCATCTGTTGGAAGCCGGCGATCCGCCGCTCCGCCTCCTCGGCCGAATAACCCCACATGCCCAGGCCCCCCAGACCACCAGCGTTGCTGACGGCGGCGGCAAGTGCGGGTGTGCTGAACCAGCCCATCGGCGCCTGAAGGATCGGCCACTTGAGATTGAGCCTGTCAGTGAGCGCATTTTGGGACCACATGGCCCTTTTCTTTTTCCTTGGCACGGACATGCTCCTTGGTACGGACATCGGCTCGACGGCGACTGCATCAGCCCGCCTAGTCCTCTCGTTTTCCTCAACGAATGAGGGGACATTCGTCCTTCAGATGCTACGGAATAGCCAGTGAGGGCTGCGCCGGTCCGCTTCCCCTACGGCAACATCGATCCCGGACGACGACATTGATGCCAGCCAGTGAGACGTACGTCACATACCGATTCCGGCAGGCGGCTGTTGTTACTTTTGCACCAGCGGACAAGCACTCTCCGACAGGGGCCGGAACGCCTGGTCACCGGGCGTCGTGCTGATCAAGTTATAATAGTCCCAAGGTCCCTTGGATTCTTCCGGCTTCTTGACCTGGAACAGGTACGCCGGGTGGATCTTGCGTCCGTCTTCGCGGATTATGCCTTTGCCGAACAGAGAATCGTCGGTCGGCATCTCCTTCATCTTGGCAACCACCTTGGCACCGTCATGCGGATTGCCCCCCATCGCCTCGAGCGCTTTGAAATAGTGAATCAGGCTCGAATACACGCCGGCCTGGATCATCGAGGGTTGAGCCTTAGTCTTCATGCGCTCCGAGAAGCGCTTCGAAAATTCTCGGGTGCCGTCGTTGAGGTCCCAATAGAAGGTCTCGGTGAAGTACAGACCCTGTGCCGCTTTCAGGCCAAGCGAGTGGATGTCGTTAATAAAAAGAAGGAGACCCGCAAGCTGCTGTCCTCCGGCAACGATGCCGAATTCGGACGCCTGTTTGATCGTATTGAGAGTATCGCCCCCAGCATTCGCCAGTCCGATGATCTTTGCCTTCGAGGCCTGCGCCTTCAGGAGGAACGAGGAGAAGTCCGCGCTGTTCAACGGGTGCCTGACGCTGCCAAGCAACTTGCCGCCCTCCTTCACCACGACCGCACCGGCGTCACGCTCCATCGCGTAACCGAAGGCAAAATCAGCGACCAGGAAAAACCAGGTGTCGTAACCAGCTTTCACCAGCGCCTGGCCGGTGCTCTTGGCGACCATGTAAGTGTCATAGGTCCAGTGGACCGTGTTCGGCGAGCACTGCGCGTTGGTGAGATCCGACGTCGCTGATCCGGAGGCGAGCAAAATCACGTTCTTTTGTTTGGCTAGATTGCTGATAGCGAGCGCCACGCCGGAGCTGAGGACATCCGCGAAGACGTCGACCTTTTCGACATCGACCCATTGACGCCCAATATTGGTGGCGACGTCCGGCTTGTTCTGGTGGTCGGCCGAGATGACGTCGACCTTCCAGCCTTTGGCCGCAAGCCCGAAATCTTCGACCGCCATCTGCGCGGCGAGCGTCGAGCCTACTCCGCCGAGGTCGGAAAAGAGACCGGAATTATCGGTTAACACTCCGATCTTGATGGTCTTGTCCTGTGCGTAAGCGTCGCTCGCGACCAGCGCTAACGCCGCACTGGCAAGAAATGCTAAAAAAACCTTTGTCATGATTTTACCGATCCCCTTGAAACACGCGTCGTGCTCAGACGCCGAGATTAGGTGTGGAGCTTGGTCGATCAGACCGCAGCGGTGATCCACTGCTGAAGTTTTGCCTTGGGCGCAGCGCCAACCTGGCGCGAAGCCATTTCGCCGCCCTTGAAGATCATCAGGGTCGGGATCGACATCACGCCGTACTTTGACGCCGTGCTCGGGCTCTCGTCGACGTTCAGCTTGACGATCTTGACCTTGTCGCCCATCGCGCCGGAAATCTCGTCGAGCGCGGGAGCGATCATGCGGCAGGGGCCGCACCATTCTGCCCAGAAATCAACGACCACCGGCCAGGTCGCCTTGAGCACTTCGGCTTCGAAATCGGCGTCAGAAATCTTGCCAACGGCCATGGGGTACCTCGTTCGGTTAGAGGAAAAGGGCGCAGCTAAGTCACGCCTTGGAGAGCAGCTGGTCGACGTATTCCCAGTTCACGAGGTTGTCGACGAACGCCTTCAGATAGTCCGGGCGACGGTTGCGATAGTCGATGTAGTAGGAATGCTCCCAGACG
>Ga0307516_10005405_pt1 | contig 15312 bp, 15 predicted proteins | sample 19_EM_MG_FD_203310 | JGI IMG/M metagenome (GOLD analysis project Ga0307516, IMG submission 203310) | Populus trichocarpa ectomycorrhiza microbial communities from riparian zone in the Pacific Northwest, United States - 19_EM | ecosystem: Host-associated > Plants > Roots > Unclassified | place...
TCGATGATCAAGAACACAAGAGAGAGTCCCAACAACAAAAGAGAGCAACACAGTCCCGCTCGCCCCTCCCTGCTCGCCGAGCCACTTTCCCGTGTCGATGACACAACCACCAAAACTAAGCTCCACAGCGTCGAAGCTGGGCGGGGAAAAATCTACAGCAACCACGTGCTCAGACCGACGCCAAGGGCAATCCAAAGGCACTACCTCCCCGCAGAGAGAGAGAGAGCGTGTGATAACGTTCACATACATATGGCGCGGACAGCGCACCCAATGTGGGAAGGGTGACATGGCTGCGCGCTCTGGAGGTAGACTCTCTCGGAGTATGGTAGTAGGGAGAGGGCTGTGGTCGCAGGGTCACCACCACGGAAGAAACGTTCGCTGTTCACGGTACTGTCCACGATGCTCGGAGGAAAGACTCAAGAACCCCCACAAACCCAAGACAACCGCCCATTTCCCACTGCTACCGATCGTCTACAATTCCAACGAAATACATTTCTTTCACCTTTCCCCCGTACAAAGCGACCAGATCATTTTCCCCCTTCCGAGCAAGAGCCAGTGGAGTCTTTTTCCTTTTCCTCCCAGTCCTTGAAGGCATGCAGCGCCATCTTCAAGCTCCCTCTCTGCTTGGGGTCTGGAGAGAGCATTCTCGCAAGGATGGACCAGTATTCCAACGGAACGCCTGCTGGAGGAAGACCAGGATCACCCCGCGGGTATGGGGGTTCCCCATCCTTTCTGCAGATCCCGATGCAAACCATGCCAAGCGAGAAAAGCATCGCGTTTTCCCTTGCCTCCTGAGACATGGTGTTCCAAGGCAAAAGGTATCCGAACGGCGGATTGTTGTACTTAAACTTGGTCGTGTTGTGTCGCCTCGCGGGGTTCAGCGATGTCAGCGCCCAGTGAGCTTCACATCGGTCCAGATGTGCAAGTGTCGCGAGGGGGGGCGTGGGAACCTCTGTGGACTGGGTCGGATCCTGATCTCCGTCGTAGCCTGCACGGTAGTATTGTGAGTGGCACAACCCGAGACTTCTGCACTCCAGACAGATATCATGCTCTTCCGGTGTGTACACTTTCTCCGCCCCGAGTCCTCTGCACTTCCGACAGACAGCACGATCTGCCGGCGTGAGCAATCTCTCCCTCTCCTCAACCTCGTCCGGATTGTACGCTCTCCAGTTACCACCGGATTCGAAATCGATCAGAACCACGTCTTCGCCCTGACTTGTGATCATAATGTTGTTGGGCTTCAGATCGGAGTAATACCCGGGACGATCCAGTCCGTTCCCGTGGTCGAGGATGTGAACGAGGGCGTCCGTCAGCTGTCGACACCATTTCGCGGTCGGATAGGGACCCTCGGACGACCCAAGAAACTCCCGCAGTGTTTTGCCGTCGATAGGCCGCATTAGAAATCCAACGATTGGCAATTCCTCCTTGGAGTCAGAAATCCATTCAGGAGTATCCGGTTCGTGCGCGTAGACGAGTGCCACTGGAGGTCCAATGATGTTCGGGTGAGGCGGCATGCACAGCAGTTGACGGATCTCGTGGTAGAGGTTCCTCCATCCCACCATCGCGTCCTCGATCGTTTTGAGAAAGTAGTAGTTCTTGTACCTGAAGGCGCAACTACAGAAGTGCACGGCGTTCACCTTTTGGCTGGCATTATAGTTGTGGTCACTGAAAAATATGTGAAGGGGTCTATCGCTGATCGTGGGAATGGAGTTGAGAGGTCGATAGAGCCGGAAGTACTCGTTGCCTTGAGACCAGAGATCCTCCAATTGACGGACGGACTGAATCAACGTCTTTTTGCGGAAGTGGTAGACATCCCAAAGAAACCCCAAATTGAGAAGCCAACCCCCCTTTGGGCTCGTCGCCCTCCTCGGGCAGCGGGGGCAGGGATACGTGAAGCTCTCCTCTGCCGCCGACCCGCCATTGATTTGGAGCACGCTTCCTACGTGGGTGCTGTCCGTTGGCGGATTGTCATCGGGAACCTGTGGGATCTCCGGCATCGACATGGCGGTAGTTCCGTTCATCTCCAAGTCTGAGGGGTACTTAGTAAGAAAATTGTCTGCTGAGGAGAAAGGCCCACCTGTGGATCGCGCTTACTAGTGGTAGGAGGAGAGCTTAGAAGCTAAGGACGTGTGCGTGGATACCGCTCTGCGTAGAAAGGAAAGGGTCGGTGATGTGGATAGCAGCAGTAAATATAGTGGAGGAAGGAGAACGGACTCTGGGAGAAGTGTTTGAGGAGCAGTGTTCGGAGGAAACCGCGGCTGTTGTTGCCGCAAAAACTCTCAACACGGTCCGGCCTTAGGCCTGGGTCCGCGGCGGTACAGGCTTGCCCGATGGTAGCTACGGGACAAGGAGGTTGGGGGGGGGGGACCCCAACAACTCGAGTGGACCAGTGTGTGTACTTACACAGCCCGTGACGATGTTTTAGGTTAGGGTTTGTTGGTTGTGAACTGTGGGTTGCATGGCTTGCAGGGACTGCCCTGCATGTAACAGACAGACTTGCTATGAACGCATGTGTTGGGTGTTGCGCACGTGGCCTCGACACGATTAGGCTTCGTTGACGTGTTCTGGATCATGTTGGGAAAGGATGTCGTTTTTCTTGAGGATGTCCAGACCGGCGCCATAGACATGTTGGGCGATAGCGGGTCATCAGAGGCGATGTCGAGACAGCGTATCCACTATCGACATCGCGGTCCAGGCCAGGTGGCCGGTGTCAACGGTGTCTGCCCTTTCTGCCCCCATAGATCGATAGTCAGTCAGACATTTTCTCTCTCCCCATCCCATTCGCTCCCGCCTTTCCGCTTCACCACCTGTACATTAAGAGTCGTCGCCCACACTCGTTTTGTAGGGATATCTACCGGAAGACTCATAGGGTGGCACTCGGTACAGGAGCCAGGGGAGACAGGACTAGCTTCCGTGTTGGTGCGGTTAGATTCTAGAATTGCCCCCACTGGAAGGCCCAGCAGAAGATTCGGTGGGCGGAAGTGTGGAAGGAGACGGGTAGAGGCAAAAGCTAGTTTAAAATCCGTGACCTTTTTGCCGATGAGCGGTGTAATCAGGCGATCCTTGACTTCCTCGCCAACTATGTACAGATGTGGGGCGACGGATATCAGATGCGGCTGAGGAGGATTCCCCGAGCGAGACATCGTAGGGGGGAAGTCGGAACCTAGGGAACGGGAGGAGAAGGCGTAGGAGAGGGAGACATCGCGAGAGTCGGGGGACAAGCTTCCTACAAGATTTTTTTTGTTTATTCATTACTCGTATGCGACCTAGGTAGATCATGACGAGGGATATGTACAGTCCGGGTCCCCGCTGCAAGCTTCCTACAAGAGTGGATGAGACTGGGTTTTTTTTTTGTATCATTACTCTCATCCAACTATCTAAGTTATGGTGAGCCAAAGTATCCTCTTTTAAACCGAAATGTCCGCAATAGACATTAGGAGTTCAGAAGACCCAGGATTCAACCCAAAGAGAAAACCAAAACACACAACCGATCCTAAGAAGGGCCATAAAACTCAGCGAACCTCTATAACCAACATCTCCCGAGTGAGATCCAGCCAGAGTGTGCGAGTTACGATGAAACCTCCAGGTCCATCCAGCCACAATGGTAGGACTTTCTGGGCAAAACTCTTTAGCAGTGCAAAGGTTGCCAGCCTCTGATAGGTTTATTCAGACAAATATCAAGTCTGAGGAAAGTTTTTGCTATCTGACCAAAGATAGTGATGAGACTGGGGGTGTAGCTGGGAGGGAGGAAGTCCTTGGGACGAATTATTATTTTTAAGGTATATCAGGGCGGAGGGCGGGGGGAGCCACAACGGGCCGCCTTCGGGTTGGGCAGTGCACGGGGGCTGGTTTGTACGTCTCGCCATGTTCTAGATAGGTCGCATGCGGATAGTGAATGGATAGGTGCGGTTGGATTCGATAGACTTCCGCAGCGCAGACAATGAGGCAATCTAAACATCTACACATCATGACACATCCTCTTTTCTTTTTCGTTTCTCCTTTATGTAACAACTAGATATCTAGCAACAGGAACTGTTACCGTCCGGCTGCGGGAGGGCGGCGGGGGCCGGTACCCGAGCCGGGGTAGCGAGACAGTAACCTTGCTCAAGAACTGCGGACACGAAAAGCCGCAGCAGGATATCCTGTGGGCGGAGGTGTGGAGAGAGCCTGGAAGGGGGAAGGACCGCTTCAGGGCCCGGGGCCTGTTCGCGTGCACCCAGCCAATACCGGACCTCCTGCGCACGCGGAGGGGGGGCGCAGGGTGGAACCGCGAGACGAGGCAAGCGGCGCGGATCCAGAACCGGACGAAGGAGGAGCAGGGGGGGGAAGGAAAGAGATGGTCCGGGGGGTGTCAAGAGCGAGCATAGCATTTATTCTCTCAATCGCGCGCTCCTATGGCAGCTATCACTAGAAACAAATGGACCCCCATCTCTTTCCACGCTGTACGCCATTTCCTTCCATCCCAGAGCATGGGGCCAGGAGTCCTGCAGCCTCATAAACGCGGCAAGAGCGGCACGCTCGTACGCGTCGTAGTACTTTGGTTTGATGGCGATGATGCGGCCGTCGTTGCCACTGCAGTGCTTGGACACAGTGTGCTCCAGTTGACGCACGCTGGCGATGACCTGTGCGAATTCGAGCCTGCGGTTGTTCGCTTGCTCGTCGAGCATCGCGGCGAGCTCGGGCTGCTGCGCCAGTACGTCGAGCTTCGTCTGCAGGTCTCCCTTGTCGGGGACCTGCTTGTTCAGCGATGCGTGGAAGACGGTTCGCTCTGTGTTGCATGCCATCAGAAAAGACCGCAGTCACAACGATCGGAGGGGGGATCCTACCTAGTGCGCCGCAAACATTGAATCTCTTCCGAAGCCTCAGATTCTCGTCGAACAACCGCAGCACCTCGCCCTAGTTACCAACGGACGTGTTAGCAACCCGCTCGACCCCAGCTGAAAGGGATATATCGTACCTGCAGGCGCCCGGTCACGGCAGACTCGCCCATCCTGTCCCCGCGCTGCCCGACACCGGGTGTGGCCAGCTGCTCCTCGTTTTCGCAGACGTAAGTAATAGAATCAGAGCAACCCTGAGCAGGATAGACCCCGAGTCTAGTGCGCCCTTCCGCGTGCAGGTGAGGCACCTTGTTGTGGCCGTCCGTACTGAGATGGACCGACTGCTGAGGCATATCGGCATCACCCTTCAGCAGCCGGCCTGTGGACGGGTCGATGTGCCACCTATACGGAAACTGGGGATGCGCCTCAGGTGCGGGTGCGGCGCCGTCGACCGCGGGAAGTCGACCACAAAGACCGCCTGGCACAAGATGACGAAGAGTCTGGCGGAGCGCCGTTCCAAATCCAGGGCGTGCCAACATGTTGTATGATGTGAGTGCGATGGGATATATCGGGTCGCGGAAGCTCGAGATTCTGTTAGCATAAGTCAGCAAGCGAGCATGCCAGGAGGTCGAGGGGATAGACCGATAGATGCCGCTTTGGTTGCGGTGAGAAGGGATGGAAGGAAGGATGGAAGTAAAGTAGGATGGAAAGAAAGTAGGATGGAAGACACTCCTGTACTCACCCCAGCGTACTCACAGTTCGGAGAGACTACCCTGCTCACGTGGATGTCACCCTCCGGGCTGCCTACAGAGAGGGATTGTGAGTAGTTATTGAGTACAGACCCTCTGTTAGACTCGTTGTGAACTCATACGGTCGGATACCCTTCAGCTAATGTGAGTCCATCGCGCCTATGTAGAAGGAGGTCGTGGGTGTCGGTGTTGTGTGTAGGGCATGAATAGTGGGGCTGGGAGATGAACTGTAGTCGAGGCTTGCAGGTGATCACAACGTGAACGGGATGCGTCGCCCTCTCCTGGCTCCGCCAGTTTGCTTTGCCGGTAGAGGTTGATGACGACCTTGTATCACCACCGTAACTGTGCTAAGATGTTGGCGAGGACCGGGGAGAGGAAATATGATCGCGATCGAGTCCATATCGGGGGAACTGCAAAACGCAAACGATGGAGGAGGAAATCAAGCCCAACGTGATTTCAACCCAATACCCCCATCATTTTGGGCGAATAATATTTTATGATCCTCCCGAGTCTGGCATTCGCGTGAGCACACCGCATATCATAGATAAGTACTGAGGGCGTATTGGGTGTTAAATTCGTTGGGTCCGGGAAATTTGTTCTATTATGGGATGGAGAGGGTTAGCGTCAATACTGGGGGGTAGTCAGCCTTCCGGCTGCTATGTAGCTAGCTGTTGTATGTAGTTTGCTCTTCATCCTGTACATCCTACACGCGTCGACCATTCACAGGATCACGATCCCCTCTCAGTTCTTCTCCATCCCCACCTTCCGCTTGAGTGTGACTTTTCCGCAAGGCCTGGCATTGGTCCGACAGTACTGTGTTAATAGCTCGGAAGACTAGTGCTTACGTAGGTCAGTAGCGGGTTAGTCAGCTTTATTAGCGATCGTTGACTGGTTTGCTCGGTATCCTGTCACCATCACGCAATCACAGGGTCATAATTTAATTCTCCCACCACTTTCTTTCTTTCTTTGCAGGTTTCTCCTCCAACTTCCTCTTAGGGTATCTGCTTCATAAGTTGTGGCACGTCGTACCTGTCGCGTGGTCAGCAACTTTACCCCGCTACGACAGCTCCGCCCCCCCCACATCAATTTTCGGCCACACTCTGCCAGCGATGGTATTTCGTGTCCGACTTGACAATCTCGACTTCTACTCCACGCCGCCAACGGAGCTTGATCCAGCCCTCCCGACCATCTCCAGAACCGTTTCACCGGAAGTCCCCGTGCTTCGGGTCTTTGGTGCTACCGAGAACGGCGAGCGTGTGTGCGCACACATCCACGGAGTTCTTCCGTATCTCTACGTCGACTATCCAGGCCCGTATGCCACTGCTCAGCAGTTCAACTGTGAGTTCTCGTGCTGCCCGTCGTAGTTAATCGGCTACAAAGGGAGGCTGTGAGAGCTAACCGACGGACGGCAAACAGTGGAAGTCGCACAATCCGAGATCCGGAAACTGCGACGGAACATCGACCGTGCCCTGAACACCCGATATTCGCGAAGAGGATACGACGGCAGGAAGGCCCAACAGTACGTGGCGACGATAGCCCTCATCAAGGGCGTGCCATTCTACGGTTACAATGTTGGTTGGAAGCTCTACTGCAAAATATATCTCTACAACCCGAGATACGTATCCGGTCTCATGGATGTTCTCCTCAACGGCGGAGTGACGGGGAGACCGATGCAGCCCTATGAGGGACATATCAATTATACCATGCAGTTCCTGATCGATTACAACCTCTGTGGCTGCGGGTTTGTGGAGGCGGATGAGGATCGAATCAAGTATAGGCGAGTGTTCAGAAAGGATGATGATGAGGGCGATGGAGGGGGAGAGTATGGGGATGACGGTCGAATGTTCCAAAGGTACGACGAGGACGGGAACGCTCACCCCCAGAATTCAGCGGAAGGCGCTGCATCTAGCGTCGATTACAGCACCCTGACCGAAGATCGATTCGCGAAGCATTCCTATCACGGTTGGGAGGTCGACATACGAGCGGCAGATATTCTCAACCGGTACAAAATCGAGGAGAGGAGGATTCATCAAGATTTTTCTGCCGAATCCACCAATGCCTTGGCCCCCGGTTTCAAGCACCTCCACAGTCTGGACGAGCTATGGAAGACACACGGCGAACAAACCCAAACCGAGGACGCCACCTGGTCTGTTCCACCATCCACTGCCAGGGAGGAGACAAAACAGAAGCTCTGGTTCGAGGAGCAGGACTACAGAGACAATATCCGACAACTTATAGAGTACGAAACCCGTTCTCGGCATGCACGGAGAGCTACATTCGACAACATCTTGAGGAAGATTCCCTACGGGTCGTATATTGCCACTGCTTTCGAGAGCGTGGGGTATCTGTCCTCCTTCGATACCGTCCCACCCAAAAGGTCTGATAAAAAGACGCAGGCTGCGGAAGATGGAGAAGAGGAAGCGGCATCGGAACGCACGAAGCCCGGGAAATCAGTGTTTGATATACCAGTGGATGAAACCTCCGGCGTTGGAGAGGAAGAAGAAGAGGACTACGGCCTCGATGAAATCGATTTCAATGATATACCGCTGGATGTCTTCGGAGACCGAGAGGGGTTGCAGGAGCGTCCAACGATTAAGCATACCGTGTCGCAAGAGGGCAATACCGAAGGAGGCTTGTCGACCCCCAGCGCAACAAATGGCACCGGAGGGGATGGGTCTCCCACTGCCAGCGGCGAACTTCGTACCGAGGTTTTGACTCAACTTCCGAAACGCAAGTGCGCTGATATATCAGGTAACTCCACCCCCTGCTCAGAATGCCCCAATATGGTCGCTGATCTGGTTTATCATCGCTTCAGACAGTTCTCCACTATGGTCGTTTGGTCGTCACTGTTCTCAGGAGCATATGCAGCCGTCCGATTACGGTAAACTAGGTCTACGTGAGGCTTTCGGTATTCGAGGCAACAACCCGATCGTCTACTACTCCAAGAATCCTCCGTCGTTATCAGAGATCGAGGAAGCCGAGCCGAAATTGGGGACTGTCGACACGGATTCCTTTTACGGGAAACGAAGAGACATACCCGGAAAAAAGTTCCAATATGGGTTAAGGAAGTTCGACATAAGATCCCAAGAGCCCGTCCATTTACCTGCCTTCGGTCCTGATATGGGCGAGGGATACGGTGTGGCCAGAAAATGGCCACGCGTCGAGTTACCCATGGGGAGTGTACGGACAGGCAGAAGATCGATCTGGAGGTACGCGCTGGAACCTCCCACGCTGGAGGAGGCTTGCAAGTGGGAATCAGATATGCTTTCCAAGTCAGGAGAGTTCTACAGAAATAGGTTGAAGGCTCAGGCACAGGACCTTTCGCAGGTGAGTAGCTGTGTTTCCCCAGCGATCTCACGGGCTTGGCTGACATCTGTCAGATTGAAGGTCCAACGCAGGATAATCGAAGTGGTTTCGGGAGCAACTCTACAAAGAAATGGACCAAGTCAGGTCCTCTGCAGAAAGCCGCTGGAATGTGTATGATGAGTCTCGAAATCCATGGTAGCCGTTTGACAACCCTACACTCTCACCTATCTCGGGACTGACCTTGTTGTCGCAGTGAACACGACCGAAGGCCTTGTGCCTGATCCCACAATCAATCCGATAGCGTGTATCTTCTGGTGTGTTCAGCCCGGAGGCAGCGGAAAGACGCGGTCGGGCATTTTGGCGACTGGTGATGGTCTTACAGAAGATATGTTCCGGCGGTTTGCCGATATTGAAGTTTCTGTCGAGCCGGACGAGATGTACATGATGAATTCGCTGGTGGATATCGTACGGGATTTGGACCCGGACATCCTTACTGGCTACGAGATCCATTCGAGTTCGTGGGGATATGTCATTGAACGGGCGAAGCATCTTGAGGGTAAACTCCATCCATTACTCCCCCCGTATATGTGCCATTGATCTAGCTTACAGTGCTAGGATTGGATCTCATCAGCGAGTTCTCGAGAGCGAAGCTACACACCTTTGGTCGTGCCGGGAGAGATGTGGATCTATACAATATCAGCCACCAGGGTGTGGTTGAGATCACGGGAAGATACACCATCAACATCTGGCGAGCCATGAAGGCCGAGCTCCGACTTCTCGGCTACAACATGGAGAACGTCGTATTTCATCTGCTGAACAGACGGTAAGGCGCATACCTGGCGGGATGCGTAAGAGGAGCTGACGGATTGGAAGAATACCTCACTATTCATTCAAGGATCTAACCTCCTGGTTCCAGGGCGGAACCACGGCCTTCATTCATCGGGTGGTGAAATACTTTCTCACACGCGTCCGACTGAACTTGGAGATTCTGGAGAAACAGAACTTCATCACGATGGTCGGGTATGGCTTTCCCGGTGCAGCGATTACTCCCTGTGCGGCGAGCGGGTGCTGACGAGTGCTGTACAGCGAGCACGCTCGGCTCATCGGCATCGACTTTCAGTCCGTAATCAATCGTGGCTCGCAGCTAAAGGTGGAATCATTAATGTTTCGGATCGCAAAGCCTGAATCATATATTCTGGTTTCGCCATCAAGGAAACAAGTGAGTTCAGTCCACTGCGTCTGCAAGACATTTTCCTTGACTCGTTGCAGGCCTTATCAGGAACCGCGTAATAACAACCGCCATAGGTATCCAGCCAAAACGCACTTGAGAGTATTGCCCTCAACATGGAACCCGACTCCCGTTTCTACAACAACCCGGTGGTAGTGCTGGATTTCCAGTCGCTCTATCCTTCCATTATGATCGCCTACAACTACTGCTACTCGACGTGTCTGGGGAGAATAGTTGGTAAGGGGCGTCCTAATAAATTGGGATTCACCGAGTACCGACGTCCACCTGGTTTGCTCAGACTTCACGAGAGTAACATTAACGGTACGTTGAATCCATTCCCGAAACCTTTCCATTTTCTCATAGAATATATCCGGGTAGTTTCTCCCAACGGCATGATGTTCGTCAAGCCGCACGTCAGACAATCGTTGCTGGCGAAAATACTTTCGGAGATCCTTGACACACGAGTAATGGTCAAGGACAGGATGAAACGCGACAAGGACGGCAAGGAGCTGCAGAAGATTCTGAACAGTTGGCAGCTGGCGCTCAAGCTGACGGCAAACGTGACGTATGGCTACACTTCGGCGAGCTTTTCTGGTCGCATGCCCTGCTCCGAGATCGCAGACAGCATCGTACAATCTGGACGGGAGACGCTTGAAAAGGTTGAATACTGCCAATCCCTGAGCAGTGATACGCGTTCCGGCTGACCAGACTACCGTAGGCGATAGATCTCATTAATAGCGAAAAAGGTTGGGGTGCGAAGGTAGTGTACGGCGATACGGACAGTCTTTTCATCGAACTTGCTGGTAGAAGCAAGGACGAGGCGTTCGATATCGGACACGAAATCGCCGAGCGAGTGACCGCCATGAATCCGAAGCCGATCAAATTGAAGTTCGAGAAGGTCTATCTTCCGTCGGTGCTGCTGATGAAGAAGCGGTATGTCGGCATGAAGTATGAGCACCGCGACCAGATGGAGCCGGATTTCGACGCGAAAGGAATTGAAACCGTTCGACGCGATTACTTCCCTGCGATACAGAAAATTCAGGAAACGGCTCTCAAGTACTTGGACAACCCCCTCTACTGGAAGTTTGGTAGGGACATGGCTAACAAGTGGGACGCACAGAATTCATTTTCGGACTCATGATCTCTCGCAGGTCAAGGAATACCTTCTCCGACAGTGGACCAAGATGATGCAAGGCAAGGTCTCAGTCCGGGATTTTTCCATCGCGCAAGAAGTAAAGCTAGCAAGATACCGGTACGCATGTCACTATTGCTTTTCCTCCCCAATTCCGACTGACTTTTCACAGTGAAGGAGCACCTCTCCTACCCCACGTCGCATTAGCTAAGAGAAGAAGAGAAGCCGACTACCGCAACGAACCCCAATTTGGCGAGCGCATTCCGTAGGCCCCTCCACTTCCTATTTCGCCATATTGGGATTCACTGATCATCCACCAGCTACGTAGTCATCGCAGGCGGCCTTGAGCACCACCGCATCTCCGACCGTGTGATGGAAGTGCACAAGTACCTACACTCGCCGCACCTGGTGCTCGACCTCGATTACTACATCCAGAAGAAGATGATTCCGCCGTTGGCGCGCATCTTCAACGTAATTGGTGCGCCCGTCGCATTGTGGTACAAGGAGATGCCGAAGTTCCGACGACCACGCGTGTTTGTGGACGACGGGAAGAAGAAAGCTGCCACGCTGGATGGTTGGCTGATACGTGACGACATGGTGTGCCACATATGTCGCGCCAAAACTTCCAGCGGCAAAAGTAAGATATCTTCCCCCTCCCCTCCCTCCCTCGAAGTCTGGACTGACGGAACACTCAAGCGCTCTGCCCACCCTGCTATGAGAACCGCGACGTGTCGATCTACCAGACACGGATGCAGCTATGCGCTGCGGAGAAGCGTGTGAACGATATTCGCAGGATCTGTGCTTCGTGCAGTGGTGTGTCACGCCCCCAGGAGCTCAGGTGCGACTCCCTCGACTGTCCGGTGTACTACTCCCGCGTGAAGGAGACGCAGAAGCTCCAGTACGAGGACAAGAAGGCCAAGGCGATCCTGCAGGTTCTGCGGGCTCTGTAGAGGCGGAGGAGTGGGGCGGGGGGACCGAACGCTGGGGATTAGAAGGATTCTGTCGCTTTTCTTCTCCATGTTTTTTTGAATCGATAGAGACAAACATAGGGAACTGATTGATGATACATAGTCGGAGGTAGAACATTCTCTCATGCAACGGGCCTCAGGGACTCGCCAGGGGGAAAGGACGGAAGGCTATCTCAGGAACCAGTGCTCAGAGACTCGGGCAGCTGTCATCTCCTGATGCCCATTGTTCTAACAAAGTTTCGTGTAGGAGATGTAGGGGGCGGTTTTGGATGAATTGTCTTCACGCAACTACAACAGAGCGCGGATGGATTGGGTCAAGCGGCAGCCCTGTGGAAGATTTCCTTTGTCAGGCCTGCGCGTTTGCTTCCGTGCACCTGTTTTGCTGGTCTTGTTGTCTTATTTCCCTTCTATACCGGCCAGAGCCTACGGGCTCCCATAAGCTGGATGTATAATAAATGAATAAATAAAACACCCGCCCATCAAATTGCACTGTCCGCCACCCGCAGGTACAACCTTTCGATCCTGGCTCGAACAGGTGAAGCCCAGCTCCTAGAACAAAAGCTACAGGCAAGAAGCACCATTCATCCGCGAGATAGGCGCTGGCAAGAAGGAAAGGAGGCAGAAGACGAAAGACAGCTGTTAATACCAGCACGATTAGCCCCTTCAAAGCTAGCACAAAAACAACATCCTTCTATCAACTAGGCAAACAACGCACAGGCTAAGAGATTATGGTCCTCCAAAAATACTTTCAAACTTACTCCCACACCTCCTCATTGCCTGAACCCACATCTCCCCAATCGCCTCGCTCTCGTCGGAAACACCCTGCAGATCGGCCGGGTGGGAGGAGGAGCTATCGTTATTGCTTCTAGGTCTTGCCACACGCTTCCAGACCAAGAGTGCGACAATGTAGCGAGACATGCGTTCTTGGGAAATGCTTGAAACTTGCTGGTCGGATGAAGATAAAGCCCACGGGATATACTATTTGCCGTGACATCCTCGGGTGTAAAACTTCCGGTTACTGTACTTGTTTGATGCCTCGATAAACCTTGCACAGTTGCAAGATAGCTTACTAACGCCCAGGAAGTTTATCGGAGGTATCTGGTCCGATGACACCGTTGGGTTGTTGTAGTCGCCAAACCACATGCAACACGCCAGAAATCGGGCCTGTCGCCTTCGGCCAAGAACCTGACGCCGTTGATCTTGGCATGCGTGAATGTCGTCACATCCTCTGGATCCTCCAAAATATCCTTTACCAGGGTGAAATCCAACACATCCTTTCGTGTCCACTTTTTGACAACAGCAGCTGTCGGAAGTTGTTCGGAGTCGGTTGGAGGTGGTTCTCCGTGTGCGTCAATAAGTGCAGCATCGTCCATCGGAATATCTGCGTCCATGATGCGGCTTCTCTGGTAGGCGGAGTGGGGAACACGAGATAGTTGACAGGTAGTACACCGGCGGTAGACGTTGCGGAAGAGATGGCAGTGGCAGCTGAGGTGGCAGTTCTAGGTGTGTTGTGGAGGTGTGGGAGGTTGCGGAGATGTTGTGTGGAAAGTGGGGAAGTTGCCGCCAAGCTTAGCCTCGGGTCTTGGCGCAACGTCTTAAGCAGCAAACTTCCCAGCCTGGTTTGGACGACACCTGCTGAGCCGCCGCCTACGGAAGGCCATCCCCAATTCAGTAAGCAGACGATCCTGCAGGTACTATGTACATATGGAAGAAAACAAGTACAACGTGCCGCCTTACCGGAAGCTAGACAGTGTGTACCCCGCCATGATCCGTCTACCTAGGTCGCATGCGAGTAGTTATGTCTCAATTTGCGAGCCCCAGCCCTCAACTGGTGCCCAGTTATAAGTGGTTGCGTGTACTATTCAGGAAGGTCATCACAACGCTCGAACACAGTAAAATGTTCCATTTTTCTTTTTGTTTATATGCTGATGTAGTTACTGCTTCGAGAGCTATTTGGCTGATGGCGAATATCTCCGCCGGATGAAGGATTTCACAAGGCAAAGTATAAGACCTGTGCAGTGGTCATCATAGATAACACGAATGTGGTTGCTGAGAAACACCCAGAGCTGTTGAGTATACTGCAGTTGACCCCACCCCCGGCCCCATCCGCAACAGTAGCACCGGCCGCACCTTCAGCCGCGCATACCAGCGAATCTTTCTCCGCATTTCCCTCCGCGGCTGCACGCAGAGCCAGCGATTCAGCTTCGGCGTCGATCGCGGCACATTCGGTTTTGGAGGTACCAAGAGGCAGAGGTGGGAAAGGACGTAGAGGAGCAGCAGCACCGGCTGCACCACCAGCAGTAGGGACTCGGAGAAGTGCTAGACTGATAGGGAAACCTCAGCGCAGTCATTCCCGCAAATTACCGACACTAAGGGTGATGGGGGGGATGAGGAAGCTGTTTTGGAGGGGTTTTCGGCATATCTAACCAACCCTGCACTGAGGAATGTAAATTGTCCATACGAAACCTGAACTCTTTGTTAGATTTTTAGATACTGAAGCGGATTCTATGGATCACGCTGAGCCATCACGAAAATTCTCTCCCTGGGTATAGCCGCGATTAGATAAAGCCGCGATTAGATATAGCGCTAGTGCATAAGCGCACTAGTGTGTGTTGTAACAGTGGCATTTATACATAGCGGAGACCTCTGACGATAGATATAGAGTATCACTCTATATACCGGCTGGGAGTCATCGAGACTACACCGTCCTGCCAACACAAAGATCAACTTACCAAAGAAAACGTCTTGCATCGGTTTGTAGATACCTGGGCTCAATTACCATATCTTGGGTTGGCTCCACGGTTAGTTTGGCTAAATGTACGATGTGGTGAAGCTAGTACTATAATGATCACCAATGTCTGCAAGCACTCTTTCTCACTCGGGTCACCCGACATTTTCTGACTCGTGCTAATAAAAGAATGGCATAGATTAATGACAAAACAAACGAAAAAAAGAAGGACACCAATCCAGAGCACCAGAAAACAACAGCGCTGACAGAACAAACCCGAAAACACCAACACCCGCTAACTAACGGAGTTGAAAACCTTGATGCTCGCAATCCCGATCTAAAGTCCAACAAATCTTGTCCATATGAACCTCCATTTCCTGAGTG
>Ga0307516_10005406_pt1 | contig 15312 bp, 15 predicted proteins | sample 19_EM_MG_FD_203310 | JGI IMG/M metagenome (GOLD analysis project Ga0307516, IMG submission 203310) | Populus trichocarpa ectomycorrhiza microbial communities from riparian zone in the Pacific Northwest, United States - 19_EM | ecosystem: Host-associated > Plants > Roots > Unclassified | place...
CGGGCATGCCCATGGTGCCGGGCACGCCGTCGGTGCCCTTCAGGGGGAAGCGGCTGATGATGACGGAGCCCTCCGACCCGCCCGCCGCGACGGCCCGCCGGTACGGGTAGGCGGTGGCGAGGTCCCGCTTCAGCGTGGCGTCGCAGGTGTACTCGCACTCCTCCACGAACACGACGTCCGGTCGCTCGCGGCGGACGGCGGTGACGAGGGCGGTGGTGGCCCGCCCGAACTCGACGTTCGAGGTGAGCACGCGGAGCGTGGTGAGCGGCGGCCCGTGTGGTTCGGTGCTCTTGCCGTACGGCTCGATGAACCAGGCCAGTCCTCCGAGGATGACGACCGCCCACACCACTCCGGTCCACCACCTGGCGAGCAGCGCGAGGGCCAGACCCAGTCCGGTGGGCGCGAGCAGCCAGGGGAGGAAGGCGAGGAGCTGGGGGACCGGGGTGATGCCGTCGGTGTCGGCGACCCGGCATCCGACGACCACGCTGACCCCGGCGAACAGCAGGGCGGCACTCCGGCCGCCGAGTCGCCGTTCCCGCTGGTCGTTCATCGTCCTGAGGCTACGAGGTGGCGTCCACCCGCGCCAGGAACTCCCCCAGTGCCTCGTTGAACTCCGCAGGCCGCTCCAGGTTCGGCAGATGGGCGGCGCCTTCGATGATCCGGAGCGTGGCGTGGGGGAGGGCCGCGTGCATGTCCTGGGCGTCGGAGACCGGGGTGTAGTCGTCGTCGGCGCCCACCACGATCAGCGCGGGGACGGTGACCCGGGTCAGCAGATCGCGGTGGTCGGCGCGTTCGGCGCGGGCGCGCAGGGCCGCCGCGGCGCCCTGCGGGGGCGTGGACGCCATCATGCGGTGGACGTGGGCCTTGACCCCGGCATCGGCGTACGGGGCGACCATCTTGTCCAGGACCTCGTCGGCGTACCCCCGCATGCCCTCCTCGAGGAGACGGTCCGCCATCGCGTTGCGGGCCCGTCTGCCGTCCGGGGTCTCCGCCGCCGGGAAGGTGTCCGCGAGGACCAGGCCGCGGACCCGGTCGCCGAACCGGCGGTAGCCGTCCATCGCGATCTGGCCGCCCATGGAGAGTCCGGCGAGGACGAAGGTCTCCACCTTGAGGTCGTCCAGCAGCTCCTCGATGTCCTCGGCGAACCGTGTGAAGCGGGTGACCGCGGGGGTGCGCGGGGAGGCGCCGTAGCCACGCAGATCGGGGGCGATCACCCGGCGGGTGGCGGAGAACTCCGCGATCTGCGGGGCCCACATCGTGTGGTCGAAGGGATGGCCGTGGACCAGAACCAGGGGGACCCGGGAGGTATCCATGCCTTTGTCGTCGTATGCGAGGAACTCCTGGAAAGAGGTCATGTGAGCGACCCTAGAGCGCCCCAACTCCTCGGTGCAATAAGATCTTTGCTCTCGGTGCAATCCAACGGGACCGCTCCACGGGGGACTTCGTGAACGACTACCGGCGTATCGCCGACCGGCTCGCCGACGACATCGCCGCCGGACGGCTCGCGCCCGGTGAACGGCTGCCCCCGCAGCGGGTGTTCGCGCGTCGGCGCGGGATCGCCGGGTCCACGGCCGGGCGGGTGTACGGCGAACTCGTGCGCCGGGGACTGGTCGTCGGCGAGGTGGGGCGCGGGACGTTCGTGCGGGCGGCTCCGGCCGTGCCCACCGGCCGGGCGCTGACCGAGCCGATCGCGTCCGCTCCCGTCAACCTGGAGCTCAACTACCCGTCCGCGCCGGGCCAGTCGGAGCTGCTGGCCCCCACGCTCGCGGCACTGTCGCGGCCCGACGTCCTGACCGAGGCGCTCCGCCCGGCCGCGGCCACCGGCACCCGCGCGGCCCGGGAGGCGGCCGCCGGTGTCCTGGCCGGTCCCGGCTGGCGTCCCGCTCCCGACCAGTTCCTGTTCGCCGGCAACACCCGCCAGGCGATCGCCGCCGCCCTCGCCTCCCTCGTCCGGCCGGGCGGCCGGGTCGGTGTCGAGGCGCTGACATATCCCGTGGTCAAGGAGATCGCGGCCCGGATCGGCGTCACGCTGGTGCCCTTGGTCTCGGACGAGGAGGGGGTCCGCCCGGAGTCGGTGGCCGCCGCCCACCGCGCCACTCCCCTGTCCGCCCTCTACCTCCAGCCGACTCTGCACAACCCGACGTCCCTGACCACGAGTGATGAGCGCAAGCGCCAACTCGGGGGCATGATCGTCGAGTTGAACATCCCGGTCGTCGAGGACCGCATCTGGTCCTTCCTGGCCGATCCGGGCGTCCCGCTGGCCGTGCACGCGCCCGCCCTCGCCCATGTCGTCGACGGTCTCTCCAAGCGGGTCGCGCCCGGCCTCACCGTCGGCTTCCTCGTCGTACCGCCGCACCGGGTGGACGCCGTGGCCGCCGCCGTGCGGTCCGGCGGCTGGAGCGCGGGGCGGTTCGCGCTGGAGGCGGCGGTGCGCTGGGCCGGGGACGGGACGGTGGCCCGGCTGGTCGCGGCGAAGCGGGCGGACGCGGCGCACCGGCAAGGGATCCTCGCCCGGGAACTGCACGGGCACGGCTTCCGCGTACGGTCCGATCCGCGCGCGTACTACGCCTGGTGGGAGCTGCCGGCCCCGTGGCGCGCGGACACCTTCACGGCCGCCGCCGCGGCGCACGGGATCGCCGTCACGCCGGGGCCCGCCTTCGCGGTGGATCCCAGCCGCACCCCGGACGCGGTCAGGCTCTCACTCGCGTCGGCCGCCGAGCCGGATCTGGAGCGGGCCCTGCGGACCCTCGCCGACGTCGCGCGAGGGGGCCGTAGCGGCCGGTGAGCCAGCAGGTCAGGGCCACCGTGAGACCGAGCGCGACCAGCAGCCAGGAGACCGTGCGCAACGTGGCCGTCAGGGCGTCGTAGATCGCGCCGGCGGCCTGCTGGTGGGCCGGGTCGGGCAGGTCGGCGAGGGTGAGCCGGCGGCCGATCGCGACCGCGAGGGCGAGGAACGCGCCGCCGAGCGCGGTGCCGAGCGCGGTCGCGGTGACCGCCCGGCGGCGGCAGGCCGCGACGGCGATCCCGGTGACGGCGAGGACGGCCGCCGTGACGGGCAGCCAGAATCCGGCGAAGTCGAGCACGTCGTACCCCTTTCGGAGCCGGGCCAGATCCGTGGCCGGGAGCACCGCGACCTCGGTGTGCCGGACCGGGATGCGATGGGCCAACGGCATGTGGTCGTGGGTCAGTCGCTCTTTCACCTGTGCGGTGACGGGAGCGAGGTCGACGGTCACCGCGTCCTCGTCACCGTCGCGCACCCCCCGCAGCACGGCGTCGTGGACGGCCCGGTTGCCCGCGTCCCAGACCGTGCGGAAGGCCTCGGTGCGGGTGAACGAGCGGACCGCGTCCTGCACGAAGGGGCGCATCGACGGTTCGATGCGGACCTCGTGCGCGATTCCCGCACCTACCTCGTCCGCGACGGCGTCCTGTACGGCCGGGTCGGCGGCGAGCGGCGCCATCGCGCTGACGTACCGGCCCGTGTCGGCCAGCCCGTACATCACCCAGGCCGCCAGCGCGCCGAAGGGCACGAGGAGACAGGCCAGGGCGATCAGTACGGCCGACAGGGTGTTCCGGAGACGTGGGAGCACCCTTCCAGGCAAGACCCGGGGCACGGGGGCCGCGAGCCGGGTGACTGCATCCGGGCGCGGAGAGCGGACCGAACGGGGCGCCGGCCTGCCGCGGGCCTTGGCGGAACCGGGGAGTCCGCCCTCCGGTGGAGGGTTCACTCGAACGGGTGTTTCCTGGTGTTGGGGACGTGTTCGGAACGTGCGGGGGAGCAGGAACCTCGTCGGAGGGCTGGGCTGTGTCCCGGCCGGCCGGTGAGTGGAGGGATGAGGGAAACATGTGGGCCCCGGCTGACTCACCGGGGCCCACATGGTGTCGCCCGGGGCCCGCGTGGTGTCGCCGGGTCAGCGGATCCGGGTCAGCGGACGCGGTAGCCCTCCGCGTCCTCGCGTGTGTAGTAGCGGTAGAAGAACACGACGTAGATGGCCGCGGCGACCACCAGGCCCAGTACCGCGGAGCGCAGGACGCTGTCGCCGGTCTGGCTGTAGAGGAAGCCGACGGACGCGCCGGCGAAGGCGGACTTGACGCCCGAGTGCAGTTCGCGTTTGAGCAAGGGGGCCAGGGTCGCCACCGCGACGCACAGCACGATGAACGCGAGTGCGGTGACGAAGCCGAACAGGATGTTCCAGCCGGTGATGGGGCCGCCGCCGCGTCGGTTGGCCGCGGCCCAGTAGCCGTAGACGAGCCCGAGGGCCACCGGGATGGCGAACCTCGCGATCCGGTGGACCCGCTCGTCGAAGATGTCGGGCGTGTGAATCGGCCTGGTCATCCGGTTCGTCGCGCGAGTTCTGCGGGTACCGCGTGTGTCGCGCGTACCGCCGGACGCGGGTGCCGCGTGAGCCATGAGAGGACTCCTCTCTCCTCGCCCCTTCCAGAGCACACCTGGAGACAGGCGCCGGCAAGTCGGTGGGGTGGCTTCTTTTCGGTTCTTTTTGAGGAACGGGGGGTTTCCTCGCGCGGACGTCCCCTCTGAAGGGACGTTTGCAGTCCTGAGGTCCTCCTTTGCAGCCGCAGCGGTTACGGTGCTGAGGTACGTGATCGACGGGGGATGGGGAGGGACCGATGCCGGGGACCGTGCTGCTGCTCGCCGCCGCACCGGTGGGCAAGGGCTGTCTGGTGGACGCGGCGTCCGTGCTTCCCGTCCTCGCGGCCGTGTCGCCCGCGGTGCTGTCGGGGACCGACACGGCGAACGTCGTCGAGCTCGCCGACCCGCTGGAACCGCAGGCCGTCCTCACCCGCTTGCGGGCCGCCGCGACCGCGCCCGGACCGCTGACCGTGTTCGTCACCGGCCAGCTTCTGCTCGACCGCCGTCAGCACCTGCCCCACCTGGCGCTGGCCCGCACCACCACGTCCACCGTCCGCTACACCGCCTTCCCCTGGCACTGGATCCGCGAGGAGCTGCGGCTGCGCGCGCCCGGGTCGACGGCCCTGTTCCTCGATCTGCACGCGGACGCGGAGACCTGGGCGTGGCTGCGGGCCAATCCGCTGGACTGCGGCAGGGGCGTCGCGGTGTACGGGCGGGTAGCGCCGCCGCCGTCACGGCGGACGGTGGCGGTGCCGGCGTACATGAAGGCGATCGCGACGATTTTGCGCAGCGGGTGGCGGCCTGATCTCGCGGAGTTGCATCAACAGGCGTTGGGGCGGCTGGGGAGCGAGGCGTACGGGGACATTGTGCTGACGGTGCCGGGGGTTGCGGTGCGCGAGGTTGCGGGCACCGGGGGTGCGGTGCCCGTACCTCCCGTGGTGCCCGGCGTTGTGGTGCCCGCCCCTGGGGGCTCCGCCCCCAGACCCCCGTATCGGCCTGAACGGCCTCGTCCTCAAACGCCGGACGGGCTGAAAATAGCTGACCGGCGTTCGGAAGGTGACGGCGGGCTGACGGGAGTCGACCCGCGCCCGGAAGGTGATGGCGGGCTGACGGGAGTCGACCGGCGTTCGGAACGTGATGGCAGGCTGACGGGAGCCGACCGGCGCCCGGAAGGTGACGGCGGGCTGACGGCAGTCGACCCGCGCCCGGAAGGTGGTGACGGCGGGCTGACGGGAGTCGACCCGCGCCCGGACAGTGACGACGATCCGCACGCCTACATCACCGCCGCCGTCCAGACCGGTCGGCACGGTGACGCCGATGCTCTCGCCGCCGAGCATGAGCAGGCTGCCGTGCGGGCGCACGGGCCCGGGTCCGAGCAGGCGCTGCACTGGGCCGAGGTGCGGGCGGATCTGGCGATGTTCGCCGGGGATCCGGTGCGTAGTTGCCGTACTTGGCTGGCGGTGGCCGAAGCTCGGCTGACCGCGGGTCAGACGCCGGAGTCGCCCGCTGTGGAGTCGGCCGTCGACCGGGCCCACCACCAGTGGAGCCAGATCCGTGACCTGGCGCCCGCTCGTGAGCTCGGCTCCGGGCTCGCGGAGTTGCGGGGCAGGGTGCCGGGGCGGCGGCAGGGGGCCCTGGAGAACATCCACCGCCAGCTGCGGCAGCTGCAGACACAGAGTTAGCGTCCCGTGGCACTTGGTGGAACCTTTACCTTGGGGTGGCCGTTGGTGGGGTGATGGCTCCGACTACTACCGAGGTGACGGCAATGCCGCTGTGGGACAAGCTCAAGGACCAGGCCAAGACACTTCAGCAGTCTCAGGGCGGGCGCGGCCCGACCGGTGGGTCGACCGGTGGGCGTGGCGGCACCGGGTCCGGCGGTGGTTCGCGCGCCCAGCTGGTCGGTGTGCTGAAGACGCAGCTCGGCACTCTCAAGACCGAGCTGAAGAGCGGCGCCTACCGGGACGCGAGCATGGCGATGTGCGCACTGGTCGCGGCCGCCGACGGGCACGTGGACGCGACCGAGCAGCAGCAGGTGGAGTCGCTGATCCTCAGCAACGAGGTGTTGCAGAACTTCCCGCCGGAGCAGCTGCGGCAGCGCTTCCACAAGCACGTCAGCCAGCTCACCCGGGACTTCCAGCAGGGCAGGGCCGAGGCGTTGCAGGAGATCGCCAAGGCCGCCAAGAAGCCGACCGAGGCACGCGCGGTGATCCAGACCGGCATCGTCATCGCCGGTGCCGACGGACACCTCTCCCAGGCCGAGCAGTCGGTCCTCAGGGAGGCCTGCGCGGCACTGGGGGTGTCTCCGGCGGAGTTCCAGCTCTGACCCGTGCCACGGCCGTCGAGGCCTGGGCAAGAGGGAACGCGGCGGCCCATCGGCCCGGCAGGACAGGGCCTACGACCGCTGACTCCCCGAAGGGGCGGCGGGGTCCGTGGCATGGACGGCATGCTGTCCCTGGACCTGCGTCGGCTCCGCCGCCCTCGCCGGGCCGGCGTTCGCCGCCAGGACCAGGGCGGCGACCGCGATCACGGCGGCAGCCAGACCTCGGGTGTAACGCTCGGTGGTGCTGGGGCGTTCAAGCACGGCGACCTCGCAGCGACGACAGCTCAGACAGACTCAGCACAGCTCAGCACAGCTCAGCGACAACTTAAACACGCTTAATACGCCGTTTAACCTAGAGGCTGCCAGAGCCGAACGGCAAGAGGCACAAGGGGAGTTGGGCGATGCCGGAGCGCGACGACCCGGTGACGATCGGGCGCAGGGTGCAGTTACTGCGCGTGGAACGCGGGCTGACCCAGAAACAGTTGGCCGAGCCCGCGTACACCCCGGCGTACATCTCCACCCTGGAAGCCGGCCGGGTCCGCCCCTCCGACGACGCGCTCCGGCATCTCTGCGACCGGCTCGGCGTCGGTTTCGAGGAGCTGGCGACCGGGCGTCCTGCCAGGCTCGTCATCGGGCTGCGGCTCAGGCTCACCGAGGCCCAGCGCACCCTCGCCGGCGGAGAGGCCGAGGCGGCCGCCGAGCAGTATGCCCTCCTGCTCGCCGAGGCCGAGTCGCTCGACCTCGGGGAGGTGCGCGCGGCGGCCCTGCTCGGGCTCGGCGAATGCGCCCTGGAGACCGGAGAGTTGGACGAGGGGCGCCGCTATTTCGAGCGGGCCGGGGAGGCGTTCGGGGACGTCCCGTTACCGGTCCGCGTCCCGGCCCTGCGCGGACGGGCCGTATCGCACTACCTGGCGGGTGAACTCCGGTACTCCGTCTACCTGCTGGAGTCCACGATCGACGAGCTCAACCGCGCCGGCCTGCACGACCCGGACGCCCTGCTCCTGCTCTACGCCAGCGTCATCGGCCCCTACATGGACATGGGCGCGCACGCCCGGGCCGCCCAGGCCGCCGAGTTCGCGCTCGCCCTCGCCCCGCAGTCCGGCGACCCGGCCCTGGTCGCCCGGATGCACCGCGCCGTCGCCCGCACCCTCATCGCCGAGGGCCGGGTCGCCGAGGCCGACGCCTCACTGGCCAAGGCCGCCGAGCTGTACCGGCGGCTGCAACTGCGCACCGAGCTGGCCAACTGCCACTGGATGCGCGGGTACGTGTACGCGCAGAACGGCCAACTGGAGCGCGCCGAGGATGAGTTGAGACAGGCCCTCACCATGCTCTCGGCCCGCCGCGCCGCCCTCTACTCCAGCCAGGCCGCCGTCGAGCTCGCCGACGTACTGCACCGGCGCGGCAAGTCCGAGGAGGCCGCCGCCCTGCTGCACGACGTACTCAGCGAACTCAGTCCCGAACGCGGCGCCCTGCACTCCGCCGCCGCCCACCGCCTCCTCGGCATCATCGCCGAGGACGCCCGGGACACCGAGGCCGCCGAGGAGCACTACGTCCGCGCGCTCAGCCTGCTGGAACGCGCGGGCGCCGCCGGTGACCTGGCCGACCTGTGCCGGCTCCTCGGCGACCTGCTGCGTCGTACGGGACGCGTGGAGGCGGCGCTGGACGCCTACCGGACGGGACTGGGGCACCGTACGGCCCCTGGGACGACCACCCTGGGGCCCGCGCCCGCACAGCCTTCGTTGTGACGTGACCGGGGCGGCGCACAGCCGGCCCGGCCGGCGTGCGCCAGTCGTGCTCGGCGCGTGGGCCGCGGCAGCCTCGGGTCCCGGGCGATCCACGACAGCGGGCGGTCGCTGACGGGCCGTACCGTCCGACCGGCGTCTGGCACCCCAGGGCGAGCTGGGCCTCGGCCCGGCCGCCCGTTCCGGACGCGAAACCGATGGAGCGGGTGAAGCGGGTGAAGCAGTCGGCGGACCCGTACGAGCAGCGGTGACAGGGCGCGGACGGCGCGCGGACGGCGTCCCGCCGTCGGCGTTCGCGGTGTGTTTCACCCCTCGGGCGGCGGGTAGTCGGGCTGCGCCCCGCGCTGGTGGCACGAATCGTGACCCCGCTTCGGATGCTCCCGTCGCGGCAGGTGACGGACGACGATGGCCGCGCTGTTCGAAGGAGGCGGTGGGCGTGCGGCCCAGGCCCCCCGGTGGTGATGACTCAGGTCCGCATGGCGCGTCGAGCGGCGGCGATCCCCGCCAGAACGGCCGCGACGCCCCTCGCGAGCAGAGACAGGAACGGGAACGGGAACGGGAGCATGTGCGGGCGATCGACATGATCGCGGAGGGCGTGCGGGGCGCGGCGCCCGTAGAGGTTCCCGGACGCATGTGCACGGTGGCGGTCGAGCTGTTGCCGGTGATCGGCGCGAGCGTGTCGCTGCGCAGTGACGGCATGCCCGTCCAGCTGAGCGCGAGCAGCGACCAGGCCTCCTACCTGTCGGAGGTCCAGGCCACCCTGGGCGAGGGGCCCTGCACGTACGCGGCCGAGATCGGCGCCCCGGTGCTCGCCTCCGACCTCACGAACGGGCGGGACGCTCTGCGCTGGCCGGTCTTCGCCCAACAGGCGACGGCCGCCGGGGTGCAGGCCGTGTACTCGCTTCCCCTCGGAAACGACGCCGTATGCGTGGGCACGATCGACCTCTACCGCCGCGACCCCGGCGGGCTCACCGCCGAGGAAGTGCGCACCGCGTATCTCGTGGCCGACGTCATGACGGCGGCCCTGATGGCGCTGCCCCGAGGGGACGAGAACGGCTATGGAGGAGAGGAACCCTGGTTGACCGGCCTGGCCACCGATCATGACGAGGTCTACCAGGCCATCGGCATGATCATGGTGCAGCTCGGTGTCCCCTCGGACGAGGCGCTGGCCCGCTTGCGCGCCCACGCCTTCGCGCACAACCGCACCGCGCTGGAGGTGGCGCGCGACGTGGTCTCGCACACGGAGAGATTCGACCGCGAGTCGTGACTGAGGACTCTCCCTCAAGGCGATTTGTCTGGATCAGATCTGTGCCCGGCCGTGCTTGCGGACGTCCGCCAGGCGCTGCGCCCCCAGCTGTACGGCGGCCTGTGTGACGTCGGGCGAGACGTCGCCGAGGCCGCCGTGGGTGAGCCCGATCGCGTCGTCGCCGACCCGGACGACGGCGACGTCCAGGGTGAGCAGGACCGGTTCGTCGTTCAGCGTCGCACCCGACAGGGTGATCCGCAGCCCCTGCCGCGCGTCCCCCACCCCGGGCAGGCCCGCGTCGGTGACCTGGACGTCCTGCACGGTGCCGTTGTCCGTGGTCACCGTGAACTCGGCGCACCTCTCCGGGAGGGTCTTCAGCCAGGTCAGGGTGCGGTTCACGTCGGCCGGGCTCTGGGTGACGACCTGGTAGCGCAGCTGGGATCCGTTCCAGACGTCGTCGAGGCCGATCACGGCACGGGCGCGGGTGTTCGCGCCGAACAGATCCTCCGCGTACAGGGTCTCCAGCAGGCGCCGGCAGTCGGGCCGCTGGGCCGTCGCCTTCAGCAGCCCGTCGTGCCAGGTCGCCACACCCTGCGTGGGCGCCCACGGTTCACCCAGGTCGGCCGCCGTGACAAGGGCGGCCTGCGCCTGCGCCTGGGTGAGCGCGGGGGCGCCTCCCGGCGATGTCGTGGGCGCGGTGGTCGTAGCGCCGAAGTCGGGCTTCTCGGCGGTGGGCGGGGTGCTGAGGGCGGAGCAGGAGGCGGTGCCGAGGAGGGCGCCCAGGGCAAGAGCGGAGGCGGCGAGGACGCGGGCCGGGGACGAGGTCATTAGGAAGCCTCCTTGGGGCATCCAAGATCGAGTACGCCCTCTTACGGCACCACCACCACCGACGCTCCACCAGCGAGCCGGGCCGTCCGGGTGAGGGGACGACCACCGACACGCGCCGCCGGCGTCGACGCTGACGTGTGGCCGGGCCTGCCGACGCCGAACACCTGGCCCGTGGGCCGCACGCGGACCCTCGGGCCGAAGGCCGGCCGAAGGTGGGCAGAAATCCCGTAGCCCCGCCCGCCACCCCCGTTGCTACCGTCCCCCATGCAGCGCGCCCACGCAGTACGCCCGTGGCTGAGGGACGGCAGGCGCCCCGGGGCGGTACCCGTAGGGGAGTTGCTGGACCGGATCGCGGCCCGCGTCGGTGATCGCGGCGCCGAACTGTGGGCGGCTGCGTAGATCGGCTGCGGTAGGTCGGCTGCGGTAGGTCGGCTGCGGTAGGTCGGCTGCGGTAGGTCGACGGCGGTAGGTCGACGGCAGTAGGTCGGCTACGTAGTGTCGGCTGCGTATGGTCGGTTTCCCAGCCCTTGGCGAGAGGAACCCAGCCGTGACCGGTCAGCCCATTCCGGTGATCATCGACTGCGACACCGGTGTCGACGACGCCCTGGCCCTGCTGTTCGCCGTACGGCACCCCGCGCTCGACCTGCGCGCGGTGACCTGTGTGGCCGGGAACACCGACGTGGACGGGGTCGTCCGCAACACCCTGACCGTGCTGGAGCAGGCGGGTGCCCCCGGGATACCGGTCGCCCGGGGCGCCGAACGCCCGCTGATCGAGCCCGTCCGCACCGCCCGGCATGTGCACGGAGAGGACGGGATGGGCGACCTGGGGCTGCCCGCGCCGACCCGGGTCCCGGTGGACGTCGACGCGGTGACACTGCTGCGCCGCGAGATCCTCGCCTCCCCGCGCCCGGTCACGCTCATCCCCACCGCGCCCCTGACGAACATCGCCCTCCTGTTGCGCACTCACCCCGAGGTGGTGCGCAACATCGAGCGGATCGTGTTCATGGGCGGCGCGGTCGCCACCGGCAACGCCACGCCGGTCGCGGAGTTCAACGTGTGGCACGACCCGGAGGCGGCGGCGGTCCTGCTCACCGCCGGGGTGCCGATCACCATGTACGGCCTCGACGTGTTCAAGCAGGTCCTCGTCCCGGCCGCCGACGTCCAGCGGCTGCGCGCCAGTTCGGAACCCCGGCTCCGGCTGGCCGGCGAACTCCTCGCCCACCGTGACCCGGCCACCTCAGGCGACCCCACCCCCATGGGCGGTCTCGGCGACGCGGGCGCGGTCTGCGCGGTCGTCGACCCACAGGGCATCACCACCGAACCCCTGCCGGTCGAGGTGAACCTGGCCCCCGGCCCCGCCCGCGGCCAGACCATAGTCGACCGCCGCCCACGCCCCGGCGAGTCCGAGATCCACCAGGGCTTCCGCGAACAGCCCCTGGTGGACGTGGCGTTGGGCGTCGACGTGGAGCGGTACGTGAAGCTGTGGCTGACGACTGTGGAGACGCCGTAGGCGGTCAGCCGCGCAGGTACGCAAGACCACGGGGATGCGAGGAATCTTCTAAGGAATATACTCCTTAGAAGTACATCCCTAATGATTGCAACCGAGGAGTCCACCTGTGGGGCGTGGGAAAGGGCCGGACAAGCCGCGGCAGGTTTTCGATCGGGGCGCCGAGTGGGACAGCCTCACCGCCTTCGTCGGCCGTTCCCTGCCCCACGCCATGCTGGGCATCGTCAGCGGCAGGCGGCGCATGGGCAAGACGTATCTCCTGCGGGCGCTCGTCGAGCGGTGCGGCGGTTTCTACTTCGGGGCCACGGCCGGGACGGCGGCGGAATCCCTTCGCCAGTTCAGTTCCGCCCTTGCCGAACATGTGGGGTCCCCGGCGCCCTTCTCCTTCGCCACGTGGGATGACGCGATCTCGTTTCTCTTCGGTCTCGCGGCCCCCGGCAAGGGACACGCTCCGTTCCTCGTGGTCATCGACGAGTTTCCGTACCTGGTGAAGGTCGCCCCGGAGCTCCCCTCGCTGATCCAGCGCGAGATCGACCGCTACCAGGTGGACGAGAGCGGCATGCGGATGCTTCTGTGCGGTTCGGCGATGTCCGTCATGGGCGGGCTGCTGGCCAGCTCCGCACCCCTGCGCGGACGCGCCCAGCTCGAACTCGTCGTCCGGCCCTTCGGATACCGGGCCGCCGCGGACTTCTGGGGTGTCGCCGGTCAACCCGCACTCGCGGCCAGGCTGCATGCCGTCGTCGGGGGTACGCCGGCATACCGTCGCCAGTTCCTGGCGGACGACGTTCCGACAAGCCTCGGCGACTTCGACGACTGGATCTGCCGCACGGTCCTCTCGCCGTTCAGCCCGCTCTTCAGGGAGGCGCGGTACCTGCTCGCCGAGGAGACGGACATCCGCGACACCGCGCTCTACCACTCGGTTCTCGCGGCGGTGGCACAGGGCAACAGGACGCGGGGAGGCATCGCCGGTTACATCGGCCGCAAGTCCGTCGACATCTCCCATCCGCTCAACGTCCTGGAGGACAGCCACCTCCTCGTGCGCGAGGAGGATGTCTTCCGGTCCGGCAGATCGCACTACCGCATCACCGAGCCGCTGATCAACTTCTACGAAGCGGTCATGCGTCCCGCCTGGACACAGCTGGAGAGCGGCCAGGCCGCGGAGGTGTGGGCGCAGTCGGCCGAGCGGTTCGCGGCTCAGGTGGCAGGGCCGCACTTCGAGGCCGTGTGCCGAGAGTACGTGCTCGGGCCGGGTCGGTCCCTGCTCTCTACGACTCTGGGACAGACAGGCGCCGGGGTGGTGACCGATCAGAAGGCTCGCCGTCAGATCGAGATCGACGTGGCGGTGGTCGAACCGGGATCCGGAGGGGCTAGGCCATCCGTTTCCCTGCTCGGGGAGGTGAAGTGGGGGACCGTCATGGGACTGAATCACCTCGAACGACTCGACCGGGCCCGGTCCCTGCTCGCGGAAAGGCCCATGGACACCACAGGCTGCGTGCTGGCGTGCTTCAGCGCCGCGGGTTTCAGCGATGCCCTGAGGGCCGAAGCGGTACGCGGCCGTGTCCTGCTGATCGGCATCGAGGAACTCTATGGTCGCGCGGTGCCGATGCCGACGAACGTGCCGACGATGCCGTAACCGATGTGATCCAGGCCGCCGCGGCGACGAACGGGAAGCGGTCCCGGTATGGGGGACCGCACGGCGGCCTGCGGGGATGACGGCAGGCATCTCGCCCCGCCCGACCGCGCAGCGGGGATCACCCGAGGGACGTGAGGCTGACCTCGGCCCAGACCGTCAGCTCGCCGCCCGCCCGTCGCGTTCCCCATCGGTCGGCCAGGGCATCGATGATCAGCAGACCACGCCCGTGCTCCTGCTCCGGCCGGGCTGCCTCGGTGGGGGCCACGGGCATACGGCCCCCACCGCCTTCGTCCGTCACGCTGATCGTGGCCGACCGGGCGGAGAGTGCGCAGGTGACCGTGATGGCGTGACTCCCGCTGTGTTCAAGGGCGTTGGCGACGAGCTCTCCGGCGATCGTCTCCAGGTCGTCCGTCGCAAGCGCAGGCAGCTCCCACGACTGGGCGGTGTCGCGCACATGGCGTCGGGCGATGCCGGCGGAGGCGCGGTCCTGACCCGGCAGCGTGAGCAGGGCGAACGCCTGGGCCTCGACGCCGCTGGGAAGCGGCCCTGGTGCCCCGTCCGCCCCGCGCACTCCGGACTGCTCCGTCCGTTCGAGACGAGCGCTCCGTCCCCCGGCGATGAGCAGCGCATCGTGCAGGGCATCGACCAACTGGACTGCCAGCTCGCCCAGTTCACCGCCCGACAGCCCTGGCCTCGCGACCACCTCCCGCGCCCGCACCAACAGCCGCTCCGCCAGCCCGAGCTGCACGCCCTCGATCCGGTCGGCGAGCCGGGAGACGGCCCCGTCCCCGTCGGTGACGAGCAGGCAGGGCTTCCCGTGGACGCCGGTCCAGGGCAGCAGCCGTACGTGACTCACCTCGCCGTTCATGAAGCCGCCCCCAGACAGGCGTGGATGTCGCGGGTATCGAGGTCGACGCCGTACGTGGCCCACCAGAGGGTGTCACGGCGCAACCGCTGGAGACGGGCCTTCTCCTCGCGCTCGTGGGCGGTGAGGTAGGGGCGGACGAGGGGGGTGGAGGCGCCGTCGATGGGGGTGTGCCAGGGGCGGACGGTGGGGGCGATCTCTGCCTGCGACTGATCAGAGAGCGATGCCACAGGGTCGATACCTTCCCTGGCCCACCTCCATGGGTCGGGATACGACGGAAGCACCTCGATACGGTGTTTCCCCCGTGGAGCGAAGAGGGTTCGGACGCGGTCCAGTGTGCGAGCGATCGCATGGGCCATGTGGTCAACTCCGATCTGGGCGAGCCGTTGTCGGGTCCTGCGACACTCCGCTCTCACCGTCGACGGCGACCTTGACCTCGACCCAGATGACCGACCGATCCGCTGTCACGTCGTGGCCGTATCGGTCGGCGCCGGCGAGCGCGGTCAGGAGCGCGCGGCGCCGGCCATCAGGGAGATGCGGGGGAAGCGTGATCCGGACGCGGATCCGGTCGGAGAACTCCTCGGTGTGCGCCGCGCTCCCTGCCAGAGCAGTGAGTTGGGCGGCCAGTGCGACCGCTCGTGACTTCGCAGAACACACGAAGAAGCCTCCTGTGACACAGCGAGTGCGGAGAGTATTTCTACTCCAGTAGCTTCTACCTGATGCAGTAGCTTGTCAATGTCGTTGGAGAGACCCACCGCAACGCGGAGGAATCGGAGAGCCGCCCATGCCCCGAGAGGCGCCG
>Ga0307516_10005407_pt1 | contig 15311 bp, 18 predicted proteins | sample 19_EM_MG_FD_203310 | JGI IMG/M metagenome (GOLD analysis project Ga0307516, IMG submission 203310) | Populus trichocarpa ectomycorrhiza microbial communities from riparian zone in the Pacific Northwest, United States - 19_EM | ecosystem: Host-associated > Plants > Roots > Unclassified | place...
GCTGTCGTGACGGTGTGCAACACCACCGTTCATTACGCCGGCGCGCTTGGCAAAAGGGTGCTGGTGCTCGCACCACACATCCCTGAATGGCGTTATGGGCTCAACAGCACCCACATGCCCTGGTATCCGGATGCACGGGTGTTCCGGCAACCGCAGCACAACGACTGGCCCGGCGTTGTCAGCGAGGCGACCGAGCGTTTGAAAGACATTTTTTGATACAGACTGACAAATTTGTCCCATTTCACCGCCGAATTGCCGTTTTGGTCCGGAATATCAGTGGTTTTGGCGATTTTTTGACTGGCATGGGAGTTGCTGCCTCTAACCCGCACGACCGTACTTGCTGTCGCGCATTGGTTAGGTTAACTATCAAGGAGTTCTTATGAAATCTATGCAGAAGGGTTTTACCCTTATCGAGTTGATGATCGTCGTGGCGATTATTGGCATTTTGGCGGCTGTAGCGCTGCCTGCTTACCAGGACTACACGATTCGCGCACGTGCTTCTGAGGTTATCCTGGCCGGCTCTTCTGCCCGCACCGGTGTGACCGAAGCGGCGCAGCTGGCCAACACCATGGACATCGGTGCTACCGCTGCCAGTGCCATCCAGCTGGGCATTTCCACCTCGAAGTTTGTGTCTACGGGTTCCGTGGATTCTTCGGGAACAATCGTTGTGACGTCGAAGAGCGTGATCGGTACCGATTCGTTCAACGTGACGTTGACACCGAGCTGGACTGGCCAGACCGTGGTGTGGACTTGCAACGCATCCATCGCCAAGTACGCGCCAGCTTCTTGCCGCGGTACCTGATCGCTTAACTTAGATCGTGGAAAGGCGCATACGTGTGCCTTTCCACAAGTCAGGATCTCGATGCTGAGTTTTTTTCGCACAGGGCGAAAATCCGAAATCAAGGATTTCGCAGTTGATCTGGCAGCCCAGATCGCCAAGCGATACCCTCCCGCGCTGGACAGCCAGCCAGGCAAACGTCCTTCCGTGAACCGCCTGACCCGCATCACGGAAGATGCCTGTATCAAAGCGGTGGAATTCCACGACACGCAAAAACTGGGATGGTTGTCCCGGGCCAGGTTGGGAAATGATTTCCGCTGGGCGCTGACAGAACTTGGTTATACCAAGGCATTTGTGGACTTTGCCACAGAGGCGATGATTGTGCATATCAGCCGCAAGCGCTGATTGCAGAATGGGATGACATCATCCCGCACCGATTCCCCCACCAATTTCCGATCCCAGGTCGCTGGAACGGTGCGCCTGCCCATAGACGCCCGACGGCGCTGGCAACCAGCCGGCAATTCGCCGACCCGGAACGTGTGACTCAAGCCCGCTGATCGACACGCAGCATGCGCTGCTTTTCCTCGAACCAGGGGTTGGCATAGTCGCAAGTGGTGAACTCGTTGAAGTAGGGGCCACCACTGGTGTAATGCACATTGGCCACATCGGCGTGTGGCTTGTCATACCCGACAAGATGATTCCAGCCGGCCGGCAACTCGCCGATCAGCTCATCATTGCCCAGCCATTTGAATTGGTGCAGTTCAAGGCCGCTGGCGGTGTTGACGAACTCCGGTGCAAGCGCCCGGCATTTCGCGTTGTTGAAGAGCATGACGCTGGACCAGTTCTTCTTGCCGTAGGCTGTTTGCTTTTCGTTGTGGAACTTCGAGGCCTCCAGCGGTACATGGTTGTGCTTGACGCACATCACCGCATACCGGTCATCACGCAAGGCCCACAACTTTGCGATGTCCTGCAGGACCAGCATGTCGCAGTCCATGAACAGCGACCAGCCGTCATAGCCACTCAGGTGAGGTGTCAGAAACCGTGAGAAAGAGAAATCCGTTGACTGAAGCGGATCCCTTGTCCGCCACATCAGCTCTTTCATGTTGTCCAGTGCCAACGGGATAAAACTCACTGGTTGTGACGAACGTGCCAGGATGCTGTGCGTCAGTACATGCCAGGCGACAGTCTCGCGAGGGTCGAAGCCGATGAAGACGCGGATCATGAAGGTTTCCCTTCGGATTCCACAGGCGCCGGGAACTCCTTGAAGACCTGCTTGATGTAGGAGGACTTGTAAATGCCATAAATAATGGTGAGATCCAGCAGGCCGCAGCTGGCCAAAAACAGTTCTGGCCGCCGCCACACATCGGCATGCCACAGGAACCAGGCCAGCAGGCCGAGATTGATCACTGCCGTCGCGCTGAGAATGGCGCGCCCCCGGTGCCAGACGAACCGCAGCATGGCGCCGGCCGTCGGATGTCTGGAGAAGCCCGCATAGGCCAGTATCAGTACTGGCAATTCAAGAACAAGGACCAGGGCTGACAGGCTGCTGCTGGCCAGCTGGATTGCATCGGGCGATTTGCGTGAGGCCAGGGTAATGATGAGGAGAACCCAGTGACGGCCGAGAAACGCCATCGCCAGCCACAGGGGGCCGGGGATGCTCAGAACGCCGAAGCGATTGACATTCAGATAACGTTCGTCCATTTCAGTCATGATCAAATATAGCTCAAGAGATGCTTTACCCATGCCGCCGCCCAACCCCGATCAAGCGCCCTTTATCGACTCGATTCAAGAGGCTATCCCCATCCCCGACAAGGTGTGGGCCCTGCGCTTGATGCAGGGGAGCGTGATGGCCGCACTGGTCATCCCCTGGGTCATGCCTTTTGCTGAACACCCTTCCCCTGCAGTGTGGCCCTGGCTGACTGCCGTGCTTTGCGCGGGCGTGCTGAGTGCGTTGTTCGCATGGGCCGGTTCTTCTGCGCTGACTCCGCAAACGGTCGAGCGCGGCTGGATCGTCGCTGCGACCGTCAGCGCTGCCATCGGAGCGGTGCAGTACTTCGGCTTCAGCGATCACCTGACACCGTGGATTAACCTGACGCGGCCGGGGGAGGCTTTCGGCAACCTCCGCCAACGTAACCAGTTTGCGAGCCTGATGGGCATTGCCCTGCTGGTGCTGATCTGGCGCCAGGGTGGCTGTGGCAAATACACCCCATTCCTCGTGGCGCTTCTGGCGCTGGGCAACGCGGCATCGAGTTCCCGGACCGGTGCCCTGCAGTGGCTGGCCATCCTGGTCGTCGCGCTGGTGTATTCCATGCGCGGGCTGCGCCGCACGGGGCGGATGGCGCTGTTTGCCTTCGGGATGTACCTGCTCTGGGTCGTGGTTCTGCCGTGGCTGCTGTTGACCTTGACCGGCCTGCAGGCCGGCGGGCTGGCGGGACGCTTTGAAGAGGAGTCTGGCTGCGCGAGTCGGCTGGTGTTGTGGTCAAACGTGCTCACCTTGATTTCGGAAAAGCCCTGGTTCGGCTGGGGCTGGGGTGAACTGGACTATGCGCACTACATGACGCTGTACCCGGGTGAGCGATTCTGCGACATCCTGGACAACGCGCATAACCTCCCCCTGCATCTGGCGGTGGAGCTGGGGCTGCCCGTTGCACTGCTGGCGTGTGGCGTTTCAGGCTGGCTGGTGTTGCGCGCCCGGCCGTGGCGTGAAGTGGATCCGAACCGGCAAATGGCATGGGGGGTGCTTGCGCTGATTCTGCTGCACAGTCTGCTGGAGTACCCACTGTGGTACGGCCCATTCCAGCTTGCCGCGGGCTTGTGTGTGTACCTGCTGTGCACGAGACCTGAACAGCGTGGCGAGCCATGGCGCCGTGCAGGCGGCGTGCTGCCGCAACAGGTGCGGGCCAGGCCTGTGCTGGCAGTCGCAGCGGGGTTGGTCGTTGCCGCCGCGGTTTATGCGGGCTGGGACTATCACCGCGTCAGCCAGATCTATATGGCGCCGGCCCGGCGTGATGCGGCATACCGCGACAACACGCTGGAGAAAATCCGCGACACACGCCTGTTCCGGTGGCAGTTCGAGTTTGCTGCGCTCAGCACGACGCCGCTAACGCCGGCCAATGCATTGCAGACTTACATCCTCAGTACCGAGCTGCTGCACTACTCCCCCGAGCCGAGGGTGATCGAGAAGGTGATTGAAAGCGCAGTCATGCTGGGGCGCGATGGGGATGCCCTGCTGCATCTGGCCCGGTACCGGGCAGCCTTTCCGAAGAACCACGCGCAATGGCGCCAGTCCCTCATCCCGGGCAAAGGGCCCGAACCCTGAAGGCCGCCGGTTTCAGGCCACCGCGACAAAACTACCCGATTTCCCGCCATGTTTTTCAAGCAGCTTGATGTCGCTGATCACCATGGCACGGTCCACCGCCTTGCACATGTCATAGATCGTCAACAGGGCTACCTGAACAGCGGTCAAGGCCTCCATTTCAACGCCAGTGGGGCCCACGGTTTCCACGGTCGCAAGGCAGCTGACACTCGCGCTCGCAAGGTCTGGCTTGAACTCCAGGGAAACGCGGGTCAAGGCCAGCGGGTGGCACAGCGGAATCAGTTCGCTGGTTTTTTTGGCCGCCATGATGCCCGCAATACGCGCGATGCCCACGACGTCGCCCTTCTTGGCGCTTCCCTCCAGGACGATGGCCAGCGTGGCGGGGCTCATGGTGATGCGGCCTTGCGCAATGGCAACCCGGTGGGTGTGCGCTTTGGCGGCCACATCGACCATGTGCGCCTGCCCTTGTCCGTCGAAATGTGTCAGCCCTGAAGTCGTGGTCATACTGTTACGAAACCTTTACAAGCATCCCTCATCATAAGAGCATGTCCGCCATGACCCTGTCAATGACAAGTCCCCTCAAAAGCCGGCTGCTGGCGGCGGGCATTCACCTGCTGATCAGTCTGGCTGTGGCGGCTGCATCTGCCGGGCTGGTGTTCGGCATCTGGTACCCCTATCCCTACAGGGAAATCTCCGGAGGCAGGGAGCTGTTTTTTATCGTGATTGCAGTGGACGTCATCATGGGACCCCTGCTGACACTGACGATTTTCAATCGCGACAAACCCACGCGCGAACTGTGCCGCGACCTGACCATCATCGGCTTGTTGCAACTCGCCGCGCTTCTCTACGGTCTGTGGACCGTCTCGGTCGCGCGGCCAGTGCACCTGGTGTTTGAACTGGACCGCTTTCGCGTTGTGCATGCCATCGAGGTCCCGGATGGCGAACTCGGCCAGGCGCCGCCCGGACTTCAAAGCCTGCCCTGGGCAGGGCCGACCCTGCTGTCGCTGCGGGCGTTCAAGAGCGACCGGGAAAAGATGGACACGACACTGGCAGCGCTGGGCGGCCCCGCTCTCGGGGCCCGGCCCAGCCTGTGGCAGGACTATGCGAAAGGCAAGGCCCAAATCATGAAGGCCGCCAAACCCCTGAACGAGCTGAAAACCCGTTTTCCGGCCCAGGCGGGCGCCATTGACGCCGCGCTGGCATCGGTGCCCGGCCCCGGCAAGGCCGGCGCTGCGCTGGGTTACCTTCCCATGGCTGCACGCGAAAAATACTGGACCGCTTTGCTCGATCTCAACACTACCGAGGTGATTGCTTTTGTCCCCATTGACTCTTTCTAAGGTTCTCGCTTCAAAAGGGCGGCTTGCCCACACCCGTGTTGCGTTTGCTGCTATTGTTTTAGTAGCATCTGCAGGGTTGTCGCAGGCGCAGGCGCCGGTTCGCTCCGGCGGCGGGTTGCCGGCGCTGGGTGATACGTCCGAGCTGCCCGCCAGTGCCGAGCGGCGCTTGGGCGACCGGATCGCCAGTTCGATTTATCGCGACCCCGACTACCTGGACGATCCGGTGCTGGGCGACTACCTGCAAGGCATCTGGAAGCCCCTGATGGTGACGGCGCGTGCCCGTGGCGAACTGAATGCCGAGCTGGAGGAGCGGTTTGCGTGGGACATCATGCTGGTGCGCAACCGGACCGTTAACGCTTTCGCCCTCCCCGGGGGCTACCTGGGCGTGCATCTGGGATTGATCAGCATTGTCGAAAGTCCGGACGAGTTGGCATCGGTGCTGGCGCACGAGCTGAGCCATGTGACGCAGCGGCATATTTCCCGCCTGATGAGCAAGCAGAACCAGCAGATGCCGTGGTTGTTGGCGGCCATGATTCTGGGCATGATGGCGGCCAGCAAAAACCCGGATGCAGCCAACGCAGCGATCGCCGGGGGACAGGCCGTGGCGGTGCAAAACCAGCTGAACTTTTCGCGCGACATGGAGCGGGAAGCGGACCGCATCGGTTTCGGCGTGATGGCCGACGCGGGCTTCGAAAAGCAGGGTTTTGCAAGCATGTTCGACAAGTTGCAGCAAGCGTCCAGGCTCAACGACAACGGCTCGTACCCCTATCTGCGCAGCCACCCCCTGACCACAGAGCGCATTGGTGAAGCCAAGAGCAGGCTGCAGCTGGAGGGTTCGGCCTCCCCTGCGCCTTCGGGGGAAACCGCGCGCGCGCGCATGGTTCATGGGTTGATGGCCGGCCGTGCACGAGCGTTGGGCGACCCGAGCGTGGATGGGGTGCGCACCATGCTCGCCGATGCACAGCGTGTTTTTCAGGGGGGCGCCACGGAACTTGGCCCGCGGGATGCGGGCGCTTTGTACGCCGGCGTTCTTGTGGCCACGCAGTCGCGCGACCACTCCCTGGCCCGCAGCCTGCTCGCCAGACTCACGGCGGCCACCGCCGGCAATCCAGTCGCTGCCGACAAGGTGCAGTTGTTGTCGCTGGAAATCGATATTGCCGCCGGCCGGGCAGAGCAGGCCCCCAGGCTTGCCAGCACCACCAGCCGTGCGGCGGCCTTGCTCCAGTCCCGGGCGGACCTGGCGGCGGGCCGTCCCCAGGACGTGTCAGACCGCCTGCAAAGCTGGGTCAGCGCCCATCCCAGGGATGCGATTGCATGGCAAATGCTGGCGGCGGCATATGGCCAGATGGGCCAAAGCCTGCGCGCCATCCGGGCGGATGCGGAAAGCCGCGTGGCCCAGCTGGATTACGGGGCAGCGCGGGACCGCTTCAAGGCGGCGCAAGACCTGGCGCGCAGCGGCCGCGATACGGGCTCGGGACCGGGCAACCACTTCGACAGCTCCATCGTCGACACGCGCGCACGCGAGATCGACCGCTTACTTCGGGAGCAGGCGCTCCAGGAAAAACTCGATCGCTAGCTGCAACAGGGAATAGATCAGCGAGCCGATCAACGCGGCCACGAAGCCTGTGACATGCAGCCCGTCGAGCAAGCTGGCTGCCGCCCAGAACATCAGCGCGTTGATGACGAACAGGAACAAGCCCAGCGTCACCAGCGTAACCGGCAGGGTCAGCAACACCAGAACCGGGCGCACCACGGTGTTGAGCGCGCCCAGCACTGCCGCTGCGATCAGCGCGGAGGTAAAACTGCTGACCACTACCCCGGAATAGAGATGGGCTACCGCCAGCAAGGCAGCAGCGCTGAGAAGCCATTTGATGATGAGTTTCATGGACGCAAGAATAGCACTCGCACATGACAAAAGCACAAAGGCCGGCTGGCACCAAGTGCCAGCCGGCCCGTGTTCAGAGGACCGCTTGCCCGGCCTTAGTCTGCTGCCAGCAGCATGCCGGTGCCTGCGACCACTGCGGCGTAACTCCACACGCCTTGCGCTTCCTGTGGTTGCTGGCGCGTGACTGGCTGCAAATCCTGTCCCAGCTTGGGCCGGCGTGCATCCAGTACACGGCTTGCGCCGTATTGAGCCATCAATGCATCCGTCAGGTCACACAGCGGTCCGCTGGCGACCTGGGTGATGACCGAGTCGCCCGGTCCTTGCAGCAGGGGGATCACCTGCGAAAACACCTTCTCTGCCCACTTGCCGCGCCAGCTCTGGCGGGCGCTGTTGGTGACCCATTTGCTGACATGGTGGGTGACGCGCGGGGCGCAGCCCACCACGATCCAGCGTGTAGGTGTACGTGCCTCGCCGGATGGCAGCATCGGCGTCAGCATCTTCAGTGCGTAGACGGCTTCATCAATGTAAACGATCATGTTGTCCATAAAGTTCTCCTTGGTTTTACGTGCTATGCGGACTCTCTGGCTGCGATGCAGTGGCTGTTCAGGCCACTGCGGTTGCTCGGTGTGTTATTCGGTGATCAGGTGGTTGCCCTCGCTGGATTTGGTGCGGCGAGTTGCCCACCAGCCCGCGCCCAGCACGCCCGTGATGGCCACGGCGTAGGTGGCCCACCTGGCGAGCATTTGCATGTTTTCGGCGCTGGCCAGCGAATCCGGGCCGCCGTAGATAGAGTCGAGCAGGGCCTCACCGACGATCATCTTGGCGGCAGTCAGGGCCAGCACGGCGGCGCCGATGTTGATGATGATGGGGAAACGTTCGACCAGCTTGAGCACCACGGTGCTGCCGAAAACCACAATGGGGACGCTGACCAGCAGGCCGATGACGACCAGGCCGAAGTCACCGTGGGCGGCGCCTGCGACACCCAGTACGTTGTCGATGCCCATGAGCGCATCGGCCACCACGATGGTTTTCATCGCGCCCCAGAACGTGCTGGCCGCCGGGCCCTCATGTTCCTTGCCACCGGTGTCGGCAAGCAGCTTGTAGGCGATCCACAGCAGGCCCAGGCCACCCACGAGCATCAGACCCGGAATTTTCAGGAGCCACACCACGCCAATCGTCATGACTGAGCGCACTGCGATAGCGCCAACGGCACCCCACGCGATGGCTTTTTTCTGCAGGTGAGGGGGAAGGTTGCGGGCTGCCAGCGCGATGACGATGGCGTTGTCGCCGGCCAGCACCAGATCAATGAGGATGATGGCCAGCAGGGCCGTCCACCACGGGGTAGAGAAAAGTTCCATGTTTCACAGACTCCAAATCGAGTTTCGACGTGGAAACCCGCACGCGGATTTCCGGTTTCGTTCAAAACCGACGGGTCTGTGAATAAGGTGCAGCCGGGAAAATGGCTGCGAACGCCTCGATCAAACCCCGTTCAGGTTTCAATCGAAGGTCTGGCTCGATATGCAGTGTCCGTGCACATCCAGCAAGCCGGAAGCGAATGCTTCGAAATGACGACTTGCTGTAGCGATTCTGCTGTTGTGTCTGTTTTATCTAGTAATGCAGCAAAACGAGGGAGTTACTCCCCTTCGTGCCTGTATTCTACCGATGGTTCAGGATCTTGCGCAAGCCCTCGTCTGTAGGACTTTCCCGCAAAGTGGGCGGCGGCCCCGTTGGGTGCCGCCTTCTCGCCGATAATGCTTCGTCCGGCAGCCTCCTGTCATCGCGCCCTGTGCGCGGTTTTAGCCCCATCCTTTCTTATGCCCGGCATCCACATCACCGATATCGAAGCCGCCATCAATTACTGGCGCGAGAAAAAGCCGTCGCCCGACGGCGTCACGCTGGCGCCCGAATTGCGGGCTTTGGCCGAGGTGTATGCGCTGATGGTTTTTTATCGCGAGGACGAAGCCGATGAGGCCGGTTTCCCGCCCAAGGCCATGGCCGCCTGGCGTGCCTGGTACGAAACGACAGCCGACACACCCTGTATCGCCATCTGCTCGACCAGCCAGGGCGATGAGCTGTGCAAGGGCTGTGGCCGCACCTTTGAAGAGGTGCAGATGTGGCCGCAGATGAGCCCCGCGGAAAAGCGCCACACCTGGCGGCGCATCACGCAGGAGGCCACCGCCTGGCGTTTTGGTCGCTACTCGGACCGCGCGCTGGAAAAAAAGGATGCGCCGCCAGCGGATCCGGCCTGAGGCGGGGTTTTTGTATCTTTTTGGCTCCCAGCCCTTGTCTGGCGGGAGTTGGCAGCTATCAATTCAGGAGTAAACTGGCCCCATGCTCCGACTCGCCCGCGCGCCCAACATTGCCATCGCGGCCTTGTGGGCGGACGCGCTGCAGCAGGCCGGATTTTCGGCCAGCGTTCAGCGCTATTTCCTGGGCAGCGTGGCAGGGGAGTTGCCGCCCGACCAGTGCCAACCCGAAGTCTGGCTGGCCCATGACCATGAAAAGCCGCGCGCCGAGCTGCTATTGCAGAGCCTGCGCCATCCGCCGCAGCGGCACTGGCTGTGCGCTTGCGGCGAAACGGTGGAAGGCGGTTTTGACGAGTGCTGGAACTGCGGCGCGGTGATGCCGGCGCCGGCTTGAGGGCGTCCGCCAGCACTGCTGACTTCTTAACCAAGCCGGGGCCGCGGATCTGGCTTTGCCAGTCCGCAGGCGCAGCGGCCCCCTTGGGGGGCAGGGCGCTCCACGAAGTGAGCAACCGTGGGGGCTAAATTCTTTTTGCCAGTTCAGCGGCTTTGCCCGTGTAGCTGCCCGGTGTCATGACCAGCAGGCGGTCCTTCTCGGCCTGCGGGATGTCCAGCGAGCGGATCAGTTCGTGCAGCGCTTCGGCCGTCACGGTTTTGCCGCGCGTGACTTCCTTGAGTTTTTCGTAGGCGCCCTGCACCCCATAACGGCGCATCACGGTCTGGATCGGTTCGGCCAGCACTTCCCATGAGCTGTCCAGGTCGTCGGCCAGCGCTTCGCTATTGAGCTCGAGCTTGCCCAGCCCCACACTCATCGAGCTGTAGGCCAGCACGGCATACCCAAAGGCCACGCCCATGTTGCGCAGCACGGTGCTGTCGGTCAGGTCGCGTTGCCAGCGGCTGATCGGCAACTTTTCGCTCAGGTGGCGCAGCAGCGCATTGGCCAGGCCCAGGTTGCCTTCCGCGTTCTCGAAATCAATCGGGTTGACCTTGTGCGGCATGGTGCTGGAGCCGATTTCCCCGGCCTTGAGGCGCTGCTTGAAGTAACCGACGCTGACATAACCCCAGACGTCGCGCGCGAAATCGATCAGGATGGTGTTGGTGCGGGCCACGGCGTCGAACAGCTCGGCCATGTAGTCGTGCGGCTCGATCTGGATGCTGTAGGGCTGGAAAGTCAGGCCCAGGCCCAGCGGCTCGGGCGACTCGATCACGCGCCGGCTCAGCGCCTCCCAGTCAAAGTCCGGCCAGGCCGACAGGTGGGCGTTGAAGTTGCCGACCGCGCCGTTCATCTTGGCCATCAGCTGCACGCCGGCGATGCGTTCGCGCGCGACCGCCAGGCGGGCGACGACGTTGGCAATTTCCTTGCCTACGGTGGTCGGGCTGGCGGTCTGGCCGTGGGTGCGGCTGAGCATGGGTTCATCGGCGTAGCGGTGCGCCATCTCGCGCAACTGCGTGATCACCTTGTCCAGCGCGGGCAAGAGCACCTGCTCGCGGCTGCTCTTGAGCTGCAGCGCATGGCTGGTGTTGTTGATGTCTTCGCTGGTGCAGGCGAAATGCACAAATTCGCTGGCGTTCTGCAGTTCCGGCCGGGCTTCGAATTTGGACTTGATCCAGTACTCCACCGCTTTCACGTCGTGGTTGGTGACTTTTTCAATGTCCTTGATGGCGGCGGCGTCGGCCTCGGAGAAGTGTTTGACCAGCCCGAGCAGGTAGGTACGCGCGCCGGGGCTCAGCGGCTTGAATTCTGCGAACCCGGCATCGGACAGCGCAATAAACCAGGCGATTTCGACCTGGACGCGGCGGTGCATGTAGCCAAGCTCCGACATCAGCGGCCGCAAGGGGGCCAGTTTGGCGGCATAACGTCCGTCAAGCGGGGACAGGGCGGTGATGGTGAAGCTGGTGGACGGGTTCATGCCCCAATTGTAGGCGGGCGCCTGTGCCTGAATGCGACGGTCTGGCCGGTTTCGCCGGCTGGCACTTACGGGCCGGGGCTTACTCGATAGAATGCAAAAGACGCCGGATTTCGGCCCCACGCTCACAAAATCACATCTATGAAACTCATCGGATCCCACGGCAGTCCCTATGTGCGCAAGGTGCGCATCGTGATGGCCGAAAAAAAGCTCGACTACCAGTTCGTCATTGAGGACGTCTGGGCTGCGGGGACCACCATGTCCGAGTCCAATCCGCTGGGCAAGGTGCCCTGCCTGGTCATGGAAGGCTCCAACGGCTCCGAAGAGGCGGTGTTCGACTCGCGCGTGATCGTCGAGTACCTGGACACCCTGTCGCCGGTGGGCAAGCTGATCCCCGTGCAGGGGCGCGAACGCGCCGAGGTGAAAACCTGGGAGGCCCTGGCCGACGGCCTGATGGACGCGGCCATTCTGGCCCGGCTCGAAGCCACCTGGTCCGGCCGCAACGACAAGCAGCGCAGCCAGGCCTGGATTGACCGCCAGATGAAAAAAATCGACGACACCGTGCGAGCCATGAGCACCGGCCTGGGCGACAAACCCTTTTGCAGCGGCATCCACCTGAGCCTGTCGGACATCGCCGTGGGCTGCGCGCTCGCCTACCTTGATTTCCGTTTTGCGCAGATCGACTGGCGTACGCCCCATCCGAACCTGGCCCGCCTCTTTGACAAGCTGGCGCAGCGCCCCAGCTTCATCGACACCCGGCCTTCCTAGGCTTTACAAGCCAAATCGCCCGCCCGCCCCCGACTGGCGGGAGCCAGCAGCTATCAAAACAGAAGCAATGAAGCGCTGACCCGCAGTGCGCGAACGTGGGGGTTATGCATTGACCCGCTTCCTGAGCCAGCGCATCAGGCTGCCCACCAGCGGCAATTTTTCATACAGCTCTTCAGCCGCGTCCCAGTAATCGCGGTGGTAATACACCCGGCCTGCGTCATCGAACTTCAGGTGGGAGGTGCCGCGAATGGTTTGCAGCACGCCGGGCCGGTGGTTCCTGAAGCGGAACTCGAAATTCCAGGTCAGAAAACACTCGCGGCCTTCACCCACCTGGCCGGTCACGACAAAACATGGTTTGTCCAGCGTCACGTACATGTGGCTGAAGATCTGCTGCACCTGCGCCAGCGTGTGGACTTCGTTGAACGGGTCCTTGAAATACACGTCGGGCGCATACACCTCGCCCAGCCGCGCCACGCTGGCGGGCGCCAGGGTTTCAAAAAAATGGACGAAGCGGACGATGGCTGGCGTCATGGCAGGGTCACAGGCCGGTGAATTTGCGGATGGCGGGGAAGTACAGCGCGTAAGGCAGCAGGCGCAGCGTTTTCATCCAGCGCGTGAAACGTTTGGGAAAATGGATTTCGAACTCGCCGCGCGCCCATCCCGCGAGGATCTCGCCAGCCGCCTGGGCGGGCGTGAGCAGCGCCGGCATGTCGAAGCTGTTTTGCGCCGTCAGCGGCGTCTCGACAAACCCCGGGTTGACGATGCTGACACCCACCCCGCTGCCCTGCAGGTCCAGGTACAGGGTTTCGGCCAGGTTGATCAATGCCGCCTTGGTCGGCCCGTAAGCCAGGCTGTTGGGCAGGCCGCGGTAGCCGGCGACGCTGCCGGTCAGGCTGAGGTGGCCGCTGCCGCGTTGCAGCAGCGCGGGCAGCACCGCGTCCAGCAGGTAGAGCGCGCCGACGTAGTTGACCTGCTGGTGCCTGAGCATGCCGGCCAGATCGAAGTCGCTGGCGCGCATCGCCTTGTAGTAGCCCGCGCAGTACATCACCAGGTCCAGTGGACCGGCGGCCAGCACAGTCTGCGCCGCGGCGCGCACCGCCGCCGGGTCCGCCACATCCAGCGGCAGCGCGATGGCGCCGGCGTGGCTGCGCGCAAAGTCATCCAGCGCGCCGGCATTGCGGGCCGAGACGAAGACCCGGGCCCCGCGCGCATGCAGCGCGTGCGCGGTGGCCTGGCCGATGCCGCTGGAGGCGCCGACCAGCCATACGGTTTTGCCGTGCCAGTCGTTCAGGGGGGGATTGGAGGACATGCCGTTTGTTATAAAAATGATAGCGAAGTGTTCTTGATGGACGGGGGTTGGTGAGGTTTTTTGCCAGTGAATCCGAACCGGCGCTCAGCGTTTGACAAATGACAGCGTGACCTCGCCCAGCCTGAAGCCGAACTTGCTCATGACTGCTTTGTTGAGCATCACCTTCTTATCCATCAAATACATCCAGTCGTCGAACTGCACTTCGATCACACGCCCGTCCACCGGCAGCTTGAGCGTGTAGCCCCAGCGGAAGGTGTTGCCCTTTTCCTCGCCCATGGCCTGCCCGGCCACGTCGGCCGCCGTGCCGGTGTATTTGCCATCCGGTGTGCGCTTGAGGGTCCAGACGCGCCGGTCTGTCGTGCCGTCCGAATAGCTGAACACCTCGTCGAGCACGCCGGTCTCCGCGCCGGGTGGGCCTTGCCAGCTGCAGGTCATGACGACGGTGAAACGCTTGACCACCTTGCCTGAGCGGTCGGTGAAGACGCCATAGGCGTCCAGTGTTCCGTTGAAGTACTGGCGCATGTCCAGCACCGGTTGTTCGGTCGCGTAGTCGCCGATCTGCGGGCCGGCGCAACCGGCGAGCACGGACAAACACAGCGCCAGCGCCGCAGCGCTTCTGAAGAAAAAACGGTTCACGGCAAAACCTCTTGGGGATGTTTGATGACCAGGACGTACAGGCAGGTCGCGGCCGCCAGCTTGAGCAGGCAGGGCAGCACGCAGTAAGCCATCAGCAGTGCGTCCAGCGCCTGTGCATCGCGTGCGCCCGGCGCGTAACCGAACAGGGCCAGCAGCGGCAGGGCCAGCCCGGCGGCCAGCGCCAGGTTCAGCTTGATCGCGAAATTCCACCAGCCGAAGTAAGCGCCCTCGGCGCGGCCCGACTGGCCGCTGGCCTGGATCACGCCGGCCAGCAGGGCGCCCGGCAGCGCCAGGTCGGTGCCCAGCGCGATGCCCGAGAGGGCGCAGATGATCACAAAGGCGGTGGTCTGCCCGGCGCCCACCTGCGTGGCCCAGCCGAAGGTGGCGATGGCCAGCCCCATGCCCAGCAGCCAGGCCGGCGCCAGCCCCACGCGTTTGACCACCGCCAGCCACAGCGGGATCGACAGGGCGGCGCACAGGAAGTAGCTGCCGAGGAACAGCGGCTCCATGGCTTGCGGCGCCTGCAGCCGGTCCTGGATGAAAAACAGCACCAGCGTGGCCGGCACAGCGCTGGCGATGCCGTTGAGCATGAAAACCGTCAACAGACGGCGAAAGCCGGCGTGCCGGAACGGCAGCCAGATCGACGTGCCGCGTCCGGCATGCAGCGCCGGTTGGGGCAGCGGCCGGTCGGCCCGGCTCCAGGCCAGCCAGCCGGCCGCAAGCACCGCAAAAAACAGCGCGGTGGTGGCCGGCAGGCCAAAGGCCACCGGCGTGACGGAGGCCAGCACCACGCCGATCAGGCCCAGGCCCTCGCGCCAGGCCACGATGCGGCTGCGCTGGCGCTCATCACCGCCCAGCATCGCGCCCCAGGACTGGTGCGACACACTGAGCGCGCTGTAGCCGGCATAGGTCAGCATCAGCATCACGCTGGCCCAGGCCACCAGCGCCGCCGGTGTGTGGACCGGCGGGAAAAACAGCAGCGCAAACCCGGCCGCCAGCAGCAGCGCGGCGATGGCGCCCATGCCGAGCACGGCCCCGGGTGACCGGGCAAACAGCCGGTCGCTCAGGCGGCCCAGCAGCGGGTCGATCAGCGCATCGAACAGGCGTGCGCCCAGCAGCACCGCGCCCAGCG
>Ga0307516_10005408_pt1 | contig 15310 bp, 11 predicted proteins | sample 19_EM_MG_FD_203310 | JGI IMG/M metagenome (GOLD analysis project Ga0307516, IMG submission 203310) | Populus trichocarpa ectomycorrhiza microbial communities from riparian zone in the Pacific Northwest, United States - 19_EM | ecosystem: Host-associated > Plants > Roots > Unclassified | place...
TTTGGCTCGTATAGCAGCTGAGCAGCAGCACGCAGGCGCTGGCGGCAATGGCGTAGGCGAGATGGAAGGCGAGGTGTTCGGAAAGGCTCACGAGCAGCAGAAAGAAGATGCTGATGGCGGCACCGACCAGGAAGTACTGAACCGGGTGCACGCGCAGCCCTTGCATGAATTCGAACAGGCCGACGGCCACGAAGGTCAGTGCGATGAACAGCAGGCCGTATTTCGTTGCCCGGTCGGACAGGGAATAGGTGTTGATCGGGTCGATGAAGCTGACGTCCAGAGTTTCCACGCAGGCAGTGTTGGGGGCTGTGGCCGTCACCGCATCCATCGTTGGCACAAGCGGTGGCGGGTCTTCCTGGGTTCTGCTGCCATTGCACAGCCTGCCTTCATTCATAACCGATTGCTGCGCCGAACTGGCCAGCGCCGATATGCGCCAGCTGGCTTCAAAGCCCTGGTCGCTGACCTTGCGCTCCGAGGGCAAAAACTGCCCGTAGAAGCTCGGGTGCGGCCAGTTGGATGTGAGGCTGACTTGCGTGGTGTCGCCCAGAGGCACGATGCTTAGGCTCTCGGTGCCGACGAGTTCGAGGTCGATCTCGGCTTTGAATGGCGCGCCGAGGTTGATGCCCGCTGGCAGATCGACCTGCACGCCGCGCGGGTAGGCCGCATGGTGGGTGCCGGCCTGTACCACCGGCGCCGCACCGTTGATCCGCACGTCGGCCTGCCGGATGCCGCGTGCGTCGGATACCGCCAGCATCAGCACAGCGGAGCGGCACTGCACTGTGGAGCCAGCGAACTGCCGTGCGCCTTCCAGTGCTTTCAGATCGGCCCATTGCGCGGTGATGTGTGACTTGAAGGTGAAGACCTGCGTTGCATGCAGACCGCGCGCCCGCGCTTCGACCTGGCTGGTGCCGCCCACGTTCAGCACGCTTGGAGCGATTGCCATATTGAAATCACGTCGCTGCAGGACCGGACCTTTTTCGCCTTTTGCGGTCCATTTTTCCGTGCAGCTGACCTGAACCAGCGGCCCGAGCAAAGTCTGGCTGCCAGCCAGGCTTTGGGCCACGCTGGTGGCGGCGTCCTGGTGCAGGGACTTGCGTTCGCGGACCAGGCCGGTGATCTGCTGCAGGCCCAGCAGCAACAAGACCGCCACCAGCAACAGACCACCGAGTTTTCCAAAAATAATCGACTTCACATCGCCTCCCTTTGTTGAGAGACGCGAGGCTAGCCAGTGAGCGTGAGGACGACGTGAAGTCTGTGAAGCGAAAGTGAAGTCTGGAGCTTCATGAGTCGGCGCCCGACTTCAAACCGGCCACAAAGAGCGTCCCCTCAACGAAGCGTGAACTTCACCGTCACAGGCGCCCTGCCCGATTGACTGACGACGGCGATAACCTTGGTTCCAGGCGAGACGCTCAAACTACCTTTCCCCTCGAGCTTGTCGCCAGACGGCTGAAGTGCCACCTCTGACTTGGCCGAGGCGGACAGCAGCGTGACCTTGGCCGTCGCGCCTTTGAGGTCGACGGCCTTGCCGTGGTCGGTCACGTAGAGGGCGGCACCGTCTGCCTTCGCGACCAGCTCGTAATTGACGTCGCTCACCGCGCTGACCACGCCGCCGTGCTGGGCCTTGTCGTCGTGGCCGGCGTGGGTGCCGGCGGGCTTGTCGTGGTCATGGCCCTTGTGGTCATCGGCAGCATGGGCGGGCAGCGCGACAGCGGTGGTGAGGCAGAACAAGAGGGATGCGATTTTCACGGTGGCTCCTTGGGTTGAAGAAAAGGTCAGCACTGGGTTCATGAATGGATTGGCGCTTCGAGCGGTGCACCGCCTGGCGCCCCTGCAAAGTCTTCTTCCTCGTCGCGCCGATGCACCAGGCGGTACAGCACGGGCAGCACGAGCAAGGTCAGCGCGGTGGACGACAAGATGCCGCCGATCACCACGGTGGCGAGCGGCCGTTGCACCTCGGCGCCCGTGCCGGTGGCAATGGCCATCGGCACGAAGCCGAGCGAGGCCACCAGCGCGGTCATCAGCACCGGCCGCAAGCGGGTCAGCGCGCCTTCGCGGATCGCATCGTCGAGGTGCCAACCCTGATCTCGAAGGTTGCGTATGAACGAGATCATCACCAGGCCGTTCAACACCGCGACGCCCGACAAGGCGATGAACCCCACAGCGGCCGAAATCGACAGCGGGATGTCGCGCAGCCACAGCGCCAGGATGCCGCCGGTCAGCGCGAACGGGATGCCGGTGAAGACCAGCAAGCCGTCTTTCAGGTTGCCGAACATCGCGAACAGCAAGGCGAAGACCAGCAGCAGCGACACAGGCACAACGACCTGAAGTCGCTGAGCTGCTGACTGCAGGTTCTCGAACTGCCCACCCCAGGTCGTCCAGTAGCCCGACGGCACCTTGACGGCCGCCAGAGCTTGCTCGGCCTCGGCGACGAACGAGCCCAGGTCGCGGCCGCGCACGTTGGCGCTGACGACGATGCGCCGCTTGCCATCCTCACGGCTCACCTGGTTCGGGCCAGGCGCCAGCTCCATCGCGGCCACTTCTCCCAGCGGGATGAAGCTGACGCGGCCGCTGCCATTCGAGGGCAACGCGATGGGCAGCCGCTTGATCGCCTCCAAGTCGGTGCGCAGGCTCTCCGGCAGCCGCACCCGGATCGCGAAGCGTCGATCGCCCTCGAACATCGTGCCGGCCTCACGGCCACCGACGGCGGTGGCGATCGCCTCCTGCACGTCCACCGTGTTCAGCCCGTAGCGCGAGGCCTTGTCGCGGTCGATGTGGACCGTGAGCATCGGCAGCCCGGTGGTCTGTTCGACCTTCACCTCGGCAGCACCCGGCACCTTGTCGAGCACATCGGCGATCTCGGCGGCGGTCTTGTTCAGCACATCCATGTCATCACCGAACACCTTGACCGCCACGTCGCTGCGAACACCCGAGATCAGCTCGTTGAAACGAAGCTGGATGGGCTGCGAGAACTCGTAGTTGTTGCCGGGCAGCTTGGCGACCTCTTCCTGCACCGCCGCGAGCAATTGCTCTCGCGTCTTGCGCGGTTCCGGCCACTGGTCCATCGGCTTGAGCATCACGTAGCCGTCGGAGATGTTGGGCGGCATCGGATCGGAGGCGATCTCTGCCGTGCCGGTGCGCGCGAAGACGCGCTCGATCTCCGGGAACCTGGCCTTCAAGGTGCTTTCCAGCTGTTGCTGCATCTGCACCGACTGGCTGAGGCTGGTGCCGGGGATGCGCAGCGCCTGGACCGCGAAGTCGCCTTCGTTGAGGTTGGGCACGAACTCCGTTCCCAGCCGCGTGGCCAGCAGGCCCGACAGCACCACCGCCACCACGGCAACCACCACGACCAGCGGGCGCATCGACATCACGCGGCTCAGCATCGGCGCGTAGGCCTGCCGTGCCCAGCCCATCACGCGGTTCTCCTTTTCGGCCACGCGCCGGCCGATGAAGAGCGCCACCGCAGCGGGGATGAAGGTGACCGACAGGATCATCGCGCCGAGCAAGGCGATCACCACCGTGAACGCCATCGGGTGGAACAGCTTCCCTTCGACTCCGGTGAGCGCAAAGATCGGCAGGTACACGATCATGATGATCAGCTGGCCGAAGAGCAGCGGCCGGCGCGCCTCCTGCGAGGCGGCAAACACTTCATGGAAGCGTTCGCTGCGCGTGAGCGGCCGACCGTGGTGTGCCTGCGCATGCGCCAGGCGCCGCACGCAGTTCTCGACGATCACGACCGCGCCGTCAATGATGATCCCGAAGTCGAGCGCGCCCAGGCTCATCAGGTTGGCGCTAATTTTCTGGTTCACCATGCCGGTGAAGGTGAACAGCATCGACAGCGGGATCACGAGCGCGGTGATCAGTGCCGCGCGGATGTTTCCGAGAAACAGGAACAGCACCGCGATCACCAGCACTGCACCTTCTAGCAGGTTTTTCTTGACCGTGGCGATGGCCTTGTCGACCAGCACGGTGCGGTCGTAGACCGTGACCGCATGCACGCCCGTCGGCAGCGTGCGGTTGATCTCCAGCATCTTCTTGTCGACCGCACGCGAGACGGTGCGGCTGTTCTCGCCGATTAGCATGAACACCGTGCCCAGCACCACCTCGCGGCCGTTGTCGGTGGCGGCGCCGGTGCGAAGCTCTTGTCCAAGACCCACCTCGGCGACGTCGCGCACGCGGATCGGCACGCCGTCTGCGTTGCCCAGGATCACGTTGCCCAGGTCACCGGTGTTGCGCACCTGGCCGGGTGCGCGGATCAGATACTGCTCGCCACGCTTCTCGATGTAGCCGGCACCGACGTTGGCGTTGTTGCGCTCCAGGGCGGTGACCACATCGGCCATGGTCAGCCCGTAGGCCGAGAGCTTTTCGGGGCGAGGCGCAACCTGGTACTCCTTGGCGTAGCCGCCGATGGAGTTGATCTCGGTGACGCCGGGCACGTTGCGCAGCTGCGGCTTGATGATCCAGTCCTGGATCTCGCGCAGGTCCGTCGGTGTGTACGGCGTGCCGTCGGGCTTGCGCGCACCGTCTTGCGCCTCCACCGTCCAGAGGTAGATCTCGCCCAGGCCGGTGGAGATGGGCCCGATCACCGGGCTGATGCCGGCAGGCAACTGGTCTCTTGCCGACTGGATGCGCTCGTTGACCAACTGGCGGGCGAAGTAGATGTCGGTGCCATCCTTGAAGATCACCGTCACTTGCGAGAGGCCGTAGCGAGACAGCGATCGTGTCTGCTCAAGCCCCGGCAGCCCGGCCATCACGGTCTCGATGGGATAGGAGATGCGCTGCTCGGTCTCCAGTGGCGAGTAGCCGGTGGCCGCGGTGTTGATCTGCACCTGGACGTTGGTGATGTCGGGCACGGCATCGATCGGCAGCTTCTGGTAGCTGTAGATGCCGAGGCCGGCCATGCCGAGCACGGCCAGCAATACCAGCCAGCGTTGCTCGATGGCAAAACGAATGAGGCGTTCAAACATGGGTTGCGTCCTCGGCCATCAATGGGTGTGCGTGGCAGAACCCTTGCCATGCTCAGACTTGACGACGAAGCTGCCGGCCGCGGCGTACTGCGCGCCGGGGCGCAGGCCGCTCAGGATCTCGACGCGTTTGCCGTCGGCGCGCCCGAGCTGCACCGGCTGGGGAATGAAGCCACCAGGCACCTTCAAGAACACCACCGGCTTGTCGTTGAGCGACTGGACGCCCTCGGCCGACACGGTGACCGGGGCACTGGCCTCCGAGCCCAGCACCTCGACGTTCACGAACAGGCCAGGCCGCCAGGTCAACTTGGGGTTGGCGAGCGTCACGCGGGCCTTGGCCGTTCGGGTCTGCTCGCCGATCAGCGCGCCGACGTACGAGACCGTGCCGGCCACCGCCGCATCGAAGGCCGTCGATCGAACGGTGACCTTCTCGCCGACCCGCACTTGCGGCAAGTCCTTGGCGCCGATGCTCATCTCTGCCCAGACGGTGGAGAGGTCAGAGACGGTGAAGACGTTGGCGTCTTCCTTGACCGACTCGCCCAGCGCCAGGTGCTTCTCGACCACCATGCCGTTGAATGGCGCGCGCAGCTCGTAGCGACCCAGCGTGCCGGCGGAAGCGCCTGCCCCTACAGCACTCAGCTTCTGCGTGGCATTGGCCATCGCGATCTCGGCCTCGTGCAGTGCCTGCTGCGCTTGCAGCACGTCCTGCTCCGGCGAGATCTTCTGCTCCCAGAGCTTCTTTTCTCGGTCGTGGGTCGTGCGTGCCAGTACCAGGCGCTGCTGGGCGGTGCGCAGCTCGCTGCGCTGCTCGGAGACCGTGGCGCTGGAGATCACCGCGAGCACCTGGCCTCGCTTGACCTGCTGGCCAAGATCGGCGGACACGCTTTCAACGACACCGGCAACCCGTGGCACGACGTGCGCGGTTCGGTCTTCGTTGAAGCGGATCTCGCCCGGCAGCTGCAGGCTGGATCGGATGGCCGAGGCCGATGTCGTGTCCAGCGTGATGCCGGCTGCCTTGACCTGCGCGTCGCCCATCGCCACCCGGCCTTCCTGCCGCGAGAAGGTGAAGAGGTAGGGTTCGGTCGGTGTCTGCGCGCTGACCGTTGCCTCGAAGATGTGCGGCTCGGCGATGGGCTTGACGCTCTTGAGTGCGTCCTTGTCGACGGCGAAGCTGTGTTCTTCTTCCTCGCCACCCGGGCGAACCAGCTTGACGCTGAGCTTGGCCGCGGTGGGCGGCAGCGCCTTGCCAGCCTGGAACAACCACACCTTCAGGCGCGGGTCGCCGCCCTCCTCTGCCAGCTGAGCTTCCAGGCCGAAGTCGCCCTCGGTGAACAGGTCGCCGCCGTGCGGGCCTTTCTTGGCGGAAGCGCTGTCCTCGTGCTCGTCGTGGCCACCATGGTCGCCATGGTCATGTTGTTCCTTGGCTTCGCTGTGGCCGTGCTCATCGCCGGCCGGCTTGGCTGGCGCGCTTCTGAGGATGGCCGCCCCCATGACGATGCCAACGAGGACGATTGCCACGATGGCCATCGCCTGCTTCTTGCCGAGGCTTGCGACCACGGCGTCTCGATTCAGTTTCATGAGGGTCCTATCGCGTGGTCGGAGTGTTTTGGGAGGCAGCAGCGGGCTCACCGAGCAGGCGCTCGACGTCGACCGCCGCGCGGTGTGCGCTGGACAAGGCCTGCAGGTGTTGCGTTCTGGCCTGCAGCAGGCTGCGTTGCGCATCCAGCACCTCCAGCAGGCCGAACTTCCCGAGCTCGTAGCCGGCCACCGTGGCGTCGTGAGCGCTCTGCGCCGCGGGAAGAACCTCGTCTTGCAAGGACCGCGCTTCGGCGCGCGCCGTGCGCAGCTGCTCGACGGCGGCGTGCAACTCGGTCTGGACCCGCAGTTCCGTCATCGCCAGCTCATCGCGGGCCTGGTCCAGGCGCCGATGCGATGCCAGCACCGCACCGCGGTTGGTGTCGAAAAACGGCAGCGGAATCGACAGGCCGATCACTGCCACCTGGCGCTGCGCTTCGGCGTCGCGCTTGGCGCCCACGCTGAGCGTCACGTCCGGCGTTTGCCGGCCGCGCTCCACGTCGATCAGCGCTGCGGCGCGTTCCACTTCTGCACGCGCTCGTTGCGTGGCAGGAGATTGCCTGCCACGCGCTTCGATCTGGGCAGCCTCCGGCTCCAGAGGTATGTCGGTGGCCATGCCTTGCAGCGGTGCCGTGACCGCGGGCGAGCCCATGGCCGAGGCGAGGCGTTGTCGTGCGGTGGCGAGCTCGCTGCGCGCCTTCATCGCTTCCATGCGGACATTGGCCTCGGCCAGCTTGGCACGTGTCTCTTCGACAGGTGAGACCTTGCCGGCCGTCACGCGATTGCCCACGGCCAGGGTGCCGCGCTGGGTGAGCTTCAGCGAGGCATCGGCCAGCTGCTCGCGCTCCTGCGCGATCAGCGCATCGAAGAACGCGGCAGTGACTGCGGCGCGGATCTCCGCACGCCGGTCACTCAGGCTGGCGAGCGCCAGGTCGCGTGTGCGGTCAGCCGCCTGCAGCCGAGCGGATCGCTTGCCGCCCAGCTCGATCGGCTGCGCGAGGAGGATGGTCGTCGTTCGCGTGGCGCGCCGGGTGTCTTCCACCTCGGCGCTCAGGGTCGGATTGGGGCGAGCGCCAGCCTGGATCTGACCGGCCTCGCTGATCTCGACCTCTCGTTGCGCAGCGAGCAGCGCGGGGTGATGGGTCAGTGCGGCAGCTTGAGCCTGCTGCAGCGTGAGTGTGGTCGCCGCGGTGGAAGGCGGAGGCGCGGCCTGTTGGGCCACGGACGAAATAGGAACAAAGATAGGAACAAGGGCGGCCCATACCAGGGCCGGCAACAGCCTGCGCATCGAATTCTCCAGAACGTTGAAAAGGCAACGAGGGAAGAATCCGGCGCGGAATCAGTCGGCAGTCAGAGGTGAGCTGAGAAGGACGAGCGACCGCGCCGGATCAGGCGCGGTGCCATTTCGGGCGTTCGATGCGATCGAGCAGGTGCGACTCGACCGCCACGGTAGCTGCGAGTACGGGTGAAGATGCGGCGCTGCCGGGCAGCGTCATCGTCAGCGTGGAGAAGTTCTTGGCTGCGCTCAGATGGCAGTAGGCGCAGTCGGCGTGGCCGCCCGTGGCCTTCTTCGAGCCGTCTTCGTCCGAGGTATCGGCCAGGGACTTGTCGACCCCCGGTTCAGCCTGGGGGTGCTGGTGTTCGTGGTGGCCGATGTGCTGGGGTGTTGCGTCTTGCTCATGCTCGCAATAGCTCGCCGCAGCCGCCCAGGAGAACTGGACCGACAGAACCATCAGCAGGAGGATCGCAACGAAGCGGCGCATCGGCAAAGTATATCGACGCGCTTTTTCGGACCGATCCAAAAGGCTTCGGCCGCTGGCGGGCTTTGGCAACGATTTGTACCAGGGGCGCCCGGTGACGCTCGCCGCTGAACAGGTCACGATTTGGGCCGCGCGCCGTCGACGGGAATCTTTGGCAGCGCGGGGCTTCTCTCCTCAGGTCGTCATGGATTGATAAGAGTTCCGTCATGCGAGGTGCCTGGGTTCTTTCTAGACTCGTCGCTTCCGTTACACCGTTGTCCAGCTCCGCGCCTCAATGAAGCAGTCCATCGTCGCGCGAGCCCTTTACCGTACGGCGATGCGCATCGCGCTCGTCTCGGCCCTCGGCGGCGTGGTCTCCTACTGGGTGAATGACGCATCGATCAAGCAGGCCATACAGCGGCAGCTCGTGACGTCGACCGAGCAGAAGCTGCAGCGCGAATCGCTCGAGTTCAGGGAGATCAAAGCCCTGCAGAAGAACTTCCTCGACGAATTCAAATCGGCCTACGCCGACCCGCGCGAACGCGTGACGCTGGCACACGACTTCGACCTCGTCTTCTACCGCCACGACGACGGTTCGTACACCCAGCGGCCGGGCCTGTTCGAAGGCCAGGCGTTACCCGATGGCCGGCGCTTCCCGCTGATGTCGGCCACCTACGCGCCGCAGACACCGCCCGACGACGACATCAAGGCACGGTTCATGCTGTCGTACCTGCTGTCGAACAAGTACGGTTCGAGCACGAAGGGGCGGCTCTTCAACTTCTATGGCGTGGTGCCCGAGAAAGGTTTCCCGATCTACCAAGCGGCCGACATCGCGAAGATCTTCACCTACTCGGGGCCTGAGGCGCTGAAGCTCGAGACCTACGAGTTCTACGAGCGCGGGTTCGGGTCGCCGAAGAGCGACACGCTCTTCACCCGCATGTACTGGGACTTCTCGAACAACGCATGGATGACGACCGTCGCGACAGCCGACGCCGCCGATGCGTCGGGCCGGCACAAGATCCTCGCCTGCGTGGATGTGCTGCTCGACCAGTTGATGCAACGCACCGCCGCGCCGCCGCTCGCCGGCTCGCAGAGCACCATCTTTCAGGTCGACGACAAGGGCACCCTGATTTTTCACGCAGACCACGCCGAGGCCATCAAGCTCAGCGAAGGCCAGGCCTCGATCCAGTCACTTGGTTTGAAAGACGACTTCCCGTTGCTCAAGGCCAGCCATTCGGCGAAGCCAGGCGAGGTGCAGTTGATCGACACGCCGCACGAGATTGTCGCGCTGGGCGTGATCCCGGAAACGCAATGGGCCCTGGCCGTTCGCTACCCCAAGGCCTTGATGCGGCCGGCCACCCTGCTCAACCTGGGCATCGTCGTCGGCCTCGGGCTGGTGATGCTGGCGGTGGAGATTCTCATCATCCGCTCGATCCTGCTGCAGCAGGTGGCGCGGCCGCTGCTGCAGCTCACCGATGCGATGAAGCGTCTTGGGCGGGCCCAGCAACCGGTGGACCACAGCATGCTTCCCACGCAGGCGCAGGACGAGATCGGCGACGTTGCACGCGAATTCGCCGCCATGGCCAGCCGCGTGCAGGACGCCTGCGAAGAGCTCGAGCACAAGGTCCGTGCACGCACAGCCGAGCTCGAGGCCTCGCAGCAGGCACTGCGCAAACTCGGCGAGCACAACGCCATGGCCCTCGAAGAGGAACGGAAACGCATCTCGCGCGAGCTGCACGACGAGATGGGCCAGCAGCTCGCCGCACTGCGCATGGAGGTCTCGGTGCTGCGCGTGCGCGAAGGCACCGAGCAGTCGGCAGGCGTCGGCCCGCACGACATGCTGCTGAACCGGGTGGACCGCCTCGTCGCCAGCTTGCGTGCGCTGGTCTCGCAGCTGCGCCCGCCGGCGCTCGATGGTGGCCTGATCGCAGCGATCGAATGGCAGGCCTCCGAGTTCACGCGCGACACCGGCGTGCCTTGCCGGCTGGAGCTGGCTGCGTCGGCCCACGGCCTGCCACCCGATGCGGCCACGATGGTGTTCCGCATCGTCCAGGAGTCGCTCACCAACGTGCGCCGGCATGCCATGTCGACACACGTTGCACTGAGTTTGAAGCCGGACGCCGACGGCTGGTCGTTGACGATCGCGGACGACGGCATCGGCTTCGACACCTCGCAAAAGCATCGGGGGCACGGCCTGCTCTCGATGGATGAGCGCTCGCGTTTGCTCGGGGGCGACCTGCACATACAGAGTGCGCCCGGCATGGGCACGAAGGTACGCTTGCGCCTGGACACCAGGCGGATCAACACCCTCTACGCGGGCCCGGCATGAAACTCCATCACAACGGAATCCACAGATGGTCGTGACGATAGAACGTGAACGTGGCGTAAGCCTGGCCTGTGCCTGGGCGTGCATGGCACCCGCGCAAAGGGCTCGCAACACATGACAACATTTCAGGAATCCTGGCCCTTGATGGCAGCGGCCGCGCTGGGTGGCGCGACAGTCGGCTTCGCTGTGGCCATTCAGATTGCGCGTTCACACGGCAACAAACGCATGCGGCAGGCGATCAATGAGGTCGACCAGCAGTGGTCTGCCGTGGTGGCGCGGCACCGGGCCGAGCGTGTCAACTCGGAGCTGCAGCTCCAGGCAGCCCGCACCTCGCTCGGCCGGCTGGTGAAGGCGGCAATCGACCAGGCTCCATCGGCGGCCCCGCTTGCACCCCCTGCCCCACCCGCACCGCCAACACCGCCCAGCCAGCCGAAGCCTCCAGAAGTTCGTGCAGAAGGCGTGCGCATCAACGTGCTGATGTCATCGTTTCTGGGTCAGGAAAGCGATGACATCCCCTCTGCTTTCGCAGAAACCCAGCCCATGCACGACGATGACCTGATCCCGGTCATCAAGCCTCGCCGCAGCCGTCAGCCCGCGTGAGAGACGTGAAGGACGACGCCGCATCTGCACCTGTGTTCGGCTTCTTCTCCGAGCCCTTGTATCGACGTCGGACTTGAGCACTTTGCACGCTGCGCAATCGCATGATCACGAATTGGTCAGCGCATTGGTGTCTTCTTGCCCTTTCCTCCATCATTCCTTCTACATCCCGGCTCACACAAGTCGCTTCAGTGAATTTGATCTGAGACCTGCCATGCCAGCACGCTTTGCCAATCGGCGCCAACTCTGCGCTCTTCTTCCGCTTCTCTGTTTGCTGAACGCATGGGCAGGACCGGGCCGACCGTCGCCGGCGCGCGAAGCCAACATCGTGGATCAAGCCACGGCGCAGTCCGACGCCATCGAGCTGACGGGGCGCACGGTGCCACCAGGAAGCGTCGAGATTCGGCCTCGCGTTGGCGGGGCCGTGCTGTCTCGAAACTTCAAGGACCACAGCGAGGTCAAGGCCGGCGCGCTTCTGTACCAGATCAATCCGGCGCCCCACCGTGCGAATGTCGCGACTGCCACTGCTGCGGTCGCCAAAGCCGAGGCTGCGCTCGCTTCGGCAAAACGCAAGGCGCGCTGGCAACAGGAGCTGGCAGGCATCGGTGTAGGCGAGCCCGACAACACCACCGCGTCATTGATTGATGCGAAGTCGAAACTGGCTGCGGCGCAGTTGGCGCTTCGCAATGCTCAGGCGAGCATGTTGGCAACCCGCATCGTGGCGCCTGCAGCGGGCCGCATCGGAGCCTCGTCGGTGGACGTGGGCACGCTGGTTTCCGTGGATGGGTTCGATCCACTCGTGACGATCCAACCTCTTGATCCGATGATGGTCGAGCTTGCGTCATCGGGCGCCGTTCATCAGTTGGTGAACGAGGGGCTCTCCCAGCAAGTCAACGATGGAGGCGCACTGCGCGTGCGCTTGTTTCTGAAGGATGGGACGGCTTATCCGATTGAAGGCAAGCTGCGCTTTTCCTCCGTGATCGTCGAGGGGTACCTGGAGCAAAAGCCGCTGATGGCAGAGTTCCCGAACCCACACTTGAAGCTGCTGCCGGACATGGACGTTCGGGTGACGCTCCGTGGCGGTGATGTTGATCAATCACGGCGCGCACCCCCAGCCGCCGTCGCCAGCCGTGACCTCGCCGTGGTCACCAGCAAGCCTTAGCTTTCGTTTCTCTGGCTAAGGTCGCCACGATGCGCATTCAAAGTATCCGCTCCACGAGATGCGCTCGATTGGCGGGTGCCTCGTACGGCTCGGGCCAGAACTCCACCAAGCGCTCCACCTTTCCGCCAATGACGGTAAAGAAGGAGATCGCTCTGGCCGTCTGCACGCCGTCCGTGATCGTCACATCCGACACAGCCTCTGACTCGCTGCCGACCAGGCGATTGATGGCGAATGACCACGGCCCATGCGCTGGGTACTCTGCATTCATTTGAGCGAATCGCTCGGCTCCGCGAATGCGTTCCTTGGACTGCGGCCACTCGAGCACGAACTCCAACGCCAAGACTTGAGCCACCGACGAAAAGTCATTCGTGGCCATCAGGCGCCAGAACTCGCGCACGACTTCTACAGCTGTGGAACTTGGAACGACGCTCATGGTGGCTAGATGATATTGCCGCGCACACTGCCACGCGATCTTTGGGCCGCATGGGCGCCTGCCACGTATCGTTTCTAGCGCGGTACCCCACTTCGCCGGGGTACCGCCAGGAGATCAAGCGCCGAGATCGCTCAGTTGTGCCGGCTTCCAGCGAACGAGACGGTTCTCGATCAAGGTGATGAGGTATTCCGCACCGAGCGCCAGCACCGCGAGGATGATCATCGCCGCGAACACGCCGTTGGCATTGAAGGCGCCTTGCGCCGTCGAGATCAACAGGCCGATGCCCTGCTTGGAGCCGAGGAACTCGCCCACCACCGCGCCTACCAGCGCAAAGCCGAAGCTGACATGCAGGCTGGCCAGAATCCAGCTCATCGCTGACGGGATAACGACGGTGGTCGTCAGCTGCCATTGCGATGCGCCCAGAATCTGCGCGTTCGCGATCATCGCGCGGTCTGCCTCGCGAACGCCTTGAAAGGCGTTGGCGAAGACCACGAAGAACACCATCACGACGGCCAGCGCCACTTTGGACGCCATGCCCAAACCGAGCGAGATGATGAAGATCGAGCCCAGCACCACGCGTGGAATCGAGTTGGCGATCTTGATGTAAAGGCTGAAGACGTCGGCCAGGAAGCGGTTGCGACCGAGCGCGATGCCGCAGACGATGCCTGCAACCGAGCCGATCAGAAAGCCCAGCACCGTCTCTTCGAGCGTGACGGCCATCTGTGCCCACAGCGAGCCCTGCGACGTGCCCTCGGTGAACCACTCATAGATCTGCCGTGCGACGCCGGAGGGTCTGCCGAAGAAGAAAGGATCGATCCAGCCGAACGCCGTGGCGACCTCCCAGAGCCCGACCACCGCGACGAAGATCGCGATGCGCAGCGAGATGACGACGGCGTGGCGCCGCTTGTGGCGGGCGAGTGCCTGCCGTTCCAGCGTGCCGAGTGAAAAGTCGGCGGGCGCCGCCGGGGTAGCAGCGGCCAATGGGGTTGTCGTGGCTGTTGCGGTCATGCTTGTATTCGTGTTCATGCGCACCTCGTGTTCAATGTGTGGCGGACGGCAGGAGCCGTTGGCCGATCTGGACTTCTTCTCGCAGGTCGTCCCAGATGTGCCGGGCGATGTCGATGAATTTCTGCTCGTAGCGGATGTCCGACATGACGCGCGGGCGCGGCAGGTCGATGGTGTGCACTTTCTTCACCGTCGCAGGGCTGGCGGTCAGCACCACCACCTGGTCGGCGAGGGCCACCGCTTCTTCGAGGTCGTGGGTCACGAACACCACCGAAGCCTGTGTGCCGGACCACAGCTTGAGCAGTTCGTCCTGCATCACGGTACGGGTCTGCACGTCGAGCGCGCTGAAGGGCTCGTCGAGCAGCAGGATCTCCGGCTCGTTGATGAAGGTCTGGGCCAAGGCGACGCGCTTGCGCATGCCACCCGACAACTGGTGCGGATAGAGCGTCTCGAACTTGCCGAGACCCACGCGGGCGATCCAGTGCCGGGCCTTGTCGTTGGCCTCGGCCTTCGATACGCCGCGATAGCGCGGGCCGGCGGCCACGTTGTCGAGCACATTGCGCCACGGGAACAACGCATCGCTCTGGAAGACGAAGCCGACGCGTTGATCGATGCCGTTGACCGGCTGGCCCATCACCCGCACTTGCCCGGCACTCGGCGTGATCAGGCCGGTGACGAGGTTCAGTGTGGTCGACTTGCCGCAGCCCGTCGGCCCGACCACGCACGCGAACTCGCCTCGCTTCACCGTGAGGCTGAAGTCGTGCATGGCGGTGTGGAAGGTGCCTTCCGGTGTCAGGAAGCGGCGCGTCACGCCGGTGATCTGAATGGCTGGGGGCGAAGAGGCGTTCATCGAGGGCACCATCATTTCGGGCGTCGCTTTCATTTGAGTCCCTTGTTGGCAGCGTCGACAAACTCAACCGAGTAGGTCTTGCTGAGGTCGATCTGTTTTCCCATCACGTTCTTCGAGAACGAAGACATCACCTTGAGCACTGTCTCGGGGCCGTTGGCAGGCATGCGGCCATCCACGGTGAACTGCGACTTGCCTGCAGCCAAGCCCTGCACGTACAGATCGCGGTTGCCCACCATGTACTCCTTGGGCATCTTGTCGGCGATCTCGGCGGCCGAGTGCGTGGCCATCCAGCGCATGGTCGTTACCATCGCGGTGGCAAGCTTTTGCGCAACCGGCTTGTTCTTCTCCAGCCAGGTCGACGACACGTACAGCGATGCGCCCGGGTATGGGCCGCCCAGCGCGGCCTGCGTCGTTTCCACCGAACGCAGGTCGACCAGCACCTTGGCCTCACCGGTACTCAGCAGCTGCCCGATCGTGGGCTCGGTACTCATGCCTGCGTCGATCTTGCTCTGCTTGATGGCCGCGATGAACGTACCGCCCGCACCGACGGCGATGGTCGAGTAGTCGCCGGCCTTCAGTCCGGCTTTGGATGCGAGGGCCTGGGTCAGAAAATCGGTCGACGAGCCGACACCTGTGATGCCGAGCGTGCGGCCCTTGAAGTC
>Ga0307516_10005409_pt1 | contig 15309 bp, 13 predicted proteins | sample 19_EM_MG_FD_203310 | JGI IMG/M metagenome (GOLD analysis project Ga0307516, IMG submission 203310) | Populus trichocarpa ectomycorrhiza microbial communities from riparian zone in the Pacific Northwest, United States - 19_EM | ecosystem: Host-associated > Plants > Roots > Unclassified | place...
TTTTAATTATCATCATCATAAGAGTGAAATATAAGCCCCCTTTCAATGTGAATTTATAACACAAGATCCAAAAACAAGCTAATGGAGAATGAAGAATGTGAATGCTTGGAAATTGAACATCAGAAGGAAATAAAGAGCTTTAAAATAAACATGGCAAGACTTGTTCAAGTGAATTATAATTTACTTGAACAGTAACTAAAAAGGCATTGTTTGCCCAGCCGGGTCACTAGACTATCAGCCTACTTAAGCAAGCATTAAGAACAAAGTTTATGGAAGCTCTAGTTACTTAAACAACAATAACCCCTCATCCAACAATTATGACTCCCTTTCAACAACAAAATTCAGGTCTCAATAGAACATCTTCAGAAAACCAGTTCACGAGCCTCTCATACACCCCATATGTTTTCCCCATAAACCTACCTCTTGTGGTAGGTCTAACTAAAGAATAAGCTCTAAAAGAGAATCCTGCGAACAAGACTATGACAAATGAGCAGAATTAGAAGAAGAAATAAAGGTGATTTAGGGATCTAATATATATGACCTAGTTAAAGTAGCTGAAATATACTTAGTACCAAATGTCATAGTTCCAAAAGACTTTTGAGTGTCTAAATTTGTCAAATACATAATAACATATTGCCCATTAACTCACCTAAAAGCTTGTTTGGAAAACACACCCCAAGAAAAATTTTGAGCCTTGTATTTATGTTTTTTTAGTGTTTTTCCAAACATTGTATTAATTAAATTCTAATTAAATTTGAAGATTTATTTTGCAATTATTTTTTGGCCTCTTGTGTATTCTTTCCTTCTCATATTTAATATTTGAAATTGTGACCTACATGCGAAGTGCTTTTCTAGAATTAAATAAACTAATTTTATTTTTTTAAAAAAAATCTTTCTTTCAAAAATACATTTAAATATTCTTAAATTTCATATGGCTAAATCTCTCAAATAAAAATCATATTTGCATAAAAAAAAATATCTAGCATGATTTAACATTTTTTTAAATACCAAAATTCAAGAAAAATAAGTTTTTCTTATATTTTGACATGTTTTTTTTGATTTAATAACAAGTTTATTAAATCCATGAGAACTTGGCCTACATTTCAAAAACATCAATAAAATCAATTTGTTTATTTTCATGCCATGTATTATGAACTTATACGTAAGGTGTATTCCAAATATTAATGAAGAGACAAAATTACAATTTTTTTTTTGTCTTTAAAATAGCTAGGCTCGACCCATAAAGTCATGGTGATTCACTCTACTTGGATGAACCTGTTTTGATCAATAGACAGACCAGCGGTTAGAAAAACACAAATATGCCTTAGTAATCATTGTTAATCCTTTTTTTTTTAGTTGGTTCAACAGCTTGCGAAGTCTCGGCTTCAAATCCAAGAGTTATGGGGATGAAGATTAGTGATACATTTCTCCATTTTGGATATTTTCACTAGTAACTGGATCTCTCAAACCATTTGATTCCTTCTTAACCAATACCAGAAGCTTATAGCTTTGCTTGATATTCTCCACAACTTCCAAAACAGATTGATCTTTGAATAACCTAGAGAATTGGGATAACCTAGATGTCCTTAGCACATGTTGTATGCCCCCAAGTTGCCTTACAATCCAAGTGAATGCGTAGCTGACATATCCAATTACTCTCATCAGAGGCACCCATTGTATTTGCCCAAAACTTATCAAGAAATTTGTTGCTCTCATCCACAGGGCTTACAACTTCACTTCTCTTTGCAGGTTTCCTTGAAATTTTACTTTCCAGTTTTCCTCGCACAGGTCCTTCCACTCCTCTTCTTTAACTATCTCCAATGGTTTTTTACTAAACCACCAGAAGTTGTTAAATATTGGCCTTTTGGTTTTTATATGGCTAATCAATCATATGTATAACAATTGTTCACAACATCTTATTGATCCCTTATCAACACTCCTACAATGGTTGAGCGTTAAGATAGATTTTTCTAGTATTGTCGTAATGGGATTTATCTTAGTGTTTTCATATGCAACAAAAGTTACAGTCGCCTCTAAACTAATTATTCTTGTGGGGTTTGGAAATAATAGCAAACCAAAAACTCTTAAAGCAAGTATTATGCTCTTTTCTTCAACAAATCTAGAGTCATTCTTCCTCCTTTTGAATACCATTTTGATCATCTTCCACTTTAGGCCAGTAGCATTTTTCTCCAATATCTTATGGAGATTTGGAACTTTGATCAATTTAGCCAATTCAATTAGCACTTTATCATGCATTTGGTGGAAGTAGACTTTATATAGATTTCGAGAGAATTCGGTCAGTAAACCATACTTTTCCAAAGTAGGACATATGTCTACATTCTCAAAAGTGAAGCACCAGTACTTGGGGTCCTAAAAATGTGTCACACCTGGACATCGCGGCAACCCGTTAAAAATTAAATCTTAAATGGAAAAAGAACAGATATCTAGCATCTTGTTCTTTGGAGGGAAAAGGTCTTGTTCAAGGAGTCATCACCTAGTATTATGATCACTAGAAACTTTAACTGGTCAACAGAGATTCTAATGGTACGAGACTGGTATGTTATCACCCCTTAAGCGTTCTACCCGAGGCAGGTTGCATTACTGGTTTTGCCTTAAATTGTTAAAGGTGTTTTTTTTGTTCTGCTCTTATATTCTTCCTATAATATTCCTGACTCTGGCATCAGTGAATATTTACCTATGAATATTTCCAACTCTAGCATTGGTAAATATTGTGTAACCTAAAAAGTACAATATTCCTGACTCTGACGCCAATGAATAAATCTGCAAAATTTGGATTAAGAAAAAGGGAAACTTTTTTTTTTACTAGATCTAGCCTAACTGTATAGGTTGAGCTAGACCCAACGGCCAGCCCGGTTACTGCCCAAGCCAGTGACCCAGCTGGCCACTATTGCATGCATGCGTGAATAATTCACACATGCAAGCAACAGTAACATACTAATTAATTTAGCAAAACATGGAAAGTAGAAGAGAACTCACTTGGCATGGTTGTGGCAGGAGGCGAAGCTGAGGGAGATGGTCTGGCGCTGCTCTCAGTTGAAGATCTGGCCTGCTGCTCACAGCGAAGACAAGATTGTTGTCATGAAAGAGAGTTTCTGATGCTGCTTTAATAGAGGCTGGAAGAATATCTTGTTGTCAATAGCTAGAGAAGAAGGCGCCGCTTTTTCATATTTAAATACCAGTCTACTTATAGGTTCAACATTTATACTAGAATGTTGACCATTAACTTTCAGAGAAAAAAGAAAAAATGAAAACTTACGGTTATTGAAATATTGGCCAAATCCTAAAGGAATTTCACAAACTTATTGTAAATTCCATAAAAATACAAAGAAAAACAAACAATTTTTTAAAATAATGCTAAAACATTTTTTTATAAATAAAATGCAATTTTTTGTAAGGATTAGATCATACGCAACAAGCAGAAATCTTTCTCTTTTTTAAGGTCATGTTTGGCAAAAACTCATTTTTTCTCTAAAATCAAAATTGTTAAATAGGCTTAGGAGGTGTTTGTCAAACACACCCTTAAGCCAAAGAAAACCTTTGGCAAAACATTGTCAGCCAAATAGGGTCTTGACCTTTGATCCAATTTTGACTCCACTGAGTTGATCTAAACGAGTCAACCCGGCCGAGTTAACTTAACTGGGTTGACCTGAAATTTTTAGTTCGACCATAAACCGAACCAAAGATATAGTTTGACTAGAAAACTAAACCAAAAAACGAATCAAAACTTAAAACGAATCAAACTTAATAAAAAAAACTCAATTTGTTTTTACCAAAAATGGATAAAACGAAGAAAAAAATAAAGAATATGAAGAACAATTATAATAATTCCATCAACATAACTCTCCAACCAAACCAGATATGATCAAAACAAGGCCACTGATATGTTATGAATCATGTAAGGATCAATAATCCAGCATCCATTCATTTTGATTACCAACACGATTTGGTCTAAATGGGTTTCGGTCCTAAACTAAAACCCTAGGATTTAAACTCATGGAAGACTTATTATTGGTGCCAATAAACTCTAGATTATTAACTAATCAAATATCACGAAGTTTTTAGTGTAAAGAAATGGACCAAAACTAATCCAAATCATAAAACTAAAGCAATGTTCTTTCCAATAACATGAAGAACACTGCCTAGCAACCCAGAAAAAACCCAGCACACTGTTAAACCTCGGAAATGACCTTTTAGGCCTTTAAATACAATGTTTTTGGTCCTCACAAACCACATTATCAATACTAAACATAGTTGAATCAAAAGAACTGATAAAAAAAACATGAAATCATCAAAATCATGCATTAAATTCCATCGCCATATCTGCAACCCCAATGGCAGCTAACAACAACATCAAATTTCAATTCAAAATTGACTCTTTAAATAATTTGGGACCCAAATCAAGCTTAGGAACAAAGAAAATACACTAATAAATCTTATTGGAGGTTTTCACCACCTATTTAGGGCTTGTTATCGTGCTTTTATGCTCGTACGTTGGACCGTTTTAGCTCCTTATCTGCATGAATTTGAACAAGATTTAAGAGTGTTCCTTAACAGTTTCTTCTTTTTTTTCTTCTTCCTTAACCGAATCTCTTTTTCTTCCTACACCTCTAAATGGTTGTTTCCACCCTTATACTCACTCATTACTCATTCAAACATAATCTTTTAATGACATGCAAGAGTTTTAATGGAGAAAATTGCAAGAAAAAGGAAAGTTGATGTTCAGTTCTGGTCGACCTTAATGGGTAGGGGAAGGGTCATGCTCTTTTGACTCAAGGTATTTATACCCCCACCTAATTAACCCTAGACCATGTTTAGTTGTATCCCATACAAGTAATGTCTCCACACTCTTAGGGCAAACACCACAACTGCAAGTTTAAGGTCATGAACTGGGTAGTTAATTTCATGTGGCTTCAACTATCAAGATGCATATGCTATAACTCTTTCGTGTTGCATCTAAACACACCCAAGCTCTTTTTTCAATGGAAGTGTTAGTACAAGGGTAGTGGTAAACCTCATCTTCAATTCATGGAAGCCTTTCTCGTATTTTTTTGACCATTTAAACTTCACCTCCTTTCTAGTTAATAGTGTCAAAGAAGTTGCAATAATAGAGAATCCTTTAATAAATCTCTTATAATAACTAGTTAGACTAAGAAAACTCTGAATCTCTGTTACATTCATTGGTTTCTTCCAGTTCAATATAACTTCTACCTTTTTTAGATCCATAAAGATACTATTTGTTAAAGTTACATGTCTTAAAAAGACCACCTCATTCAACAAAAACTCACACTTGTTCAGTTTCACATACAACCAGTGATCTCTTAAGGTTTGCAACACAACTCTTAAGTGTTGTTCATGCTCTAAAAAAGAGCTAGAATAAATAAGGATATCATCTATGAATACAATTGCATGTTTATCTAACCAAGGGTAAAAGATTTAGTTTATTAAATCCATAAATATTGTTGGAGCATTAATAAACTCAAACAACATTACTAAGAACTCGTAATGTCCATACCAAGTTCTAGCAAGATTCAACCAAAATAAAGAAACGTATCCCCGTGGAATTTCTCCTATTTCTTTTACACATTACATATATTGATATCATTGTTTAGCATTATTAACACAAAAAAACAATGAACCCTTTATTTTTCACTTTCTCCTTATGAAATTAAACATATGCAACAAACCTGAACAACTAATGTTCTTATATAATTATCACAACAATAATTTCATCCTACTAGTTACAATCAATGATAATATTCATCAACTAATCAATTTCCCAAAAATGTTTTTATGGCTAGCCTTAAATATGTTTCATTTTCCAAATTTCTTTCATTCTAATTTCTTCGTGGTTCAACCTCATTCACATCCACACAACCTACAAGTTAGCCTTTTATTCATTCAATATGCTTATATAATAATGTTCTTTCCTATTCTTACACCATAATCATCATTTCCCTCATACAAAGAATACACAATTCATCTACAGCAATATTAAATACAAGAACACATTTTACCACTATATCTTCCATAAACCCTAACACTCATACAATTCCAATTTCATCAAAACATGTATTTACTCAAGTTTCCTACATTTTGCAAAAACTAGCAACAACTTTAAAAAGCAATAAGTCATTAACCTAGTAGTCAGCTGCAGCTAGAGAGAGAATTTAAAGAGAGATGTTCTCCTTCTCTTGAAGTTTCTCCTCCCGATCCTGCTGCTGAGCTCCTTGAGATCATTTCTTCACGCCTCTCATGGCCAGTCCAACATCGGCGCCTCTGTTCCAACAACCAGTGAGTGTGCGATGGATCTTGTCCGAAACCCTAACGGGTTTCTGGTTTGAAGCTTCCGATGATGGGGATTTTGCTGGATCATCTGTGGCTCCTTCTTACGAGCTAGATGACTCACCATGCTTGCTGGGGTTGATCTGTCCCGTTGGAGATGGTCAATTTTGTGGGTATCCCCATTGTTCAGGTATTGTTCAGCATTGTGCTTTTCTTTGATCTGGAAGTGGTAGGCCAGCTCCTACTTCTCCCACTTCATAAATTATACCTAGCTGGATCTTTAAGGGGGTCCATCTCCCTCTGCATTATCATGGGGTCTTCCCTTATGAATTGTCCTGTATCCAGTCTTCGTGCTGGTTCGCTGCTCTGTCTTTCTTTGTGTTAGTGTTTGCTGTTGTTGTTGCTTTTTGTCCCGTGTATTTGCTGTCACTGATGCTTGTCTATTAGAGCCAAGGGCATGCTTAGTTGGTATACAGTCTTTCAATGGTGTGAACCTCGTATTGGGATGTTGGGTCTGGTTCCCTCGTTCCCCTGTTCCTGCTGATTGGAGTTGGTGGAGTCTATTTTGCTTGTTGTCTCTGTGTATACTGCTTGTTGATAGCCATTTGGTCAGCTAGTACATAGCATGCGTTGCTTTTGGTTGGTTTATTTGATTTGGCTACTCTGTTTTTGTGTTGGGTGGTCTGTGGTTTGAACTCTTCACAAGCTGTTATCTATTGAGCTTCTTCGGACTGGCTTGTTGGGATTCCTTGTTGTCCTACTTATGAGGTTTCATCTTTACTGTTGTCCATTATTGCAGCTGGTTGCCTTTGGGATGGTTAGCTTTGCCTTTGCTCTACTGATTGTCCTGTAGGTTCTGTTTGGTCGTGTGCTTTGAGTGGTCTTTTGTTTGATGTTGGGGTTTCACTTGGCTTTTATGGTTGGCTGCTGGACATGACCTTGAACCCTTTAGTGGGTGTTATTGCTGCTATAGGCAAGTTTCTCTGTTGTGCTCCTTGTAGCTGCAGCTGGGTTTGCTATTGCTGAAGTTTTGCTTGTTGTTGTTATATGCAACCTGATGTTCTCTTTGATTGCATATGCAATTGGAGATTTGCTGGACTTTGTCCTTGACCTGCAGATTCTCTGCAGATTGCTTGTGATGTTGGCCCTCTTGGGGCTGGTTTTGTTGCTTGCTCCAGTCTGCTTGTTTTGTTGGTTCTGGTTGGTTGGCCTGGGCTTCCTTGCTGGTAGTGGCTGGTTTGTGTGTGCATATCAAGCTAATCAAGTTAATTCAACTGTGGGTACGTTATGGAACTTGGTTAGGTGAAGGCTTCCCTGTCTGTGAAGGCTTCCCTGTCTGCTAAGGCTTTGTCTGGCTGGGTGAGGGTCTCTCCCCAAAGTACAGACTATTCGCCCCTTGTTCTCTTTTGGTCACTCTGCAGATTTGTTTTGGCTGCCTTTTTCTTGGGCTCTTGTGGAGACTGCTCCCACTATGCTCTCTTTGTTGATGCCATGGATTCCATCAGTTTGGGTGAGGCTCTCTCCCCAATTGCTTGGGCTACTGATGTAGTGTTCTCTGTCGCAGCTCTGCTAGCATGCTAGTTTAATTGAAGGATATTGGGGGATCTTTCTTTCTTCAGCTCCCTTCTAAGTGGAAAGTGTTGGATGGAGACTGTTCTAGTATCAATCAAGTTAATGTTGTGGTGCAGCTTTGGTCTTCTGGTGATGATGTGCGGATGGTTCACTACTCTTGAGTTGCTTGGTAAAGAGCTCTGTTTGGGTGAGGGTCTCTCCCCAAATGCTTTGTCCTCTTGCCTGTTCTGTTCTGGCACAGCTGGTTTTTTCTCCCCTATTGGGTTTGCTTGTTGGTATGCTGGAATGGATTGTGTATTCTGGCACCTTTGTATTGGTTTGTGCAGCTCTTGCGACTTGTGCCTTCTGGGCTTACAGAAGCTGATGCTATGGGTAGACTATCAAGGTTGCCTCTGTATGTTATTATTTGTTGCTTTGTTGGGCCTTCGTCTGTTTGGGTGAGGTTCTCTCCCCAATGTCCAGACTGTTAGTCTGCTGGAGTTGTTGTGTGGCTGGTCCACTACTCTGCTTTGTAATGGAGTAGCTGGCTTACTGGGTTGTTGCAAGTTTTGTTGGCGAGATTACTGTTGGGTTTATGATTGCACTGCAATCCATATTTTGATGGTTTTGATTTGTGGATAGCTGGTTTGTTGATGAGGTGGGTTTGTTGCTGGTTCATGCGGTTTCCAGGCAGATGCGTCTTTGTCTGATAAGTCTGTTTCAGCTAGCCTCTCTAGATAGCTACTCTGAACCCCAACAGGATGGGTGAGGCTCTCTCCCCACATGCTTGTGCTGTTGGTTCTCTGTTGCTACTCTGCTGCCAACGGTGCAGGTTGGTCTGTTGGAGATGTTGCCCTGCAGATGATTTCTCATGCCTGCTTGGTATAGGGATCCATTTGGGTGAGGTACTCTCCCCAAAGCATGTTACTGGTTCTCGTGTAGTGGCAGTTACAGGTAGGATCATATTGGAGGTTATACCTATTACTGTTGCCGATCTGCTGGGTTGGAAGGAGATCCACCCTTCTGATACTGCCGGTTTTTTGGACTTCTAGGTAAATGCTTCTTTGTCTGCTAGGACGGTTCTAATGTATAATTATTGCCATTTGGCTTTGATGCTTGTTCAAGGGAGCCTGTTCCCTTTGATTTAGGTTGTACAAGGGAGTCTATTCCCTTTGCTTTCTGTTCCGCAAGCTTGTCTTGCTATGGTTTGTTCAAGGGAGTTTGTTCCCTTTGCCTGGATATGTATATCCATTTGTACTGCTGGTTTCCAGCTTGTTCCGCAAGCTTGTCTTGCTCTTTTTGATCTATACAATTCTTACATTTGATATAAAAAAAAATAAGTCATTAACCTTATATTATATTTTCAAAACAACAATCCAAATATAGAAATTGAAGCCGTGCACAATATATCTCAAAACCAAAATGATCCAATAATTACATCTTCCTAGATTGGAATAAAACCAAGTTGACTTGAAAATTGGCGAGCTACTTTTCAAAATGAATAAAAACTTTTCAGAATGATTGTTTCCAATGTTCATCGTCCAGAGTGAAGAACCATCCAGGCACACAACATATCCAAAACAAAATGTGATCCAACGATGGTAATGAGAGAACATGGCCGGCGACCGAAACTTCCCTATATGGTGTTTTTCCAAAACATTTCTCATGGCGATTTCTCTTAAGCAAAAAATGATCTTACAAATCCCTCCAGTAAGATTATAGACGGTGGCGAGAAGAAAAATATATCCAAAACTCAGCCCGATCTAAAGATGGATGCCAGAAATAAAACCATCGGACTGTATTGCCTCATATAGGTTGGCTTTTCCAAATTCTCCATTTCTCTCTCTAGTTGATTTTCTCTCTAGTTTCTCATTTTGTTTGTTTTTTTATTGGATGAACAAGCTAGAAATATCTTAATCTTTATAAAACTCTCTTTAATCTTACCTATTTTGTGATTTTTCTTAAAAGTTTGGATGAAAGGACATAAAGCTCTCATATTTTTTTTCTTAAGTTAGACCGGTAGGCCTTGAGGCTGTTTTAAAGGCAATTTTACCATTAATTACAAATTTATCCCTCATTTATGTCTTTATGTATTATTTTTTTCCACGTAAACTATCGGTCTTGTTTCATTATTGGATCAACTTCATTTTTCTTAAAGAGGTTTGCCTAGATGTCCTTTTTGTTCTGAACAGTGGAGATTAGATTTCAACAATCTTGGAAAGTTTTTTACCTCTTAGACTAGCTTCTGTCAGTTTTCAATTGCTGTCAAGACATAATTATCAATCACCCATAAACCGGTTAACCCCACGACCAACTGTTAATCCCGCTACAACCACAAAAAAACCTTTAATACCACCCCAATACCTCAAACACCATAACCACCACCAAAACCATCCCTCAATCTCCTCAAAACACCAAGAATATCCCTAAACAACCTCATAAAAAAACCCAACTTATACCCACACAAGTTTCCACCACAGCTCACAAGAACACCACCACCCTAAACTCTATCTCTAACACTTCATAAGTTGATAAAGTAAAGGTCTCAAATGTTATAACCTGTGCCAAGATAACCTTTTTTTCCACGGCAAGAGATTGACACCATTTTATACATTCTAGATAATGTCATTAATGAGAGTGCATCGAAATGGAACCAATAATTGGTGGGATTCTTCTATGTTATAAGATGCCTTACCATGCAACCAATTCTATAACATTCCGAGTATAGAAACATTATGGCCTTATAGGTGTTATGATGACACAAAAAGGTTTCTCAAATGAGTGATTTTTTGCTCACTCATTTATAGAGAAGGGGTCATGGATGTTTGGGGGGATATTCATTGTCCAAATTTAGCACCATTATTTTTTTCTTAACTAGAATAAAATTTTAAAGGTGCTTGTATGGGTTTGCCTTCAGGGTTTACCTTATCCTTTTTGGAATGAGATAGGCTTAGGCATGGTCGCAAGTATAGTAGGGAGACCATTGGTTTGTGATGAATAAATAGTTAATGGCACTCGGCTTGACTATGCTAGAATTTATGTTGAATTAGATGCTTTGCTACCCGTGGTCCATGTTTTTCAGCTTCGATGTAGGTTATCTACGGAGCCTATCATAATTATGGTTGATTATGAATGGAAGCCAAGAGCTTGTAAGATTTGTAAAGTTTTTATCCACTCATACAAGACATTGGTTGAGGGTCCAACCTTATCGATAGAAGACAAGCTCAAAATAAAAAAGATAAAAAAAAAAATTAGGGGTGCTCTATATGCATATAACTCACCAGTTATTATTGCTGAAGGGGTTGCATCCCTTTTGATTGTTGCAGGTACAGTGAAATCAGTAACCCAAACAAACAGTTTAGTTGGAACCGGTCGACAGGTTCAACCATCCCAAGAACTAGACGACTGGTTAGACATAACAGAGCTCTCGGGAGTTATTGTCCCTATAAATGGTCAACTAGTTCAAACTTTAAAGAAATCGATTGATCGGTTAAAGATGTAGGCTACTACAAAAGTAGTTGAACCTTATGATCTTGAGAGGATCAAATTTAATGATGATGAAGGGTTAAAAGCTAACTCATATCATGATATATTGCCTATCGAGAAGGACCAACCCCAATTAACTTTACTGGCCAAGGGTTCTTTAGTTTCTACCTCGACACCTTCTCAGCCAAGTGAAACAAGTAAGGATGATCCTCCAAGTAATCATGAAACTGGACAATATGAAAAAGACAAAAAGAGGGGGGGCTAAGGCCCTCTGATTATTTTCTTTTGTTTTGATATCATGTTTTCTATATCCATGTATAATATAGAAAGTTAGAATATTAGGGGTCTTAATGGCTCACCAAAACATAAATTAATAAAGTTTTGGGTTAATAATTATAATCTTAGCGTATTAGATATTCTTGAGACTAAGATTGCATCTAGCTATATGGGGGGTTGAGGCAACTATAAATCCTCCATCATGGCAGTTTCTTTTTAATTCTTGGTTAATTCCAACTGTCGTATTCTAGTTTGATAGGATCTGATGGTATGTATTGTTGTTTGCTTGCCTTTTTCTCAACAGTGGATAACTTATGAGGGAGTTTGGTTGGTGGGTGCTTCTTTGGTGTCACTTTTGTTTATGGCCTCAATACACCTTTAGGGTGTTAGAACCTTTGGGATTGCTTGGTTTCGTGCTACTGTATTTTGGTCAACATCATTGCTTATTTTAGGATACTTTAATGTTATGTTAAGCTCTATTAATAAGTGTGGGGGTGATCTTACTTGACATGATCACCTAGATGATTTTGGCAGATGTATTCAAGTAGTGAAACTAGTTGGAGTTTCTTATTCAGGCCTAAGATACACTTGGCACAATGGTTAACATGGTAAGGGTATTATTCTTGAGAAGCTAAATTGGATATTTGACAACTCGTATTGGTTCTTTACTTGAACAACTACTTATTCTGAATTCTTACCTAGAGACTCCTCATATCACAATGCTATGTTTTCTTAATTGTTTTTCCTCTTCCCAAGCTAAAAGCATTTTTAAGTTTTTGAATCTATGGGCTGATAGGGATAATTTCTTGGGTTTAGTTGTGGATACATGAAAGATTCATGTGGATGGTAACCCTATATACAGGTTTATCAAGAGACTTGGATTATTAAAGCTTAAGTTGAAGTCTTTACATCACCAACACATTAGCCACATCACTAGTCATGTGGTTGAGGCAAAGACTAAATAGGCCACAACATAGACTCTTCTTAATGGTTCTCATCGGATTAATTACTATCAACTAGCAAAGAGAGAGCTTGTTAAGGAGTTCTTTTAATTGAGAAAGGATGAGAAAGCTTTTTACAAACAAATGTATTGGATTCAGTGGTTAAACATGGGAGATAAAAACACCAAGTTCTTTCATATATCATTCCTTTATAGACAGATTAGGAATAAGATCCATTGGTTGACTAATGAGATAAGATCTCAGGTTCAGGATCAGTAGGGTCTGGGTCAGTTAGCAGTCCATTACTTCCAATGACTACTTTTTACACACTCAATTATCATTTCAGAGGATGTATCTAGTACTTCTCTAATATAATTCCTTCTGACATTGTTCCTCTTTTGGAGTCATGCATCATAGTTGATGAGATCAAGAATTTTTCATCCCAGATGATAAAGCTCCCGGTCTAAATGGTTATACCTTTTTGTTCTTCAAAAGAAATTAGAACATTATTGGTAGAGACTTCATTGCTACTAAGGTACTTCTTTAATTCCTCAACTATGCCTAGGTGTGTTAATACTACTAGGATTGCTTTAGTTCCTCAAATTGCAACACCCATAACTATAAATGACTTTAGACCTATCTTACATTGTAACATGATGTATAAATGCATATCTAATTGAAGAGGATTTTTCCAGATGTTATTAGTCCTGCTCAGACTGTTTTTATTCTAGGTAGGCAAATATTATAAGTTATCTTGTTGACTCACTAGCTCATTCATAAATATCACCCAGCTAGTCTTATGCCTAGATATGCTTTGAAAATAGATATAAGAAAAGGTTTTGATATGGTTAGTTAGGAATTTATCCTTATGAATTTAGGGCTATAAGAGTTCCTAATGCCATAGTTAGATGGATAAAGGTGTGCATGTCTACAACTCATTTCTCTATAGCCATAAATAGAGAGAGATAAGGTTTCTTCCCATCTTTTATGGGTCTTGAGTAAGGTGATCCTTTGACTCCTTACCTATTTATTATGGCTATGGATGGCTTATGAGGCATTCTTGGAAAAGCTTCATATAACCCGAGGTTTTGATATCATTAGCGATGCCAACAGACTGTCATTACTTATTTGTGCTTTGTAGATGAACTTATGATTTTTTTGGGCAGATATAGACTCGGTCAAGATTATAAGAAGTGTTTGAGCTTGTGACCTCTTTGCAAAATCTTTTAGGTTTCAGGCTAGGTTCTCTGTTGATCAAGTACCTAGGTGTCTTATTGATATCTACTAGACTGACACACATTAATTGTATGCCTATGGTAAAGCAAATTCTCTTTAGGATCAAGTTGTGGACCTTAGCTTCTCTTATTTATGTTGGGCATCCTCAACTTATCAAACTAGTTCTCTTCTCCATCCAGGTATAATGGTCCTCTATATTCATTCTTGCTCTATTATTAAAAGGATTGAGGGTATCTTGATCGTCTTTCTTTGGAAAAATCGCTCTCTTTCCCATTTAGGAGATAAGGTCACTTGGGCCTATGTTTGTTATCCCCTGAAAGAGGGTGGCCTAGGAATTAAAAGGGTTTAGATTTGGAATAAAGTAGCCATTCTTAACCATATTTGAAGACTTCTTTCAGATAGATCATCAGTTTGGTCTGGATGGGTCCATACTATTTTGCTTAAAGGTAGATCTTTATGGCATGTTAGGCCTCCTTCAGTGTCTTTTTAGTCATGGAGGAAGATTTTTCTCAACAGAGATTAATGTAGAGGGAAGTTTGTCTTCTATATTGGTGATGAGATTACTACTTTTTTATGGTTAAACTATTGGTTGCCAGATGGCCAGCTGTTTTGCAACTTATTGCCTTTCAGGGCACTAACTTCTACTAGGATCCCTTAGGATGTCAAGGTGTCCAACATTATTGAGAAGGGTACTTGGGCTTTTTCATCGGGTAGTCCGAAGCTTCAGCCTATTTAGAACTTAGTTAATTTCCACCTTAAGAGTTTCTTACAAGACCATCATAACTAGAAAGGTCATTCTTTAGAGAGGTTCTCTATTAACTCGGCATGGGATGTTCTTGGAAATTCCAAACCCACAAACTTTATGCACCATCTTCTTTGGTGTCTAGGATTTTTCTTGAGGCACTCGTTTATCCTTTAGCTTTCTTCGATATGTATTCCTTGTGGGTCATAGGTTGAGATATATAACCTTTTGTTCCTTCAATGTCCTTTTTCTGTTGTAGTTTGGGGTGTTATCACTAGGGGTGAGCATTTCCGGTTCGGTCCGGTTTTCATCTAAAAAATAACCAAACCGGTTTTTTAAAAAAAAAAACCGAAACAGGTTCAAACCGACCAGTTTCGGTTCGGTTTGGTTCGGTTAATTGAAGAGAAAAACCGGAAAAACCAGTTTATTTTTTTTGGCTTTTTTATGACTTTTGATGGGGTCATTTAAAAGGCTTGAAAATTTGTAATCGATATAAAAAAACCTATATTCATTGTTTAACTTTTCTTTACCATAATTTATCTCAAATTACAGGAGAAATATCTTTTAATTTGCACCCCAGTTTTCTCAAACCAATCAACTCTAATCAAAATGCAAAATAAAATTATACAACAAATAACACTTAAATTAAGAAAATAACGCATCTGATAAAACTAAAGAAATACAATCTGCAGGAGTCCTTGAAATTGAAATAAAACGCATCAACAGTCTCTCTTCCAGCACTCACAAAAACAAAACAAAAGGAAAGATGCTGCT
>Ga0307516_10005411_pt1 | contig 15306 bp, 6 predicted proteins | sample 19_EM_MG_FD_203310 | JGI IMG/M metagenome (GOLD analysis project Ga0307516, IMG submission 203310) | Populus trichocarpa ectomycorrhiza microbial communities from riparian zone in the Pacific Northwest, United States - 19_EM | ecosystem: Host-associated > Plants > Roots > Unclassified | place...
AACGACATGGCCAGCGGCAAGCTGAAGATCGAAGTGCTGCCATCGGGCGCTGTCGTGCCGGCCTTCCAGCTCCTGGAAGCGGTTAACAAGGGCACGCTGGACGGCGGCCACGGCGTGGTGGCTTACCACTACGGCAAAAATTCCGCGCTGGCCCTGTGGGGTTCTGGCCCGGGCTTCGGCATGGACGCCAACACGGTGCTGGCCTGGCACAACTACGGCGGCGGCAAGGCGCTGCTGGACGAGATCTACAAAACCATCAACATGGACGTGGTGTCCTACCTGTACGGCCCGATGAGCACGCAACCCCTGGGCTGGTTCAAGAAGCCCGTCTCCAAAGTGGAAGACATGAAGGGCCTGAAGTTCCGCACCGTCGGCCTGGCCGTCGACATGTTCACCTTGATGGGCACGGCGGTGAACCCGCTGCCGGGCGGCGAGATTGTGCCGGCGCTGGATCGCGGCCTGATCGACGCGGCCGAGTTCAACAATGCTTCTAGCGATCGCGTACTGGGCTTCCCCGACGTGGTCAAAAACTGCATGCTGCAGAGCTTTCACCAGAGCGGTGAACAGTTCGAGATCCTGTTCAACAAGGGCAAGTACAACGCCCTGCCGCAGGAGCTGCGCTCCATCATCGACTACGCCGTCCAGGCTGCAAGCGCCGACATGAGCTGGAAAGCCATCGACCGCAACTCGCAAGACTACGAGGCGATGAAGAAGCAGGGCATCAAGTTCTACAAGACGCCTGATGCCGTGCTGCGCGCCCAGTTGACGGCATGGGATCAGACGGTTGCCAAAAAGGCCGGCGAAAACCCGATGGTCAAGAAGGTGCTGGACTCGCAGCGCGCTTTCGCCCAGCGTGCCGTCCAGTGGCACAGCGACTACACGGTTGATTTCAAAATGGCCTTCAACCATTATTTCGGCAAGAAAAAGGCCTGATACCCGCATTGCCTGAAAACGCCAGCCATCCGGGCATTCTGGATGGCTGGTTTTTATTTTGTGCAGCCCCATCACGGGCCAACGAGTATTTTTCATGAACGTTCAACGACTTATTCACACCGCCGATCACATCAGCACCTGGGTCGGCAAGGCAGCGGCCTGGCTCATCGTGGCCTTGATGCTGCTGGTCTGCGCCGAAGTATTCAAGCGCTACGCCCTCAACGCGCCCACGGCGTGGATCTACGACGCCAACAACATGCTTTACGGAACGCTTTTCATGCTGGGCGGGGCCTACACGCTGGCGCACGACGGCCATGTGCGCGGTGACTTCTTCTACGGCAGCATGAAGCCCCGCACGCAGGCGAAGCTGGACTTTGTGCTGTACCTGCTTTTTTTCATCCCCGGCATTGCAGCACTGACCTGGGCCGGATGGACTTATTTCCAGGACTCGCTGGCGATCCACGAGCAGACCTTCAACGCCGACCCGATTCCGGTCTATCCCTTCAAGTTCGTCATTCCGGTGGCCGGCGCGATTGTGATGATGCAGGGCATTTCCGAAATGATCCGTTGCCTGGTCTGCATCCGCACCGGCGTGTGGACGCCAAGGCTCAAGGACGCGGAGGAATCCGATGTGGTCGCCCAGCAGCTGGCGAGCAGCGAGTATGTGGACGCCGAGGCCAGGGAACTGGCCATCGAGAAGTCCAAGGGAATGAAAGGTTAAGCCATGAGCAATGCAGCACTCGGCATGACCATGCTTTGCCTCATCGTGGTTGTCATCATGATGGGTTTCCCCACGGCCTTCACCCTCATGGGTCTGGGCATGTTGTTCGGTTTCGTCGCCTTCTATGACCCGTCCATGCCCTGGCTGGACAACAAGATTTTCGACCTGATGGTGCAACGCGCCTTTGGCGCCATGACCAATGAAACGCTGTTATCCATACCGCTGTTCGTGTTGATGGGTTATGTGATGGAACGCGGCGCACTGGTCGACAAGATGTTCCACAGTGTCCAGCTGGCATTTCGCAGCGTGCCGGGTTCGCTGGCGGTCACCACGCTGATCATCTGCACCTTCTGGGGCATTGCCAGCGGCCTCGTTGGCGCGGTGGTGGTGCTGATGGGCGTGATCGCCATGCGGCCCATGCTCAACGCTGGCTACGACACCCGGCTCGCCGCGGGCGTGATCACCGCCGGCGGCACCCTGGGCATCCTGATCCCGCCTTCGGTCATGATCATCGTGTATGCCGCAGTCGCCGGCCAGTCGGTGGTCAAACTGTATGCGGCCGCGATGTTTCCCGGCTTCTTCCTGGCGCTGCTGTACCTGGTCTACATCATCGGCTGGGTGCTGATCAACCCGAAGATCGCGCCCAGGCTTCCGCCCGAACAGCAAAAGGTGCCTGTACCGCCCTGGCTCGCGCATGTGTCCGACGCCTACTCGCACCGCATACTGCCCGCCCTCGCCGCGGCGGTCGCCGCACCGGGTAAAGCCTTGCGCGGCAGCGCCGAAGGCGTGCGCATCACGCGCGGCATGTTGACCAAAAGCCTGGCCATCTCGCTGGTGCCGCTGGCGCTGGCAGCAGTCGTGCTGGGCGCCGTCTGGTGGTACGTGGTGATCCACTCCCAGGAAGACAGCAACACGGGCAACCTGCCCCAAATAACGCAACAGGCCGCCAGCACCGACGCACCTGCCGCCGGCGGTGTGACAGAACCGCCCGCAGCCGGCGGGTTGCAGGAGCCTGCGCCGGAAGGCGGTCTCGCCGAGCCGCCCAGCGGGGACACCGGCCTGCAGGCCCCGCCCGGTTCCAGCGACGTGCAGGAACCGGCGGCAGGAGCCAAGGGTGCGCCCGAGCCGGCCATGGAGCAATTCGGTGACCCGACAGCCCAGGGGCCCCAGACGGCCGCTGTACCGGCGGTCTTCTACACAGGTTTCTGGATCGCTTGCGCTGTCACCCTGCTGCTGCTGGGCTGGTACTACTGGCGGTTTGATGCGGAGCAGTTCGAGATTCTCCGGATGCTGGTGTCCTCCGTGATGCCGCTGGCCCTGCTCACCCTGATCGTGCTGGCCGTCATCCTGTTTGGCATCACCACCGCCACCGAATCCGCTGCGGTGGGAGCGGCAGGCGCCTTCCTGATGGCCTGGCACGCGCGCACGCTGAACTTCCAGCGCATCAAGGAAGCCGTGTTCCTGACCGCCAAAACCACCTCCATGGTGTGCTGGCTGTTTGTGGGGTCAGCGCTGTTCTCTGCGGTGTTTGCACTGCTGGGTGGGCAGCGCGTGGTCGAAGAGTGGGTGCTGTCCATGGACCTGTCGCCGCTGCAATTCCTGCTGCTGTCGCAGGCCATCATCTTCATCCTCGGCTGGCCACTGGAATGGACCGAGATCATCGTGATCTTCGTCCCTATCTTCCTGCCGCTGCTGCAGCATTTCCAGATTGATCCCATCCTGTGGGGCGTGCTTGTGTTCGTGAACCTGCAGGCAGCCTTCCTGTCGCCGCCTGTGGCCATGTCGGCTTTCTACCTCAAGGGAGTGTCGCCGGCGCATGTGACGATCAACCAGATATTCGCGGGCATGATGCCCTACATGCTGATCGTGGTCCTGTGCATGGTGTTCATGTATATCTGGCCCGGCCTGACACTCTGGCTGCCCAAGTACCTCTACGGTTGAGCGGCGCGTAAATGCTGTTTTGAGGGTTCAGGGGCGCGCAAGCGCCCCTTTTTCGTCCGGAACGCGCTAATATTGACGTTTACGTAAACGTCAATCAGAAACCTGACTGGACCGGAGACATCCATGGCCAAATCCAGCCCCCGCTCACCCAGGCTTGCCGACTGGCAACCGCCTGCGGGCAAGCGTGCCGCTGCGTTCACCCTGGGCAAACTGGATCCAGCCGCCAAGCCCTGGTCGGCCGGCAACAAGGAGCAGGACAAGGCCAGGGTGGACATGCTGGCGGCCGAGCTGGACACCTTGCAGGACCTGTTTTATGCGGACGGGCGTTTCAAGCTGCTGCTGGTGCTGCAAGGCACCGACACCTCGGGCAAGGACGGCACGGTCCGCGGCGTCTTCGGCCGGACCAGTCCGCTGGGGGTGCACACCGTCGGCTGGAAAGCCCCGACCGAGGAAGAGCGCAGCCGGGACTACCTCTGGCGCCTGCACAAGGTCGTGCCCAGCGCCGGCACGATGATGATCTTCAACCGCAGCCATTATGAGGACGTGCTGGTCCCGGTGGTCAACCGCTGGATCACGCCTGCGCAAACCAGGCAGCGTTACGCGCAGATCAACGACTTTGAACGCCTGCTGTCCGAGACCGGCACGATCATCCTCAAATTCATGCTGCACATCAGTGCGGACGAACAGGCTGAACGCCTGCAGGAGCGGGTCGACGACCCGACCAAACACTGGAAGTTCAGCCTTGGCGACCTGGACGTGCGCAAGCAGTGGCCCGAGTACCAGAAAGCCTATGAGGCGCTGTTGCGCGCCACCAGCACCGGGCACGCGCCCTGGACCATCGTGCCCGCCAATTCCAAGACACACCGCAACCTGATGATCGCCACCGTGGTGCGCGACACGCTCAAGGGCCTGAAGTTGCGTTACCCGCCCAGCGACCCACGGCTCAAGGGCCTGAAAATCCATTAAAGAAAACCGCGAAAGACCGCTGCCATGACCGACCTGTCCGCCGAATACAAGGCCCTCGCCAGCTACCGCCCCACCCACAAGGTGCGTTTTGTCACCGCCGCCAGCCTGTTCGACGGGCACGACGCGGCCATCAACATCATGCGACGCATCCTGCAGGGGATGGGTGCGGAGGTGATCCACCTGGGCCACAACCGCAGCGTCGACGAGGTCGTGACCGCCGCCCTGCAGGAAGACGCGCAGGGCATCGCCATCAGCTCTTACCAGGGTGGCCATGTCGAGTACTTCAAGTACATGGTCGATTTGCTCAAAGCCCGCGGCGGCGAACATATCCAGGTGTTTGGGGGTGGCGGCGGCGTGATCGTGCCCCCCGAAATCCGTGAGTTGCATGCCTACGGCGTGACACGCATCTACAGCCCTGAAGACGGCCAGAAGATGGGCCTGGCCGGCATGATTGGCGAGATGGTGATGCGCAGCGACAAGGACCTGACCGGCCTGGCGCCCCAAAACCTCCAGGCCATCGAAGGCCACGGCGGGATGGCCTGGCGCGCGCTGGCGCAACTCATCACCGCGCTCGAAAACGACACTGCGCCGGCAGCGCTGGTCGAGGCGTTGCGGGCGCAGGCCGCCACCCGCAAGATACCGGTGCTGGGCATCACCGGCACCGGCGGCGCCGGCAAGTCCTCCCTCACCGACGAGTTGATCCGCCGCCTGCGCCTGGACCAGAACGATCAGTTACGCGTGGCCGTCATCAGCATCGACCCCTCGCGCCGCAAGAGCGGGGGCGCCCTGCTGGGCGACCGGATCCGCATGAACGCGATCAGTCCCTGGACCGTTCCCAAAGCCGGCCAGAAAAACACCGACAGCGGCCAGCGTGTCTTCATGCGCAGCCTCGCAACGCGTGACTTCGGCTCCGAGATCAGCAAGGCCCTGCCGGACGTGATTTCAGCCTGCAAGGTCGCCGGCTTCGATCTGGTCATCGTCGAAACTTCCGGCATTGGCCAGGGCGATGCGGCCATCGTGCCGCACGTCGATGTGCCGATGTATGTGATGACGCCTGAGTTCGGCGCGGCCAGCCAGCTCGAAAAAATCGACATGCTGGACTTTGCCGAGTTTGTGGCCATCAACAAGTTCGACCGCAAGGGCTCGCTCGACGCCTTGCGCGACGTGGCCAAGCAGGTGCAGCGCAACAAGGAAGCCTGGGGCACGCCGCCCGACAGGATGCCGGTGTTTGGCACCATGGCCGCGCGCTTCAACGACGATGGTGTCACGGCGCTGTACCAGGCCCTGAAGCCGCGGCTGGCCGAGCTCGGCATGCGCCTGTCGGAAAGCAGCCTGCCGCAGGTCGATGTGCGCCACAGCACCAACCAGACGCCGGTGGTGCCGGCCGCGCGCACCCGCTACCTCGCCGAGATCAGCGACACGGTGCGCGGCTACAAGAAACGTGCGCGCGCCCAGGCGCAGTTGGCGCGCGAAGTGCAGCAACTGCAGGCCGCCGCAGCCATGCTCAAAATCGACAAACCCGATCGCGCGCCGGCCGCCGAAGCCGCGCTGGACCTGGCGGGCCACCGCAAGGCGCGCATGGACAGCGACGCCCGGCAACTGCTGGCCCAGTGGCCAGACATGCAGCAGGCCTACGCCGGGGATGAATACGTGGTGAAAATCCGCGACAAGGAAATCCGCACCGCGCTGACCAGCAAGTCGCTGTCAGGCACCACCATCCGCAAGGTGGCGTTGCCACAGTACGAGGACCGCGGCGAAATCCTCAAGTGGCTGATGCTGGACAACGTTCCGGGCAGTTACCCCTACACGGCGGGCACCTTTGCCTTCAAGCGAGAGGGTGAAGACCCGACCCGCATGTTTGCCGGCGAGGGGGATGCGTTTCGCACCAACACGCGCTTCAAGCTGCTCAGCGAAGGCATGGCGGCCAAACGCCTGTCCACCGCCTTTGACTCCGTCACCCTCTACGGCAATGACCCCGACCCCCGGCCCGACATCTACGGCAAGGTCGGCAACAGCGGCGTCAGCATCGCCACCCTGGACGACATGAAGGTGCTGTACAGCGGCTTTGACCTGTGCAGCCCGTCCACCTCGGTCAGCATGACCATCAACGGGCCGGCGCCGACCATCCTGGCCATGTTCATGAACACCGCCATCGACCAGAACCTGGACAAATTCAGGGCCGACAACGGGCGCGAACCGACCGCCACCGAAACCGCCAAAATCCGCGAATGGGTGCAGGAAAACGTGCGTGGCACGGTGCAGGCCGACATCCTCAAGGAAGACCAGGGCCAGAACACCTGCATTTTCTCGACCGAATTCAGCCTCAAGGTCATGGGCGACATTGCCCAGTACTTCGTGCACAACAAGGTCCGCAATTTCTACAGCGTCTCCATCAGCGGCTACCACATCGCGGAAGCGGGCGCCAACCCGATCAGCCAGCTGGCCTTCACCCTGTCCAACGGGTTCACCTTTGTCGAAGCCTACCTCGCGCGCGGCATGCACATCGACGACTTCGCGCCCAACCTGAGTTTCTTCTTCAGCAACGGCATGGACCCCGAATACACCGTGATGGGCCGCGTGGCGCGCCGCATCTGGGCGGTTGCCATGAAAGAAAAGTATGGCGCCAACGAGCGCAGCCAGAAGCTCAAATACCACATCCAGACCTCGGGCCGCAGCCTGCACGCGCAGGAAATCCAGTTCAACGATATCCGCACCACCCTGCAGGCCTTGATTGCGATTTACGACAACTGCAACTCCCTGCACACCAACGCGTTCGACGAGGCCATCACCACCCCCACCGAAGAGTCCGTGCGCCGGGCCATGGCCATCCAGCTCATCATCAACCGCGAATGGGGCCTGGCCAAGAACGAAAACCCTTCACAAGGCGCTTTCATCATCGAAGATCTCACCGAGCTGCTTGAAGAAGCCGTGCTGCTGGAGTTCGAACGCATCGCCGAACGCGGCGGCGTGCTCGGCGCGATGGAAACCGGCTACCAGCGCGGCCGCATCCAGGACGAATCCATGCACTACGAGATGCTCAAGCACACCGGCGAGCTGCCCATCATCGGCGTCAACACCTTCCGCAACCCGCAGGGTGACGCGGTGCAGGACAAGCTCGAACTGGCGCGTTCCACCGAGGAGGAAAAGCAGGGCCAGCTCGCGCGCCTGCAAGACTTCCAGCAGCGCCACGCCGGCGAGTCGCCCGCCATGCTCAAACGCCTGCAGCAGGCCGTGATTGCCAATGCCAATGTCTTTGAGGTGCTGATGGACGCCGTGCGCGTCTGCTCACTGGGCCAGATCACCCACGCGCTGTTCGAGGTCGGCGGGCAGTACCGGCGCAACATGTAAGGTCGGTACCGTTCCCCGGCCTTGCTCCAGCACCCGGGCGTTGATGCTTGCGCTCCCGGATTTTGGGAGAAAGGCATCGGTGGACAGCGGAACGCTATCTTTTTGATAGCTTAAAGTCTTTGAAGGACGGGGGCTGGAACACAATTTAACCAGAGACCCCACCCTGTCATTGTCACGGGCGACACTGGCAGGCCAGCGGGCCTGCAGGTGTGCCGCGGCTAGCGTGGCAGGTCGCTGTAGCCCATCAGGAACTCATCAACGGCGCGCGCGGCCTGACGGCCCTCCCGAATTGCCCATACCACCAGGCTCTGGCCACGGCGAATGTCGCCAGCTGCAAACACCTTGGGCACATTGGTCGCATAACCACCGGTGAAATCCGTCGTGGCTTTGGCATTGCCGCGGCCGTCCTTCTCGATGCCAAAAGCATCCAGCACGGCAGACACCGGCGCCACAAAGCCCATGGCCAGAAGCACGAGATCGGCCTTGAGCGTCTGCTCGGACCCGGCGATTTCCTGCATCTTGCCGTCTTTCCACTCGACGCGCACTGTCTTCAGGCCGGTGACCTTGCCGCCGTCGCCCATCAGTTCCTTGGTGGAGATGGCGAACTCGCGCTCGCAGCCCTCTTCGTGCGAGGACGAGGTGCGCAGCTTGATCGGCCAGTAAGGCCAGGTCATGGGGCGGTTCTCTTCTTCCGGGGGTTGCGGCATCAGTTCGAACTGGGTCACGCTGGCAGCGCCATGGCGGTTGCTGGTGCCCACGCAGTCCGAGCCGGTGTCGCCACCACCGATGACGATCACGTGTTTGCCGTCGGCACGCAGCTGGTCCTTGAGCTTGTCGCCTGCGTTGATCTTGTTTTGCTGGGGCAGGAATTCCATCGCGAAATGGATGCCGGCCAGGTCGCGACCAGGCACCGGCAGGTCGCGCGACTGCTCGGCGCCACCGGTCAGGATGATGGCGTCGAAATCCTTTTGCAACTGCTCGGGCGTGATGGTTTCCTTGGCCCAGTTGGTGACTTTGGAGTCCTTGCCGAGCGGGTCTTTGGCTGCGCCGATCATGACGCCGGTGCGAAAGGTCACGCCTTCGGCCTGCATCTGCTCGACCCGGCGGTCGATATGAATCTTTTCCATCTTGAAGTCAGGAATGCCGTAACGCAGCAAGCCGCCGATGCGGTCGTTCTTTTCGAAAAGGGTGACCTCATGGCCCGCACGCGCCAGTTGCTGGGCAGCCGCCATGCCGGCGGGGCCGGAGCCCACGACCGCCACTTTCTTGCCGGTCTTGTGTTGTGGCAACTGCGGCTGGACCCAGCCCTCGGCCCAGGCCCGGTCGATGATCGCGTGTTCGATGGACTTGATGCCCACCGCGTCGTCGTTCACGTTGAGCGTGCAGGCTGCTTCGCAGGGCGCGGGGCAGATGCGGCCGGTGAATTCAGGAAAGTTGTTGGTGCTGTGCAGCGTGTCGATGGCGCTTTTCCAGTCAGCGCGGAACACCATGTCGTTGAAGTCGGGAATGATGTTGTTGACCGGGCAACCGCTGTTGCAGAACGGCGTGCCGCAGTCCATGCACCGCGCCGCCTGCTTGTTGGCCTGCGCGTCGTCGAGCCCGATCACGAACTCCCTGTAGTTTTTAAGGCGCTCGGGCACAGGTTTGTAACCCTCCTCGATACGCTCGTATTCCATGAAACCGGTGACTTTTCCCATATCTCTACTCCAGTGCTTCTCGTTCAGGCGGCGATCTTGGCGACTTTGCCTGCGGCCTTGCCAGCCGGTTTGGCCGAAGCCGCAGCGGCCTTCTTGGCCGCCATCTCACCCAGGGCGCGTTTGTATTCCAGCGGGAACACCTTGACGAACTTGCCGCGCGCTTCCGCCCAGTTGTCCAGCAATTCGCGGGCGCGTTTGCTGCCGGTCCAGCGGTTGTGGTCCTCCAGCAGCTTGCGCAGCTGGGCCTCATCGGTCACGCCGCCGTGCCAGATCGCCTGCTCGCCGCCAGCTTCCTGCTGGGCCGCGGGCTGGACTTTTTCAAGCGACACCATGGCGGTGTTGCAGCGCTTGGAAAACTGGCCGTCTTCGTCGTACACATACGCGATGCCGCCGCTCATGCCGGCCGCAAAATTGCGCCCGGTTTTGCCCAGCACCGCCACAGTGCCGCCCGTCATGTATTCGCAGCCGTGGTCGCCGGTGCCTTCCACCACGGCCGTCGCGCCCGACAGGCGAACCGCAAAACGTTCGCCGGCCACACCGCTGAAAAACGCTTCGCCAGTGGTCGCGCCATACAGCACGGTGTTGCCAACGATGGTGTTTTTGACGGCATCACCGCGGAAGTCAATGCTGGGACGCACCACGATGCGGCCGCCCGACAAGCCCTTGCCGGTGTAGTCGTTGGCGTCGCCGATCAGGTACATCGTGATGCCCTTGGCCAGGAAGGCACCGAAAGACTGTCCGCCCGTGCCTTCCAGCTGGATGCGCAGGGTGTCGTCCGGCAAGCCCTCGGGATGGCGGCGCGTGAGTTCGCCCGACAACATGGCGCCGACGGTGCGGTTCACATTGCGCGCGACTTCGATGAACTGGACTTTTTCGCCCTTTTCGAGCGCAGCCTTCGATTTTTCGATCAGGCGCACATCCAGCGCCTTCTCCAGCCCGTGGTCCTGGGTCATCACATGCAGGCGCGGCACATCGGCAGGCACCTGGGGCTGGTAGAACAGGCGCGAGAAATCGAGGCCGCCGGCCTTCCAGTGTTCGATGCCCTTCTGGGTGTCCAGGAGGTCGGCGCGGCCAATCAGCTCGTCAAAGGTGCGGATGCCCAGTTGGGCCATCAGCTGGCGGGCCTCTTCGGCAACGAAGAAGAAGTAGTTCACGACATGTTCGGGCTTGCCGCTGAATTTCTGACGCAGCACCGGGTCTTGCGTGGCCACGCCCACCGGGCAGGTGTTCAGGTGGCATTTGCGCATCATGATGCAGCCCTCGACCACCAGCGGCGCGGTGGCGAAGCCGAACTCGTCGGCGCCCAGCAAGGCGCCAATCACGACGTCACGGCCGGTCTTCATCTGGCCGTCGGCCTGCACGCGGATGCGGCCGCGCAAGCGGTTGAGCACCAGCGTCTGCTGGGTTTCGGCCAGGCCGATTTCCCAGGGCGATCCGGCGTGTTTAATGGACGACCAGGGCGAAGCGCCCGTGCCGCCGTCGTGGCCGGCAATCACCACGTGATCGGACTTGGCCTTGGCCACACCGGCGGCAATCGTGCCGACGCCGACCTCGCTCACCAGCTTGACGCTGATGCTGGCGCGCGGGTTCACATTCTTCAGGTCGTGGATCAGCTGCGCCAGATCCTCGATCGAATAAATGTCATGGTGCGGCGGCGGCGAGATCAGTCCGACACCCGGCACCGAATAACGCAGGGCGCCAATGTATTCAGTGACCTTGCCGCCGGGCAGCTGGCCGCCCTCGCCCGGCTTGGCGCCCTGCGCCATCTTGATCTGGATCTGGTCGGCCGACACCAGGTATTCGGCGGTCACGCCGAACCGGCCCGACGCCACCTGCTTGATGCGCGAGCGCAGGGAATCGCCGTCCTGCAACGGCAGGTCGACTTCGACCACGCTTTCGCCGATCACGCTTTTGAGCGTTTCGCCCTGCTTGATCGGAATGCCCTTGAGCTCCTGGCGGTAGCGGTTCGGGTCCTCGCCGCCTTCACCGGTGTTGCTCTTGCCGCCCATTCGGTTCATGGCCACCGCCAGCGTGGCATGTGCCTCGGTGCTGATGGAGCCCAGCGACATGGCGCCGGTGGCGAAGCGCTTGACGATCTCCTTGGCCGGCTCCACCTCGTCGATGGAAATGGCTTTTGACGGATCAATCCGGAACTCGAACAGGCCGCGCAAGGTCATGTGGCGGCGGTTCTGCTCGTTGATGAGCTGGGCGTATTCCTTGTAGGTGCTCCAGTTGTTGGCACGTGTGGCGTGCTGCAGCTTGGCAATTGCATCTGGCGTCCACATGTGGTCCTCACCGCGCACGCGCCAGGCGTATTCGCCACCAGCATCCAGCATGTTGGCCAGCACCGGGTCGCCACCGAAGGCAGCCTTGTGCATGCGCAGCGCTTCTTCGGCGATCTCGAACACGCCCATGCCTTCGACCTGGCTGGCCGTGCCGGTGAAAAACTTCTCGATGGTGACGCGGTTCAGGCCGATCGCCTCGAACAGCTGGGCACCGCAATAACTCATGTAGGTGGACACACCCATCTTCGACATGATCTTCGACAGGCCCTTGCCGATGGCCTTGGTGTAGTTGTAGATCGCCTTGTCGGTGCTCAGTTCGCCCGGCAAGTCGCGCGACAACTCCGCCAGCGTCTCCATGGCCAGGTAGGGATGCACGGCTTCGGCGCCGTAACCGGCGAGCACGGCGAAGTGGTGAACCTCACGCGCGGAGCCGGTTTCCACCACCAGGCCCGCGGTGGTGCGCAGGCCTTCCTTGACCAGGTGCTGGTGGATGGCCGAAAGGGCCAGCACCGCCGGGATGGCGACCTGCGCCGGGCTGACGCCGCGGTCGCTGACGATCAGGATGTTCTTGCCGCTCTTGATCGCATCGACCGCCTCTGCGCACAGGGACGCGAGCTTGGCTTCCACACCCTCGCGGCCCCAGGCCAGCGGATAGGTGATGTCCAGGGTATAGCTCTTGAACTTGCCCTGCGTGTGGGCTTCGATGTCGCGCAGCTTCTGCATGTCCGCGCCATTGAGCACCGGCTGGCTGACCTCCAGCCGCATCGGCGGGTTGACCTGGTTGATATCGAGCAGGTTGGGCTTGGGGCCGATAAAGGACACCAGCGACATCACGATGGCTTCGCGGATCGGGTCGATGGGCGGGTTGGTGACCTGCGCGAACAGCTGCTTGAAATAGTTGTACAGCGGCTTGTTCTTGTTCGACAGCACCGCCAGCGGGCTGTCGTTGCCCATGGAGCCGGTGCCCTCCTCGCCGTTGACGGCCATCGGCGACATCAGGAACTTGATGTCTTCCTGTGTGTAGCCAAAGGCCTGCTGGCGGTCCAGCAACGAATGCGATTCGGTCAGGCCGGAGCTCGACGCCGAGGTCGCGCTGGCTTCGTCGGCGCCCATCTTGAGGCCGTCCGTAGGCGCGGGCACCGTGGCCGCCTGCACGTCGTCGAGGCGGATGCGCAGGTTTTCAATCCACTGCTTGTAGGGCTTGCTGTGCGCCAGGGTGGCCTTGATCTCTTCGTCGTCCACCATGCGGCCCTGTTCCAGATCGATCAGGAACATCTTGCCGGGCTGCAGCCGCCACTTGCGCACGATCTTGTTCTCGGGGATCGGCAACACGCCGGACTCCGACGCCATGATGACAAGGTCGTCGTCGGTCACGCAGTAACGCGAAGGACGCAGGCCATTGCGGTCCAGCGTCGCGCCGATCTGGCGGCCGTCGGTGAACACGATGGAAGCCGGGCCGTCCCAGGGCTCCAGCATGGCGGCGTGGTATTCATAAAAGGCCTTGCGGCGCTCGTCCATGGTGGTGTGCTGCTCCCAGGGCTCGGGAATCATCATCATCACGGCCTGGCTGATCGGGTAACCGGCCATGGTCAGCAGTTCCAGGCAGTTGTCGAAGGTCGCGGTGTCGGACTGGTCGGCAAAACTGATCGGGTAGAGCTTTTGCAGGTCGGCGCCCAGCACCGGCGACGACATCACGCCTTCGCGCGCCTTCATCCAGTTGTAGTTGCCCTTGACGGTGTTGATCTCGCCGTTGTGCGCGACATAGCGGTACGGGTGGGCCAGCGGCCACTCGGGAAAGGTGTTGGTCGAAAAGCGCTGGTGCACCAGGCCCAGCGCGGACACGCAGCGGATGTCCTGCAGGTCCAGGTAGTAGGTGCCCACCTGGTCGGCCAGCAGCAGGCCTTTGTAGACCACGGTCCGGCTGGACATGCTGGGCACGTAGTATTCCTTGCTGTGCGTGAGCTTCAGCCGCTGGATGGCCGCGCTGGCGGTCTTGCGGATCACATACAGCTTGCGCTCCAGCGCGTCCTGCACGATCACGTCATTGCCGCGGCCGATAAAGATCTGGCGCAGGATCGGCTCTTTGGCGCGCACGGTGGGCGACATGGGCATGTCGCGGTTGACCGGCACGTCGCGCCAGCCCAGCAGGACCTGGCCTTCCACACGCACGGCACGCTCGAGGGCCTGTTCGCAGGCCAGGCGGGAGGCGTGCTCCTTGGGCAGAAACACCATGCCGACGCCGTATTCGCCGGGCGGCGGCAGGTTCACGCCCTGCTTGGCCATTTCCTCGCGGTACAGCGCATCAGGCAGCTGGATCAGGATGCCGGCGCCATCGCCCATCAGCTTGTCAGCGCCCACTGCGCCCCGATGGTCCAGATTTTCGAGGATTTTCAATCCCTGCTGAACGATGGCATGACTTTTGTGGCCCTTGATATGTGCAACAAATCCGACGCCACAGGCGTCATGTTCGTTTGCCGGGCTGTAAAGACCGTTTTGCTCAAAATGCCTGATTTCAGCAGCCGTCGTCATGGCGCACTCCTAGTCGGTTGGGGGACAGCGGCGCCTCAACTGCGCGCAACGCGGGCTGTCCTGCCAGGTTTCGTAATATTTCGCGGGGGATAGAGAGCATAGTGCAGTGCAACAACAATGCCAAGCCAAATAAAAGGGGTCAGATTCCAATTAAATTTTTCAATCTTTTGCAGAATTTAATTGGGGACATATCAAACCTCTCCTGCTCTCCTGGTTCGTCCTGACCAGGGCTCAGGGTACGATGACAGGCAGGGCCTTGCGCGGCGGCCGTCCGGCTTGCGCCTTGCTCACCCGCCGTTGTGTGCGGTTTTGCAATTCGGCGACAAAGGCCGCATCCCCCAGCGCCCAGCCACTCAGCGCTGCCTGGGTCAGCGCCAGCTGCTGATCGGGCGCCACACCCTGGTGCACCATGCCCGCATAAGCGGCTTCACGGGCAAAAGGGGTGTTGCCCAGCGTCCAGAACAGGGGATGGGGCGTCACCAGCCGGTCGGTGCGCAAGCCGGCATAGTGGCCGTGGCTGGACCAGGGGTAGTCGCGCGCCTGCGCCACCAGGCCGGCACGCACGGGATTGAGGTCCATATAGGCCATGCACGTGAGCAGCCAGGACTCCGCCTGGATCAGCGTGGACCGGTAGCGGCCCTCCCACAAGGTGCCGGAACGGGCCTGGCTGTCGTTGAAGTAGCGCACATAACGCCGGCCCACCGCCTGCATCATCTGCGGCAGCGCTTCCTGGGTGGCGGGCGTCAGCAGCAGGTGGAAATGGTTGTCCATCAGCACATAGGCGTGCAGGGCCACATCGAATTTTTTGGCGTTGTCGGCCAGCAGGTCCAGCAGGATCTGGCGATCTGCGGTGGACGTGACAATGGCCTGGCGGTTGTTGCCACGC
>Ga0307516_10005412_pt1 | contig 15304 bp, 9 predicted proteins | sample 19_EM_MG_FD_203310 | JGI IMG/M metagenome (GOLD analysis project Ga0307516, IMG submission 203310) | Populus trichocarpa ectomycorrhiza microbial communities from riparian zone in the Pacific Northwest, United States - 19_EM | ecosystem: Host-associated > Plants > Roots > Unclassified | place...
CAAGAAGATACCCTCTTCGCTGAAAAGATATGGTTACGGAGGAAAAGAGGTGTCCTATCTTTCGGCCGACGTATGGGACGTCAATAGCTGGTCCAGGCTGGAAGGAAATAAATTCAATCTCATTTTTTCCGATGCCCTGCATACGCCGGAAGCCATCCTTTTCGAATTCGAAATGCTGGTTAAATTCGGTCTTTTGGGTGAGCGCTTCGTTATTGTCTGGGACGATCTCGTCGGTAAGATGGAACGGTCCTTTCACAAGATCATCCGTAAATACAACGAGGTCTATGGGATCCGGGATATCTACCTGGTGAAGATCAACGGCTGGGTGGGTGAACATGAAGGCGCCCACACGGTGGGCATCCTGTCAAATTTTACTTTTTAAGATGAGAGTGATCCTTACCAACTTATCCAATAAATTATTTGAGGAGAGCCGCCTGCTCCTGAATGCATCGGCCGTCGAACATGGAATTACCGAGACGGCTTCTTATGATTTCGAAGAATTGAAGGGCACTGCTTTTTTCTCCGATCACAGGGAGATCCTGGAACTGCCCAGGGGTATCGGGTATTGGCTCTGGAAGCCCTATATCATCCTGCAGGCGATGCAAAAACTTTCGGAAGGGGATATCGTCATTTATTCGGATTGCGGCCTCCGCATCACCGAACGGCTCGACCCCCTCCTGGCCATCTGCGCAGAGACCCAGCCCATCGTATTGTTCGGCAACGGCGACAATACCAATTCCACCTGGACGAAAAGAGATTGCTTTATTTTGATGGACTGCGACAGCCGGTCATACTGGGAAGCTCCCCATTGCGACGCGGCCTTTTCCCTTTTCCGTAAATCGGCCTTCACCCTTCAGTTCCTGGAAGAATGGATGGGATATGGCAGCGACCCGCGTATTATTACCGATCTGCCCAATACCTGTGGTAAAAAGAACCGGCCGGAGTATATCCATCACCGTTGGGATCAATCCATCCTTTCTTTATTGGCGCAAAAATACAAGCTGCCCTTATTCAGGATGCCCAGCCAGTTCGGCAACCATTACAAGACGCATCCCTATCGCGTAGCAGGTGAGATCAATTGTATCAACCAGATGGAACAAAAGCCCCTGGAGTATTATGCCGTCATTCCCTACTACAATTCACCCTACTACCAATTACTGGACCATCACCGCACAAGAAATGGACAGCCTAAGATCATCCCGCCTACGCCCTGGTGGAAAAAGGTAAGGATCAGGCCCCGGTTGAGATCGCTGGCGAGGACAATACGCATCTGGTATTATAAATGAATATGGAATTCGTATGCATGCTCCTTTTTTGACCATCATTATTCCAACCCTGAATTCTGCAAAGACCTTGCAGGTGGCCCTGGACAGCGTCCTCGGCCAGGAATTCCGCGACCTGGAATGCTGGATCATCGACAGCGTGTCGAAGGATGATACCCTGCTCATCATAGAGGAGAATGCCCGCAAGGACGACAGGGTCCGCTTCATTTCCGAACCCGATAAAGGCATCTTCGATGCCATGAACAAGGGGATAGGACTGGCCTCGGGGCAATGGCTCTATTTCCTGGGAAGTGATGACAAACTTATGGATAGCCAGGTACTTGGTACCGTAGCAGAAGACCTGAACAGCGGGCAATACGATCTTGTTTATGGGAACATCGTCGTCACTGGCCGTTCCGGCGTTTTTTTCGGGAAGGTCGATCGGGAAAAGCTGTTGACCGAAAATATATCCCATCAGGCCATCTTCTACCGGAATGAGCTCTTTCATCGGCTCGGCGGGTATGATGTTCGATACAGGGCTTATGCGGATTGGGGATTCAATCTTCGCTGTTTCCAGGATCCCTCCACCCGGATAAAATTTGTGGACCGTATCATCGCCGAGTATGCGCCTGGCGGTTTCAGTGCCGTAAATGACGCTCTTTTCCTGAGGGAAGTATTGTTCCCGGCCAATCTTACATTGCTGAGCGAAAAGGGCATTGCTTATTTACGCCCGATCGGCCGGTACGATGCCTTGTGGCGCCTGATCAGGAATGCCCGGATACGGAAGCAACAGGACGTCAACCTGCTGACTGCGGATCTGAAGGTTTCAGCTTGTATCAAAAAAACCATAGAGTGGCAGGGACGAATACCCTACAGGGTGCTGTCCGTGGGAGGGTTCTCCAAATTTTTTATGCTGATCAGTTACCTGAGTTCCCGGCTGACCTTTTCTATATGAATAAACGATCACTTATCCTTTTGATCTCTCTATTGCTGTTTCCTGCCTTTTCCTTCGCGCAGGATCACAGCTATACCCATTATGACGTGCAGGAGGGACTGGCCGGATCTACCGTCTACTGCATGGCTCAGGACAAGGATGGGTTTATCTGGTTTGGCACGGAGACGGGGCTCAGCCGCTTCGACGGCACCCACTTTAAAAATTTCACGACTGCGGACGGCCTTCCCGGCAATGAGGTGCTAAGCGTTTATCCCGATTCCAAAGGACGCATCTGGCTGATCCCTTTTAAGAATGAGGTCGCGTATTATTGGAAGGGTAAAATACATACTAAGCAAAATGATCCGGTTCTCGACAAACTGTCGTTATCCGGCAATCCCATATCCTTCATGGAGGATGGCGCGGGTAATATACTGGTAAAGGAATACCGTGGCCTTGAGATCATCCATCCGGATGGCTCTATTGCGCGTATGAACAGCTTCCAGGGTAAGGAGTTCTGGTTTGCATTAAAGCCAGGGCTTAATAAGGATAAGGCCTTCCGAATAGGCATCGTCAATGAGGAAGTGTGTTTTTTTCTGTTGGATATTCAAAAAGACAGGATTACCAGGGCCAGGAGACTGATCACCCATTTCGGCAACAACGCCGTTTGCAGCTATGTGGGCCCCGACCTTGAAATTGTAAAACATATCGATAGTCTTATTTTCATGGACCCGGAAGGGAACAGGACCTTTGGCATGCATATTCCCAAGGGCCTTATCGGTATTTCCTGTATCAATGACAGCACCCTTGCTATCAATACGTATATGAATACCTTCCTGATGGATATCCGTGAAAAGAAGATAAAAGATAGCTTTTTAAAGGACCTCACGGTCAACTCCGTCTTCGAGGATTCGGAAGGCAGTCTTTGGTTCAGCACTTTGGGTAAAGGTGTTTACCGGCTTGGCTCCACGGAAGTAGGTAATTATTTTTTTCGGGGAAAGAACGCCAACCTGGGGGTCTTTTGTATCCGTGAATTCGATTCCACCATTTACCTGGGCGGAGATCATTTCTTTTTGGAGGCAATCGACTCCAAAGGGACGAAGGTCCGGAGCCTGCAGCTATCCGGGGACATCACCAGGGGCCGGATAACGAGTATGGCCCGCGCCGGGAAAAAAGGGATCTTCGTCGGAACGGACGTGGGATTATTCGAGCTCGGAAAGGGTGAAAAAAGGGCCAACCAAATACTGACTGAGGACCGCTCCATTAAGACGATTTCCGTGGAAGAGGGCAATCTCCTGCTGGAAACCTCCAACTACAATATCCGCCGCATCGCTTTAGACAAACTCCTTCCCCTCGACACCCTCTGGAAAGAACGGGGTACCTGTGCCTTTCGTCAGAACAATGTTTATTATTTCGGAACCTTGAAAGGCTTGTATGCGTTGGGTAAAGACCGGCGGACAATCTGGCTGGGGGACCTGGATAAGGCATTTGCCAACCGGATCATTGCCATGGATAGTTCATCCGATGGAACCCTGTGGGTAGCTACGGACGGTGACGGGCTCCTCGGTTATAAAGATAGCAAGGTAGTGGCACGGATAACAACGGAGCAGGGATTGACCAGCAATATCTGCAGAAGTATCTTTGTTACCGCGGATGCCATCTGGGTAGGTACGGATAAGGGGTTGAACAAGGTAACGATCCGGGATCGTTCTTATACGATCATTCCCTTTACCAGGGCCGATGGCCTGAATGCGGATATTATCAATGCGATCTATGTAAAGGGTAAAAAAGTGTATGTCGGCACCCCGGAAGGGCTGAATTTTTTCGATGAAAGCAGGATATCGAAAAGATCCGGCTGCAACCTGCGTATGACCGGCATCAACGTGTCCGGCAAGGATTGGAATTATGATACGACGGCCTTTATCCTGCCTCATAAAGATAATAATATACAGTTCGATTTTGCCGGTATCTCCTTCAAGTCGGCCGGCAGCATTCTCTACAAATACAGGCTCGTAGGGCTGAACGATGCCTGGAAGACGACCAAAGCGACCTTTCTTAGCTATCCCTCTCTTCCCTCGGGGAACTATGAATTGCAATTGATGGCTACCAATAAATTCGGCGTCGGGAGCAATACGCTCTCCGTTAAATTTACGGTGGACAAGCTGATCTGGGAAAAGCTATGGTTTCGCGTCAGCGTTCTGTTACTGGTGGCGGCACTTGTGCTGCTCTTATTCAACTACCGTGTGAGAACGATCCGGGAAAAGGATGCGGAGAGGATGGATACGGTCACGAAAATGGCGGAACTGGAACAAATGGCACTCCGATCTCAGATGAACCCGCATTTTATTTTCAATTGTATGAATTCGATCCAGGAATATGTCATCGATAAAGATGTCCTGGGCGCCAACGAATTCATTACCAGGTTCGCTCACCTGATCCGGCAGACCCTGGAATTTTCTGCCCGACCCTGGATCAGCCTGAACGAAGAGATCGATTATATTTCCACTTATCTTGAATTGGAAATGAAGCGTTTCGGCAATAAATTCGTTTATGAGATCCTGGTAGATGAAACGGCTGACCGGCAGCACCATCAGATCCCCCCTATGATCCTGCAGCCTTACCTGGAGAACGCCGTCCGGCATGGCATGGGCCACCGGCAGGACAAACTGGGAAAGATCCGGATCCGCATAACACTATCCCCTGAGCACCTGGTCTGCATCCTGGAAGATAATGGAGTTGGTAGGAGAGAGGCGGCAAGATTTAAAAGCAAGAACGCCATTGGATACCAGTCGATGGGCATGAGTCTCGTAGCGAAAAGGATCGACATGCTCAACAAGACCGGTAAGTCGCCGATGCTGATCAGCATCGAGGACCTGGAAGACTCCGGCGACGCCCCGGGTACCCGGATCACCCTTCGTTTTCCCATAGAAGCACCTAACAAAACCTAAAATATCCTACTGTGTTAAATTGTATCATTGTCGACGACGAGCCGGGAAATACCCGGGTACTTAGAAAAATGCTCGGAGAATTTTGCCCGGACACACAGGTGATGGGAGAAGCGACAAATGCCGCGGAGGCGGAGAAGATCATCCGCGAAAGATCTCCCGACCTGGTATTCCTGGATATCGAGATGCCCTATGGAAATGCTTTTGACCTCCTCGAACGACTGATGCCCGTAAAATTCGAAGTGATCTTTGTGACGGCCTTCAATGAATACAGCCTGAAGGCTTTTAAATATAACGCCCTGGATTATCTTTTAAAGCCGGTAAATATCCCGGAATTGCAGACGGCCGTTATAAAAGCTTCCGAAAGGCTCCGCCTCCTCGATTCCAATCGGCAGTTGACCAATCTGCTTGCGAATTTGAAACAGCCCGATACCCGTTTACATAAGCTGGCCATACCGACCATGGGAGGATTGTTATTCATCCCCATCGATACGATCACGCGTTGTGAAGCGAGTGGGGGATATACCAGCATTTACCTGAAGAATGGCGAAAAGGTGTTTTCCTCTAAAAATATCAAGGAATACGAGGAGCTGCTCCCCGCTTCCACTTTCCTGCGGGTACACAATTCACATATCGTTAACCTTTTGTGCGTCCGAAAATATCATAAGGGAAGGGGAGGTACGATCGAGATGGAGGACCATTCGATGATCGAGGTGGCCATCCGCCGCAGGAACGAATTTTTTAGCCGGTTTGGATTATGAACACTTAACAACCATAAATCCCCAAATCTCGAAATCTCAAAATCCCTCAGCCCCCCAACAGCTTGCGGTATTCCTGGCAGAAGTTCTCCCCGCCGAATTTTTGGCGGGCAACCTCCCTGCTTTGCTTTCCCATGGCAATCCTTGCCGCAGGATCATCGATCAGGGAACTTAAGAGCGCTACGCCCTGGTCGATAATGGCTCCTTCCTCCGTCGCATCGATCAACAACCCATTTTGCCGGTGTGTAATATAATTCGGGATGCCATTCACGGCTGTGGAGAGGACCACCCTCCCGTAAGCCATCATATGCATGACCACCAGCGGCAGCCCTTCAAAAGCCGAAGTAAGGATGAGTACATCCGACTGCCGGTAGATACGGTGCATCAACGACTCGTCATTCACATTGCCATAAAATTTACAAAAAGGGAATGCCTTCGGATCGATCACTTTCTCTACGTCTCCTACAAAGGAAAAATGGGCGGGAAGACCCATCTGGTGCATTTTCGCTGCAATGGCGGTGATGAGGTGCACTCTTTTCTGGGGTGCGCCTCTGCCGATAAAGACGACCTCCAGTTGCGGATTGTGGACTTCCTCGTACGGGGGAATGTCGATCTTGTTCTCGATAAAGCGAAGCCGTTCATAGAACTTTTCATCGACCTTGTTTTCCCGGTATTGGGCCGCCATCGCCTCCTTTAACTTCAGGGTACTGCTGATACGGAGCGTAATTTCATCGATGAGACCGATCGAGTAGGGGAACCATCCATCCAGGTGACAGAGCTCGATACGGGGGACCGACTTTTTCAGATGCGGGATCACCTTATAAAAGAACAGCCCTTCGCCACCAAAGACGATGGGGTCCTTGCTCCGGTTGATCCATTCGGCCAGCACGCCCCGGTAGAAGAAGTTGACAAAATGGACCCATTTACGGTCTACCTTCCCCTGCAAGTCCAGGATCCGAACGCCTTCCTGTTGGAACATGGCTTTGAACCCATTGTTCTTTGGCTTTTTTGAAAAAATGATCAGGGGGCGCTTATCGGCTATACAGGCCGTTATATCGGCATTGACCTTGGTGGCCCCCCCGATATCCGCGGAGGGGAAAAATAAAAAGATGGAGGCAGGGTCTTTCAGGGGGCGCCATCGGCCCCAGCATTTCCCCAGTAGCACGAAGGGGAACATGCCCACACGTTCCAATCTGAATTTCCAAACGGCTTGCCGGTAGTTCATGTTTTTGGATAATACTTTTCTATGACCATCCGCAGATAATCTTCGCCAAATTCGATCTTCAGTTTTTTATACAGCGGCAACACGGCGGAAAGTTCGATATGGAAGCTTCCTCCTCTTTCTCTTTCGACGAATTGGGCCTTTTGCCCGGTAAAGTCCTCGATACACCGCACGATGGTGCGTACCGGATAATTCCTTTCATTGGCGATATTGATCACCTGGTTTAAAAATAAATTATTTTTCAGGATATGATCGGCTATGCGGAATACGTCTTCCACGTCGATGATATTTCTCTCCGAATGGGTCCACAACTCGAACGGGATCCCTTTGGTGATACAGGAATAAAAGAAATTCAGGATCGTACCGGGATTATCCGATCTGCCCGCAAGATTGGAGAGACGGAAGATATGATAGCGGGATGCCCCGGCCCTGATCAGTTCCTCCATATGGAGCTTATGCTTTACATAGGGGGTCTCCCGCAACCCCGGGTCATCCATGCCATAGGTACTGAAATAAACAAAGGTCCGATCTTTCCGGTCCCGGTCTTTCCCGTTCTCCGGGGAACTCAGCTTTTGCAGCATCGTCCTCAGCAGGTCTTCCTCCCGTTGGAAATCTACTTCGGTGCATGATTTTGAATGAGATACCCCGGATGCAAAAATGAGGAATTCGTCCAGCGTTTCATAGTGTTTAAAGCTCCTGGCAACCAGTCCGTCCCCTATTACCATATTCAGTGATTGGTTTTCTGTGATTGAAATATTCCGGATCGAAACGGCAAATGTACCAAAACTACCTATTTTTGGAGCCAAATGCCTGTATGAAACCTACTTTTCAGTTTGGAATTGACCGATTGACGATTGCAACGACCCTATCCCTGGCCGATGGGACCCTGAAAGGCAGGTTCTCCGATGAAGCTGTTAAGAGGATCAGGGCCAGCCAACAGCATGTAGCAGATATCGTGAGTCGTCATACTACCGTCTATGGGATCAACACCGGTTTCGGCATATTGGCCAATACCCGTATCTCCGAAGAAGATACCCAGACCCTGCAGCATAAGATCCTTCAGAGCCATAGCGTGGGGGTGGGGGCTCCCGTCCCCGAAGCCATCGCCCGGATCATGCTGATCACAAAGATCCATGCCCTTGCCCAGGGTTATTCGGGCGTTCAGTTGGAGACCCTGGAGCGCATTCTCTGGCATATTGAAGAAAAAGTGACCCCCGTCGTACCGGAAAAAGGTTCCGTAGGCGCCTCCGGCGATCTCGCCCCCTTATCGCATCTCTTCCTTCCCCTGATAGGCCTGGGAGAAGTATTTTATAAAGGAGAAAGACATCGGACGGCTGACGTACTAAAGAAATTCGGTCTGTCGTCGATCGCACTGGGACCCAAGGAAGGTCTTGCCCTGATCAATGGCACCCAGTTCATCCTTTCCTTCGCCGTAAAGGCCGTGCAAAGAATGCATAATTGCCTGGAGGCCGCCGATATCATCGGCGCGATGAGCCTCGAAGCGCTGACGGGCACCAAAGCTCCTTTCGACGAGCGGCTGCATCGGCTAAGGCCCTTTGCAGGCAATACCCTGGTGGCCCAACGACTGAGGATCTTATTGCATGACAGCGCCATCATGCAGAGCCATGTGGATTGCGGAAGGGTGCAGGACCCCTATTCTCTTCGCTGCATGCCACAGGTACACGGCGCTTCCCGGAATGCATGGCTGCACCTGCGGGAATTGACAGAAATTGAATTGAATTCCGTGACGGATAACCCCATCATCCTCGGCTCCGACGATACCATCAGCGGTGGAAATTTTCATGGACAGCCCCTGGCCCTGCCATTGGACTATGCTTGTTTTGCTTCCGCGGAGATTGGCAATATCTCCGACCGGCGATGCTATTTACTCCTGGAAGGTAAATGGGGACTGCCCCTGCTGCTCATGAAAGACGTGGGCCTCAACAGCGGCTTTATGATCCCGCAGTATACGACGGCCGCCCTCGTCACAGAAAATAAGACCCTTTGTTTCCCGGCCAGCGCCGATAGTATCCCCACTTCGCTGGGACAGGAAGATCATGTCAGCATGGGCAGCATCAGCGGGAGAAAGGTCAATCAGGTACTGGACAACCTGGAATATATCCTGGGCATCGAATTGATGAGCGCCTGCCAGGCCATCGAATTCAGACGGCCCCTGCGGAGCAGCGGGATCCTGGAAGCGGCGCATGGATATGCCCGGGAATTCGTCGGGTTCGCCAGCGAAGACAGGATCTTTTCGGAAGATATCAACAAACTCACGGCGATCATCAGTGATTTTTCCTTCGTGGGGCATTGCAATACCTTCGCCCGCAGCAAGGGCCTTGCACTCGACGCAGGCTTCGAGGACGTCTTCGGGATTTAACAAACACTATTAAATGTACAGCTATGAGCACAAAGACCTTTACAAAATACGACCCCGTTAAATACAAGACGCCCACCGGAACGCAACTGCATTGCAAGGGATGGGTACAGGAAGCCGCCCTGCGGATGCTCCTGAACAACCTGGACCCGGAGGTAGCGGAACTGCCCGACGAACTGATCGTATACGGGGGCAGGGGCAAGGCGGCCCGTAACTTCGAATCCCTCGACCTGATCATCAAGGCCCTGAAGGACCTGGAAGAGGACGAGACCCTCCTGGTCCAGAGCGGCAAGCCCGTGGGCATGCTGAAGACCCATAAGGACGCACCCCGGATCCTGATCTCCAACTCGCAACTGGTGCCCAAATGGGCCGATTGGAAACATTTTGATGAATTGGAGAAGAAAGGACTGATCATGTACGGCCAGATGACGGCCGGCTCCTGGATCTATATCGGTTCGCAGGGCATCGTACAAGGCACTTTTGAGACCTATGCGGCAGCGGCGGACAAACATTTTGGCGGCAGCCTGAAAGGGACCCTGCATGTAACGGCAGGTCTTGGAGGGATGGGCGGCGCCCAGCCCCTCGCTATTACCATGAATGAAGGTGTGGCCCTGATCGCGGAAGTGGAAGAATGGCGCATCGATAAGCGCCTGGACACCCGCTATCTCGACCTGAAGGTCAAAGATATCGATGAGGCTATCGACCGGGCCCTGGAAGCCAAACGGAAAGGAGAGGCCCTATCCATTGGCGTTACCTGCAACGCCGTGCGCTTACTGGAACGCCTGATCGAAAGGAATTGCATCCCCGATACCCTCACCGACCAGACCTCGGCCCACGATCCCCTGACAGGATACTGGCCCCATGAGATCTCTCTCGAACAGGCTAGGATCCTCCGGGAGAAAAATCCTGAGCAGTATATCGATTACGCCTATCATTCCATGCGCACCCATGTGGAGAAAATGCTGGAGTTACAGCGCATGGGCGCAGTAGTTTTCGATTACGGGAACAACCTGCGCGCAAGGGCCCAGGAGAAAGGATTGAAAAATGCATTTGATTTCCCCGGCTTCGTACCGGCCTATATACGCCCGCTTTTTTGCGAAGGCAAGGGCCCTTTCCGATGGGCGGCCCTCAGCGGCGATCCACAGGACATCGCGGTGACCGACGAGTTGATCGCAGGCCTGTTCCCGCAGAACGCTTCTCTCCAACGTTGGCTCAAACTGGCAAAGGAAAAGATCGCTTTCCAGGGATTACCCGCGAGGATCTGCTGGCTGGGACAAGGCGAACGGGAGAAAGCAGGGCTGGCCTTCAATGAATTAGTAAGGACGGGGAAGGTAAAAGCCCCGATCGTCATCGGCAGGGATCACCTGGACACCGGTTCGGTGGCCTCACCCAATCGTGAGACCGAAGCCATGCTCGACGGAAGTGATGCGATCGCGGACTGGCCGATCCTCAATGCTTTATTAAATACGGCCGGAGGCGCCAGTTGGGTCAGCCTGCACCATGGCGGCGGTGTAGGAATGGGGTATAGTATCCATGCCGGTATGGTGATCGTAGCCGATGGGACCCCCGAAGCAGCGGCCCGGCTCGCCCGCGTACTGCGTAATGACCCTGGAATAGGCGTGATCCGGCATGCAGATGCAGGTTATGATATCGCAAAAGATACGTCCCGCCGCGCCGGATTGGACATTGGGGAAAGATTAAGATGATAATATGCGCTTGTTTTGCGAATTATCCCTATTTTTACCCCGTGGATCTGAATTTCAGTAACACAGCGTTTAGGTACGATTCAAATTTTTACTTCCTGCCAGTAATATTTAACCCGTCTTTACTTCGTTGTTTTCTACCTAATTAGATCACAGGTATTTTATTTTTTATTTTAATTTTTGTTTTTATGAACATTTATGTTTCAAATCTGAGTTTTCACACAACGGATGAAGACCTCAGGAACCTTTTCGAAAAATTCGGTGCTGTAAGTTCTGCTAAAGTGATCATGGATAAGGTCAGCGGCAGATCACGTGGTTTTGGTTTTGTTGAGATGTCATCGGAAGAAGAGGGTAAGGAAGCTATGGCTAGCCTTAACAATAAGGAAATCGAAGGACGTCCTATCTCTGTATCCGTAGCCCGCGAAAAAGAAGAAAGAGGCGGCAGCGGCGGCGGTGGTGGTTATCGCGGCGGTAGCGGCGGTGGCGGTGGTTATCGCGGCGGAAGCGGCGGTGGCAACAGTGGCGGCGGCGGTAACAGAAGGTGGTAGTTACATCCCCCAAATAATTGCAAAAGAGCTCCGTTCCTACGGAGCTCTTTTTTATTGCCGATCTCCTCCTGAGATCATTAAATCTCCAAATCTCAAAATCGCCAAATCCCTCATTCCCTCTTTTGGCCTCATTGTTGAAAGAAGAGAGGCATGGGTCGTCTTATCATCATCTCCAACAGGCTGCCTTTTTCCCTGGACAGGGAGGGCGATAAGCTAAGTATCCGGCAAAGCTCCGGTGGATTGGTATCCGCGATAAAAGGATACTTCGATAACAGCGCTACACAAAAGAACGGGCTCACGGAAAGAATGTGGCTGGGTGTGGCGGATTTTCCCCAGGAAGACTGGGAAGCAGTCGCCTCCACGGCTGATAAACAGGAATTTACGGTAATTCCTCTTTTCGTGGAGAAGACCCTTTACGATGATTACTACAACGGGTTTTCCAACTCCGTTCTCTGGCCGCTCTTCCATTATTTTTCCTCGCTGGCGCGTTATGAAACGAATTATTTCGAAGCCTATGTCCAGATCAATAAGCTCTTCGCGGAGAAGATAGCGGCCATCCTGGAACCCGGCGATACGGTATGGATCCACGATTATCAATTAATGCTCCTGCCTCAATTGCTGCGCTTAAAGAAGCCGGAAGCTACCATCGGATTTTTCCTGCATATCCCTTTCCCTTCCTATGAGATCTTCAGGCTCCTGCCTACGGAATGGAAAAAAGCGCTCTTGCATGGAGTGATGGGCGCAGACCTCATCGGCTTCCATACGTACGATTATGTACAGCATTTCCTGCAATCCGTGAAAATGCTCCTGGGAGTCGAAAATTATTTTCACAACCTGCAATACCAGGACCGCCTCGTCAGGATCGATCTTTTCCCCATCGGCATCGATTATAATAAATTTCACGAAGCCTCCAATGACCGCAATGTCCTGGAAATACGCAACCAGATCCGCACGAATTATGAAGATAAAAAGATCATTTTCTCCGTGGACAGGATGGATTATACCAAGGGGCTGACGCATCGGCTGGAAGGATTCGAATATTTCCTGGAACACTATCCCGAATGGCGGGAGAAAATGGTGTTCATCTTCAACATCGTCCCCTCCCGGAGCGAGATCCCCGCCTACACCGAACGGAAGAAACTGATCGAGGAAAAGATCAGCAGCATCAATGGAAGGTATTCCACCATGAGCTGGCAGCCGCTGATCTACCGGTACAACCATCTTAACTTTAACGAACTGGTGGCGCTGTACCTGGCGGCCGATGCGGCCCTGATAACTCCCCTGCGTGACGGGATGAACCTCGTGGCCAAGGAATATGTGGCTACCTGCGCGGGTGGGCGCGGCGTACTCATCCTAAGCGAACTGGCCGGGGCCGCCAGCGAATTGAATGAAGCGATCCTCGTCAATCCCACCGATGTGCTGGATGTGGCCTCCTCCATAACAAAGGCCCTGGCCATGCCCCTCTATGAGCAGCGCAACAGGATCTCCCTGATGCAAAGACGCCTGCAGGAATATGATGTCGTCAAATGGGTGAATGATTTTATGGATCAACTGGCGCAGGTCAAACAGGAGCAGCAGAAACAAAAAGTGAAATTCCTGGATGAGCAAGCGGTCTCCGGTATCCGCAAACACTATCAGCGCGCGAGGAACCGGTGCCTTCTCCTGGATTATGACGGCACCCTGGTGCCCTTTACCCGGATGCCTGCCGACGCGGCGCCCGACCAGGCCCTGAAAGATCTCCTGCTCCGATTGTCCGGTGATCCCCGCAATCATGTAGTGATCATCAGTGGGAGGGACACCGCATCCCTGGAAAAATGGCTGGGCATGCTCCCGGTCAGCCTGGTTGCGGAACATGGCGCCAGCTTTAAAATGAAGAACACCCCCTGGCAGCAATTGGTATCGGTCTCGGACCTCTGGAAAGAAGAGATCCGGCGAGTCATGCAATTATTCGTGATCCGCTGCGCCGGGTCCTTTATTGAAGAAAAATCAAATACCATCGCCTGGCATTATCGGAATTGCCAGGCCGGCCTTGGTTTCTCCCGTTCGAGGGAATTGCTCAACACCCTGTCCCAGCTCATTCAAAATACAACCCTGCAGGTGGTCGATGGGAACAAAGTGGTGGAACTGCGCCTGTCCGGCTTCGATAAAGGAGCTACGGCGCTTAAGATCATCAAAGAGACAGACCCGGATTTTGTTCTTTGCATCGGTGACGATACGACGGACGAAGATATGTTCAAAGCCCTGGAAGGAGAGGCTTATACGATCAAAGTGAGTAACGGGGCCTCGGCCGCCCAATACACCGTCCTTTCGCAACAACAGGTGCTGCCCCTGCTCAACCTGCTGACCATGCCAACCTCTACCTCTTCACAAACCGAAAAAGAATATGCCGGTTCATAAATACAACATGGGCGTCATCGGGAATTGTTCCTATCTCGCTTATATCGATATGCATGCGGATGTCAAATGGATGTGCCTGCCAAGGTTCGACAGCAGCTTCCTGTTCGGCTCCCTCCTGGATGAAGAGCAGGGAGGCCATTTTTGTATCCGCCCCGTGGACGAGTCCTGTAGTTCCAGACAATATTATGTGCCCAATACGAATGTGCTCTGTACCGAATTCACCTGTAAGGACGGACGCTTTCTCGTAAAGGATTGCGCACCGCGCATGCGCATCCACGAAAGACAATTCCGGCCCCTGATGCTCGTGAGAAAGATCGAACTACTGGCAGGCGAGCCCGCTATCCGCATCTCCTGTCAGCCCCGCGGCGATTATGGCAGGGTAATACCCGAGTCCGTGATGGCCAGCAATCATATCCGTTATCTCAACCTCGATCAGCAGGTACGGCTTACTACCGACGTACCCCTGACCTATATTCAAAAAGAGCAATCCTTTATCCTCGACCAGGACCGCTATCTCGTACTGACCTATGGCGAACCCCTGGAAGCCCCGCTGAAGGAGACGGCGGATGAGTTTATCCGTAAGACGGTAGAGGACTGGCAGTCCTGGATCAAAAGCTCCTACCTGCCGGATATCTACCAGGACGAGATCATTCGTTCCGCCCTCGTTTTGAAAATGCATCAGTACGAGGACACGGGGGGCATCATCGCCTCGGGTACCACCAGCCTCCCGGAGTTTCATGACAGCACCCGCAACTGGGACTATCGATATTGCTGGTTCCGCGATGCCCATTACACCCTGCGGGCGTTCAATCAGATCGGGCACTTTGAAGAGCTCGAGAAATATTTTGATTTCATCTATAACATCCTGCACAACTCCGATAATTTTTTGCAGCCCCTGTATTCCATTTCCGGGGATAAGAAATTGTATGAAATGACCCTCGATCACCTGGAGGGTTATATGGGCAACAAACCCGTGCGGGTCGGTAATAAAGCCTATATACAATCACAGCATGATGTATATGGACAGGTCCTCGTCAGCCTGCTCCCGCTCTACACGGACAAACGGCTCATCTTCCTGAAGAAGAGCAGCTATCATAAGATCGTCCCCTGGCTATTGGACCAGATCGAAAGGACCCTGACCGAACCCGACTCCGGGCTTTG